>Ga0210407_10000194_pt1 | contig 75227 bp, 88 predicted proteins | sample IncBWC27MmetaG_FD_150860 | JGI IMG/M metagenome (GOLD analysis project Ga0210407, IMG submission 150860) | Forest soil microbial communities from Barre Woods Harvard Forest LTER site, Petersham, Massachusetts, United States - Inc-BW-C-27-M | ecosystem: Environmental > Terrestrial > Soil >...
TGCAGTGCCGGAAAAATCAATGAGCATGCCGCTGGGATAGACAACGTTGACACGGAAACCATGGGATTCGAGCCAGCCGGTTACCGCGTCGAGGTCGGACTTCGCCGAGCCAAAACGTTCACCGAATTCCTGCGCGGTCAGCCAATGATGGAAATTGGGCGAGCCTTTGGTGTGGAGTTCGTCGATAAATTGCTGGAGCGCTTGTTCCTGTTCAGGAGAGCGTTTCAGCTGGAGCAGCATGTGATCCATGACGAAATCATTCGCCACAGGACCGCGATCATTCACGGATCGCGCATCGGGATGGGTGTTGCCCGCGAGCACGACGCGATTTGTTTCATCGATGCTTTCGGTAACCCTCGGCTGAGCGTGTAGGTCGGAATCCCTCTGTGCCCACACGGAAGGTGCGGAAATGAGTGCGGCAAGAACGACTGCGGAGAATAGCCCCAATTTGCGAGCCATGGGTCTCCTTATCTTCTCTAAAGAAAACTCGTCCCAAATACAATGCAAAGCGGAAAGGGGCAGCAGACCAAAAAGGGCAGCGCGAAGTCGAATAGGTCGACGGTCGGTTCCCCACGGCTGAGAATTCCTAACAGGACAGGGCTTATCCCAGCTCGAAAACGAAAGAGAAAAGGGCCTATCGATAAGCCATCTTAATACTGGAATTCGGCGCTAAAAACAACGGCCAAAGGGACAGTTTTCGGCCGGGGTACCCGCGGGCACAGCCATACGGGCAAGCGTCCGCAGTCCAGAAACGGGGTTGTGGGAAGAGACCCAAGTCCACTTACGGGCAAATCACGCTCGTTCGGCAGGGTAACTCCTGGTTAACGCGGTAACCGGAGAAGTGGGTACTAGGCCGCAACCCGCGCCCAACGGCGTCCCAAAAGATACGTGGAGATTGCCATAGCAATCCAGTACACGATGCCGAGGGGAATGAAGGTGGTGTAGGAGCCGAAAATCCATCCTGAACTCACTGCCACAATCAAAGAAACAGCGGTGAAGACGCCGAATATAAGCGCTACGTTTTCTCCACTCGTACGCCCAAGAACTCGTCTCCGGTCCAGCCAAGCTCCAATCAAATACCAGAGTAAAGGCACCAGCAGAAGCGACGGCAACAGTGAAACCCATTCGGGAAGTCCGGGTTTAAAGGAATCGATTGGCCATGACAACAGCAGTCCAATGAGAAATGCAGGTATGTTTTGAACGACAGCGAATTTGAAGGGCCACGGCCAGACGTGAAATCTCAGTGTCGAGTTCCAACCTAGCCACGAATCATTGATGGAAGTGATGCGCTCCCACAACCCCCAACCGCCGAACGCGACTGCTAACACTGTCTGTGAAATTGGCAGGACCTTGCGTAGTTGTAGTTGTGTGGGCATCGGATCGGGCTTCTACCCATTAGACACCGAATCGAGCAATACGGAACCAGAATTGAAAAGCAGCCACAGGTCCTGATTAACGCGCTTACCGTCCATGTGGGTACTAGCCTCCACTTGTCCGGTTTGCCGACTTATCAGGACTTGGGAATTGCTTCGTTTCCATTCCAAGCTTGAAGAATCTTCCGATGAGGTTGAGGATGTGAAGGATGATCGCCCTATCGGCCCGGCATCCGAGCCGGTCGACCTTTTGGCCTCGCGTCTAACCCTTTAGGAGAAGATTCGCCATGTCGCATCATTTCGATACGCCTACCGCAAAAGAGGACCCCCGCATCAACGTCTGCGACTTCTACTTGTTTCGCGGCCGCCCGGGCACAACGGTCATGGCTTTGACCGTGAATCCGAACGCCGGCGTCGGCGCGCCAGACACCTTCCGCGACGAAGGTCTCTACGCCTTTCGCTTCGACACGGATCGCGATCTTCGCGAAGACGTCACCTTCAAGGTCCAGTTCGGCGCGCCCGCCCACGCCGATGGCGGCGAGCACCGGCACGTTCAGACCTTCGAGGTCCGGCGCGCCACCGGAGCGGACGCTCTGAAGGGCGCCGCGGGCGAACTCATCATTTCCGGGAATACGGAACGCGTCGTGAAAGCGGATCAGGGCTGCCTGGGGTACGCAGGCCTCGCACCCGATCTGTTCGCCACCAATGGCGTCGGTTTCGGCGCCTTCAGAAAAGCTCTGTGGTCTGAAAACAGGTTTGCCCCGGAGTCGTTCCAGAATGGCCAGAGCTTCTTCGCCGGCAACAATATCAGCGCCATCGTCCTCGAGCTCCCCAGCAGCCTGATCGGCCAAGGTGTGGTGCACGCCTGGGCCACCGTATCGCTCTACGGCCACGCGCCGGAGGTGCAGGTGTCGCGGTGGGGCCTGCCGATGATCACGCACTTCCTGCTCTCCGATCCTTCGCTGCACGACGCATCGGAAAACTACAACCGCGCGGTCCCGGCGGACGAAGTGGCGCTGTTCTCCAAACCGATCCGCGACTTCGTGGAAAAAGTCACCACGCTCGCCCACTCAGCGGCAGATCCATCCGCCTACGCTACGCAACTCCTCGTACGCCTCTGCCCATCGGTCCTGCCGTATGAACTGGACACGCCCGCCTCATTCAGCTTTGCCGCCTTCAACGGCCGCGGCCTCGGTGACGACGTGATGGACGTGATTCTCACGCTGGTCACGAACACCGCCCTCGGCGATGGGGTGGCACCGGATACGCGGCTGATGCGCCCGGATTTTCCCTATTTCGGCGAGCCGCACCCTACGGCGGCGAGTTCCGCAAAGCAGTGAATGCGGAGAAGTGTTTACCGGATCAACCATACTTGTTTATGGGCACTAGTAGCCACTTGTCCGGTAAGCCGACTTATCAGCAGTTATCCTTTGAATCGCCCCGAAATGACTGGGCAGGTCATAAATTGACTACAGGTCTCGAAGAAAGCAGGTAATTCTTCCGTCGGCCGACTTCCTGAGTTTGGTGGGTTTGGAGCATCGCTCAATCGCTACGTGGTTGCCATCAGACAATTAGTCTTTCCGGACCGCGATACACTCGATTTCAATATCAAACGGGCCCGTCCACACCGGCACACAGAAGAAAATGCGGGCTGGCGGATTCTTGGGAAAGTAGCGCTTGTAAATTTCGTTGAATGCCTTGAAGCGCTCCGGGCTTACGCAGAGTACGTTCACCTTCAAGACGTGCTCGAGGTCGGATCCCGCCGCCTCAAGTGCCGTCTTCAACTCTTCCAGGCAGCGTTCGGCCTGCTGTTCAAAAGGCGCGTGGACGAGAAGTTCTCCGGTCTTGGGATCAAATGGCGGCAGACCCGAGACGAAGATCATGTCGCCGGCGCGAGTGCAGGTCGAAACCGGCACACCCCATTTCTCGAAATTGCTGTCAAACGGTTCGACGCGGATAATTTCCCTCTTCACGATCTGTCTCCTTAGTTCGATTTGGTTGTTTCCGTCGACGTCCATGAAGACGTTGTCCTGGCCGAAGTGAGCCTTGAAACGATCAGGAATGCCGAGCACCAACGTGCCCAAATAAGCGAAGGTCCGGCGATTCATGATTTCTCCTTGATGTTGAGTCTGTTAGTTAATACAAGACATGGGTCGCTCTTGGGTCCACGGATGGCTTCGCGCATGGCCCCTATCGTGACTTCCGCGTTTTCATTATCGTTTACGGGTTCAACGCGGTGCTGACAACTATTCAGCCAAACGATTTGAGAGAGCAAAAAGAACCACCAGGCCCGAGGCATGACCCGCATTGGACAGCGGACGGAAGTCATGGACCGAATATACCGAACACGCCTCGGGATTCAAGTCCTGATTAACGCGCTAACCGTCCATGTGGGTACTGGAACGATCGACCGCCGCATGGCAGAATTGGGCGCTTGCCGGAGGTTCCTGCCAGATGTGTTCATCCTGAAACTTGCAATACTCACCTGCGCTTTCTACATCGGGATTACAGTTCTGCTGCTTCTAGGCGGGCTGGTGGTCGTGCATTGGAAAGGGATGATTGCGTACAACTACAATTTCCGCGCTTGGGCAATTCTGTTTGGGCTGATGTGGTTTGTTTCTTTCATCGTTGCATGGCGGATTGTGATCCAGCAGTCACTCAATGCGTTCAAGTCCCGATTAACGCGGTAATCGGAAAAGTGAAGTCCTGGTACGGGACTTGTCCGGTTTTCCGACTAACCAGGAGTTTGAGCATCGGCCCTCGGCCTTGAAGGGTCACTTCAGACGAAATTTTTCCCTTGCAACCGCGTATAGCTCTGTAAGTGGGCTTTTTTCGTCCCCGATTAGTGTCGTGGGGTCATTATCATGACTACGCAGACCGTCGGAGTTAAAGGCGTTACGCCGCCTTCAAATCGGTTGCGGTGTTGGGTTGAGTCTCTGATATTGGGTCTAGGGATTCCCGCGATGATTTGGTCCTTCTCCAAACTCATCACAAGTTCCATTCCCGCTGCGGTTAATGGCTCTCCAGAACAACGCTTCTTTTTCTGGTTTATCGCGGGCGTAATTGCTGAATGGTTGTTTGTCATTGGAGTTTGGTTTCTACTGAGAAATCGCGGGGACTCTTTCAAGGATTTGGGGGTCTGGCGGGTAGGAACTTGGCCAGCGTGGCTCTTAGCCCTTGCATTAGCCGGTCTTTCGATTCTGAGCAACCTCCGGCTGTTTCCGCGAATGCATATCCCGATCTCGAATGCGTTCCTACCTCACGGATTCCATCTATTTGCTGCGCTCATCTTAGGAGTCACCGCTGGGTTCTGTGAGGAAGTGCTGTTTCGTGCCTTCCTAATGACACAATTTGCGAAGGCAGGTTACGGGAGAGCAATTCAGGTCTTGATACCGGGCCTCGCCTTCGGTCTCGCCCACGCTGGTTATTTGAATCAAGGCTTTCTAATCTGGCTCGGTATCGTGGTGCCCACTGCGTTTCTCGGGATGATGTGGGGCATAGCATATCTCTTGGGACGCCGCAGTTTGCTTCCGACGATTGTCGCTCACTTTTTGAATGACGCGACCGCCCTCCCGTGGATTGTCTTTTTCATGATGACTAGTCGTTAGCGAGCCGGTTAGAAATAATCCACGCGCCTGATTAACGCGGAAACCGGACAAGTAGAAAACCAAATTTCTCCAAGTGGATTGAAGGTGCGCCACCGGCTGGGGATATTTTGAAAGACTCCAAGCGGACTGCGAGCACTACGCCGAGTGTTTGAGTGTGGAGCGATAATCAGCCACAAATTTCCGAATGCCCACAGTTGTGAGTTCGTGTGCGATGTCAAGACTCTGCCAAGGAAGTTCGAGGTCCAGGCCTTTGTACGGGATCTCCTTTAAGGGGTTGCCAGTAGCATCGACCGCTTTATAGGTGAAGGTCTGATCCGGCATCGGGAAAGCCTCTTTGGCCCATTCTATTAAGACCTTTGCGGGGACGGTCGTAAGCTCAACGCCCGTGGCAAATGCAGCGAGCAAGTGGTCCACGTGTCGTAGGCTTGCGGCCAAAACGTGCACATGCCCATCCCCGCTCTCGTACATTTTCTTGATGTTCTTTAAGACGTCGATGCCGTTCTCGCCGTGATCGTCGAGCCTGCCGACGAAAGGTGATACATATACCGGTTCCTTTGATCCCTTGGTTGCAGCGTAGACCGCGGCCGCCTGTTCCTGCGAAAAACACAACGTCATGTTGATGCGAAGGGATTTCGGAACCGACATCTGCGCGGCCCGCAAGCCTTCGCGCGTGCACGGGTATTTGATGTAAGCATTGGGAACCCAAGAAAACATCTCCTCACCCTGAGCGAGCATGTCTTCGGCTGTCGTGTCGAAGTCTGCAAAAACCTCGATTGAAACTCCGGCGTCGCCGACTAATGGTGAGATAGTCTGAACAATCTTTCTGTATTCCTCTTTCTCTTCTTGCGCGCTCAAGCTGTGACCTGAAGCGATTTGCTGTCGGATCTCCGGGTTTTTCGCGATCAGGCTTGGATTCGTGGTTTGACCATCGACAAATCCGATTAATTCCTTCACGCGCAATGTTTCGTCAGGGTCCCCACCGTCCACAAGAATTTTCGTTTTCGGTTTGCCAGCCAACATGTTGTTACCTCCCGAAGGCGCTAATGGCCCTCTCAAGTTGTTGTGAGCACGCGATACCAGTCGTTCCTCAGTATCCGCCAAATTCTTCAGTTCTGATGTCGTCCTCGTCGACGCTGGCTGCCACAAGCATTCTCCTCATTCCCGTGACCATGGCGGGAGGCCCAGCAATATAATAAATCGGTCCCTGCAAATCGCTCAGATAGCGCGAAAGCATTTCTTTGCCGATCCGACCCGTCTCGCCGTCCCACTTGTTCTTGGCGCCCGACATCTTCGTCACCGTGCCGACCAAATGGAAATTTGAGTTGGTCATCCCCAGCTTCTGCAGGGCCTCCAAAAACGGAGCATCTTCCAGGCTATGATTGGAGTAGAAGAGATACAACTTATGTGGTGCCCGTTCATGATCAGCTTGTCGCACAATGCTGAAAAAAGGCGTGATTCCGATTCCCCCAGCCAGGAACACGGCCGGTTTGGCAGAGTTTTTATGCAGCGTGAACGAGCCCATCGCCGAGTCGATCTTCACTCCGGTACCGAGCGGCAGTCGCTTCAATGAGCGCTTGAACGCCGTGTCACGCATGCGAGTAGCGAACGTCAGCTTGCCCTCGAATGGAGCGCTCGCAATGGAAAACGTGCGCGTGTTTCCTTCGGAGTCAGTTTCCGGTGGATTGAACAGTGTCAGATCGGCAGACTGTCCTGGCTTGAAATCAAATCCAGATGGTTTCTCGAAGTAGAAGGCCATGGTGCCTTCTGCAACTTCATCTGTGCCCAACAGCCTAGGTCCGTCGCCAAGCGGTGAAATTCCCTGTGCAACCATCATAATCTCCTTAGACTGGCGCGTTCCAATCAGAGATGATCCCGGAGACGCGATTCGGCCGGTTCCCGTGCGGGCGTCGCGATGGAGAAAATGGTCAATCCCCAGAACAATAGAGTCTGCAGCTGGGCTAAGGGTTACAATTGCCTACAAACCTCTTAGAATCCGTGGATTGTTCGGTGCTCTGAAAGGGTATTCGCGAAACCCGATCGGACAAATCCTGGTAAACGCGATAACCGGACAAGTACCGAACCATTACTTCACTTGTCCGTTGACCCGCCTAACCAGGCAAGTGGAATTTGTGGGGGAAAATGCAAACTGCGCTACAGAGGGAAACCCCTGCAGTAGTCGTCTTCCATTCCGCTATTCCTTGAAAACCACGCGAGGGCCGCTTACCTGATGATACTGGAGGGCAACATCAACTTCGACCCGGTCGGCTATCTTGATGAATGGGATCCCGCTGTTCATGCCAAATTCCTTGCGGTCAAAAGCCATGGTGCCCTTAATTTGGCCCTCGCCCGTTCCCTTCTTCTTGGGGTCAAGTGTTAGGGCCAGCGTTTCGGGCTTGGACACCCCCCGGATTGTGAAAGTGCCTTGCACATCAAAGGCAGTCGGACTGGTCTGCACAACTTTGGTGGAATTAAACGTGATGTATGGATTATCCTTGGCGTTGAAGAAGTCTTTGCTCTTCAATTTACCGTCTTTCATGCCGTTTCCGGTGTTAACGGAGTCCGCATAAATCTTGATGTCGAGTACGGCTGACTCGACGGCGGTGGACGGAAAGGTCAGCGTGGCGTCCCACTTGTTGAACTTGCCGTCGATGGCCACCGAGGCCTTCACGAAAAATTTGATGTCGCTTTCTTCCGGCGTGACCGTAAAGACGGGAACCTGGGCGCGGCTTACGGATGGGAGCACGGACACCATAAGGCAGAGAACTGCTAATCTCATGAAATGCCTCCTAAAACAACCCGGCAACCATGTTATTGAAGAAAATCTGGTCTGAAAAGGGTAAGTCCTGATTAACTCCCAAAACGGAGAAGTGGAGTTCTGGTACGGGACTTGTCCGGTAAGCCGACTTACCAGGAGTTGCGCGTGCTGCGTGGTATAAAATGTGCGGAACAGACCCAATTTCATGAGGGCATCACCGATGCAAACGAAGCAGTTCGAGATTGCTCTTTCCACGTTTGAGAAGCTCCGTGCTACATTTCCAGCGCTCTCAATGAATCTCGATTTACGTCCCACACATGTGGACCTTGCAATGGATATTCCCGCTCAAGCGGGCCTCTCCTTCAACGTTTACCTCAACCTACAGAACTTAGACGAACTTCATTTGGCGGCGTCGGCTTTCTGGTATGAGTGGTTCCCCTGCACGAACCCGAAGAAAGTCGAGAGGTACTTCGAAGCGGTTTCAGGGCTACTGTCTGGAGAATTTCGTATCCTTGAACACTGGCGGGGGAGACGTCCGGTTAAGGCACAGTTACAACGTCCCAGCCGTGGCGGTTGGGAAAAAGTTGCTACATGGGCTGATGTATCAGCGGTCGTGCCTTGGCCGAGAAAGACCCTTAAAGTGTTGCAGAACAAATCGCTGTCCGAGCCCCTCCCAGTTTAGACAGCCGTAGGTCCTGATTAACGCGGAAACCGGACAAGTCCGGCCTAGTACTTGACTTGTCCGGTAAGGCGACAAACCAGGACTTAGCAAGTCAAATGTCCCAACGGGCCTTCTGACTCGGATTAACTTCCGGTTAGTCCGTTATTCGCCAACTATCAGCAAACAATGGGCGACATAGCGCTATTAATCTGGCAGTTCACATCCACGCAGCGGCTTCCCGAGGCGTTTCGCTGAGCTAGCCGTTTTCGACGCGCGCTTTTATATCGGAGTACGCTGCGTCGATGAGCCTGGTTAGCGCTGCAGCGTTTGTGGGCGTTTCCGGTCTCAGCTTCACATGGCGCATGAACTTGCCGGTGCCTTGCAACAAGCGGGCCGGATCGGGCAGCGCTCCGCCGTGAAAGAAACCTACGTTAACGTGCGAAGTGAAGACATTGACGTAGCCGAAGGGCGCATCTCCCAAACAGGCAACCGGACAGCCGTCATGCAAGAGCTCCCGGACTTCGTCCCCGCATTTTCGCATCACGCCAAACCAGTGATGCGCGATGGCTCCCAATTCACCTGCATGCTCCCTCATCCAAGCATCGAGGGCGGGATCCCGCTCGACAGCGCCGTTGAATCGCAGCAATTCGGTTCTCATCGTCGCGGCTTTGGAATCAGCGGGGGTGTTCTCTCATGGCGTTTTGAGAGGTACCTGCTGGTTCCAGGGTGCCACACTTTCCTCATACTCCATGGGATCGCCGAAACCTTCGGTTTGGACGCCGAGTTGGCGAAGAGCGTCCAAGGCCATCAATCGGCGATGCGCGTTGAATGTCATGATATGGGCGAACACGCCGCCGAACGTGAAGGTCTCAGCGGGTTCGCACAGTGCGTCGACGAACGTATCATCCCAGGCGGAGAGGTTCCGGATTTCACTGAAAATACGATGCAGTTCGGCATCGGTCTTTTCGAGCCTTTGCAGCATCGCTTGCGGGGAGCGCTGAGATTTGGGAGGGCCGTTCCTATCCATATCGGCTCCGGACAGCGCAGCGGTCCAGACCTCTTTCGTGAAGACAGTGTTTTCTAACAGCTGCCTTAGAGTCTTATTCGACTCCCGCCAGGGCAGCAGCTCTACGACCGTGGTCAGCGGCCGATCCAATTGTTCATCTGTCAAAGTACCCGCGTATTCCAACAAACGCCGCGTGTGCCAAGAGTCGTTGCCTGCAAAACGATCGAACAAGTCCATGTCTCTTCCTCCTTTTGTTGAGGAACCAAGGGCAAGAAAGTGAATTTTGTTGGACGCCGGCAAGTGGAAGTGCGGATCACGCATCCGCCGGTAGAGGCTGGGAGAAGTCCGAAAAGCTTTTCGGAACGCGCGAGTGAACGCCTCCAACGAACCGTAGTTGGCGTCCAGGGCGACGTCCGTGACCGACATTCCGGTGTGCGCCAGTTGATATGCGGCTCTTTCCAACAATAGCCGCCGCCGCATGGCACCCGGAGTTTCTTCGACCACTGTTCGGAACAACCTGTGGAACTGAGTGCGGCTTTGGTACGCTTGGCGCGCTAGATCTTGCGTTTTCGCCTGAGTGTCCAGGGAGTTCACAACAATTGCACAGAGGCGGTCTGCCGTGTCCTGACCATCCGCTTTATTCATGCGTCCGGTTCCTCATCTTGGGCGAATCATAAACAAGAGATGACACCTGCCGCCTGATAGTCCGTACCAATCTTCTACCCTAGAAGGCGGACCAAAGCGAATAGCCACGGGGATACTTGACGCCGTGCTTGCACGATTACCTCCCGACAACGCTGCAGCGCTGACCGAACCGATCGCTCCCCGGTGGTCGGCAATTCGGAAGTAGTCCAAGAACACAAACACCGATGCGCGCCAACTTCCCGTTTGCCCGTCACTCGGAAAAAATCTCGCCAAGTTAAGCAGGAATGGCAGCGCCTCCGGTTTGCTCACTCATCGGCCAGTGATAGTGAACCGCCCGTCAGGGCCATGGGGCTCTTCCGGGGCAGCTCGAATCAACGAGGATTCGGCGCAGCGCTGGACGAGGAAACGGAGAAGTGCACAACACTGGAGTTCGACGTGCGTGGCCCCGCAGTGCTTCGAGCCACGATCACAAGGTCATCACCGACGCCCGGCGTGGTTCCGGCAGGAACGGCCAAATCCACGCGAATAGTTCCAGACTCCCCAGCGCCCAGCGGCAGCTCTGTCGGTTCGACCTTGGTCACGAATTGATGGGCGTCCGTGACGGTCATGCTAAAAGATCGTGAAGAGCCTACGTTTCGCACCGTGAAGAGAGCCTGCCGGGTGCTGCCTGCGGCCAAGTCGTCAAAATCGAGTTTGGGGATAATTTCCACGCTTTCCGCATGAAATAAGTTCGCGTAAAACCTCTGGTATGGTTTGCCGTTCGAATCGCGTCCGCTGACCGCAACCCGAAACGGCACACTGGGAAGTTCCACGGTTCCGACGAATTCAAGGAATTTCCGATCGTCGTTTACCGCGTGCATGTGCAGCTTCTGAATGGTCTGGCCGCTTTCCGTAACCAGATAGAACTCGGTAGTTTCTGTTGCATTGGCGGATAGGGATGACTGAAGCGTTCCAGGACTTCCTGCCAGTGGTTGCCCCTGTATCCGGAACAATCCTTCGTGACCGGGCCGGCCGCCTTCCTTTACAAACTCAGCAGAAATGAAATGGACATCACTCTGCCCCCGAGCCTCGATCCAATATCTGCCCGTGCCGGTAATTTCCGCGCGCCACTCGCCCGCTTCAGGCGAGCTAACCGTCAAAATCCGGCCGCAATTCAATTCCGTGACCTCCGTGCCCGCCAAGCCTTCGATAATCGCTCCGCCGGAGGGCTGTGTCAGCTTGAGTTGGCTACCCTTAGTATCGACCGAGAACGTAAGCGTGAGTCTTTCGGTCACTGAGTCCACAGGAACTGTGATAATTCGCGGCTTCCCGTCGAGTGTGTCCGTCGCCCAAAACACTGTTGTCACGTTGCTCCTTGTTGATTCGCGCACAAGATGGAACGCTTTGGCCGCTTCCGAGCGTTGCAGAAACATCGGTATGCCGCCCGTCTCATTGGCGGTGTGAATGTAAGCAGGATCCGCCGGACCGCAAGCGCCCGGGCCGAGAGCCCTCGATCGATTTGTAAGCTCCGCCTGCCCGAACACAAAGGAGGGAGTGGCGCAGAGAAGTCCTGTACTCGCAAACGCTCGTGCCCACGCGCGCATCGAAGAGCATCTTGTAATTGCGGAACTCATTACTCAAAGTCTAGCAGTGCAGTCTACGGGAGCCGTCTTTCCCTTGTCCTAACCGACAGTACCAAACTAGCATCCGCAGAGGGCCAACGAATTGATGCATGCATATTCATCCGGCCACCTGAGAGTGACATTTGCCGGTTTGTCGACTACCCGGAAATAATCCGGATTGGGACATGCCGGGTGCCCCACACGCCGCCCTTGCCTGCCTGCCGCAGACAGGCGTGTGGAGGTTTTGAACCTTCCTCAGGGCGTGGCTTTCAGGGCAAACACCACCAGCGTTTTGATGCGGTTCGGTAAAACGAGTTAGCGTTTGTTGCGTCTAAGCGGGGGCATGGGGTGGGCTCAATCTGCACGTAATCACAACACCGGAGAATGGTTGCCTTTTGGGTTCAAACAAATTGAGGGGGATTCGAATGAAACGAATGCGAAGCTTCTTGCTATTGGCAGGGCTTGTCTCCGCCGTGGCTCCCTTGGGACAACGCATACAGGCCGCCGCAGCCGCGAGTACGCCTCACGCGCAACAAGCGCAGCAGCCCTCGCCAACCGTAGCTTCCGTGGTGGACCAGGAGATCAGCACCATCGAAAAGCAAGTCGTGGAAGTTGCGGAAGCCATGCCGGAAGACAAGTTCAACTTCACTCCTGAGAGCTTGAACATTCCAGGCGACGACTACAAGGGTGTGCGCATGTTTGCCGTGCAGGTGAAGCACGTCGCCTCTTCCAACTATTTCCTGTGGTCGCCGCTTACGGGGGATAAGGTGCCGGAAAACATAAAGGACGGGAACGGTCCCGCGGAGTTGAAGAGCAAAGCGGACATTATCAAGTTCCTGAAGGATTCTTTTGCCCTGGGTCACAGAGCCGCGGCTACGCTGACGGCGGAGAACATGTTGCAGACCCCGGAGCACAGCAAGTCTACCCGGCTGCACTTGGCTACCTTCGGCGTCGCCCACGCTTATGATCACTACGGGCAGATGGTCGAGTACTTGCGGATGAACGGAATTGTGCCGCCAGCCAGCCGGGGAAAGTCAGACTGATTGCCAATGCAAAGGAGGGATTCATGAGGAAGCGGTCTGGTAAGAGGTCCGTGCTTGCGCTCGTTGCGGTCACTTTGGTTGCCGTCGCCGGAATGAGTCTTTACGGTCAAAGCCAAACGCAGAATCAAGCGACAGGTCCCGCGCGTTCGCGCGCGGAAGAGACGCTCGAATGGTGGAACCAGATTGGGAATAAGCTGATTGCCATGGCCAAGGATTTTCCCGAAGACAAGTACGATTTCAAAGTACAGAAAGACGAACGAACGTTTGCCGAAAATCTTCTACACGTCGCTGCCATCGATTACTTCCTGATCGGCAAGGTTTCCGGATCAAAGATCGGACCCGACTTCGGAAAGGATTTTGAAAATCCGTCGCGGGACGCATACAAAACGAAAGCTGACGTGGTGAAGCTGATCGAGCAGGCCATAGCGGACGGAGCCGCGGTGATCAAACAGCAGGGCGATGAGGGTCTGGACAAAACGACGCCATTTGGGTGGGAAACCGGGAAGCACGTGGTCCACAATTCCTACATCTGGATCACCGCCATCGAGCACAGCACCGAGCACTTTGGCCAACTGGTGGTCTACTACCGCGCGAACAACCTGGTGCCGCCGGAATCGCGGCGGTAATGCGGTAGGTCCTTGAAAGTTCTCGACTGCAATTCCTAACTCCCGTATTGTCGGCAACCCGGAAACAATCCTGAAAGTCACAAAGTAAGCGGTCAAGTCCTGGTAAACGCGGTAACCGGAGAAGTGGGTACTGGATCGAACATGTCCGGTAAGGCGACTAACCGGGACCTAATCGAGGATTCGGCTCGTTCTGTCAGTGTTAACAGTAGGCACCAAGGGTACCCGCGAAAATAATTCATCTCGTATGCTCTTTGTGCTTTATGTGCCCTCCGCATCCAATTCGGTCGCTGAATACGTGGGCATTCTTCTGGCTGACGAATCGTGCATCTTTTCAACTCTTGCCCCGTAAGGGTCTCGTCTGCTTCCTTGTCGAAAGTTGATCGAATTAAAATCACTACTTCCAGTTCTAACTCGCGGCACTTTGGGCCAAATGAGGTTTGCGCAAGTCCTTGGTTGAGAAATTAAACGAAAGGATAATCGACATGAAACTCTCGATTCGCATGTTACTGGCGACTCTCTTTGTCCTGATACTTGCCTCGCCACCCTCTGGCCATGCGCAAACAACAGCTCAAAAGCCAACCAGCACAGCCGCGGCCCCTTCCGAGCCCGACACGCAAACGAAAAACGTGCAGTCTTACATCGACCTCCTGCGCAGGGACGTCCGCCAGCAGAAAGCTGAAATCATGGGCGTGATGATGCTGCTTAGCGCTGCAGACGCCGCCAAATTCTGGCCCATTTACAGTGACTACGATGTGGCCCTCGCCAAGCTGAACGACCAGCGGCTCGAAAACATCAAGGAATACGCCCGCAATTACAACGATCTGACCGACGAAGAAGCGGACCGTCTAATTGAGAAATCCGTATCCTTCCAGAAAGAACGTGTGGACCTGTTGGCTGCCACCTATGAGAAGGTTAAACAGGCTCTCGGCGGAGTCACCGCGGCGCGCTTCGCCCAAATCGAACACCAATTGCTCTTGATCATCGATCTGCAAATCGATTCTTCGCTACCCATCGCTGGGCAGGGTTCCTGAGTCTCGGGCAGGAGGACACGCACATGGGAAAGACGCTTCTTTGGACGGTGACGTTTCAAGCTGTGCTGCTCTTGAAATCCGCTCTCGTGACCCTCACGTTGGTACTTAGGTTTGTTCATGCGGAAATAGTCCCAGTTACCTCGGAAAGCCATTCGAGGTAGAGCAGAAAGTGGAGTGCAGTAAAGAATTATTTTCTCCATTTTCAACCAAAGCAGTAAAGTTTAGAATCTGCTCGCTCACAGCAGGTCATCATCGGAATGCTCACCACTCCCTTCAATCGATTGGATTATCCTAGCCTCCGTCAAAGTGTGTACTTGAATCAGGCATCTATAGGATTGATCGGTCAACCTGCAGTGACCGCAATGCACACTTTCATAGACGATGTTGCCAGGCATGGCAACTTCTACATGTCCGATAGTGATGAGGTGGGATACTGTGAAACGCTCCGCGAACGCGCAGCCAGATTGCTCCATTGCGATTCAGCGCAAGTCGCGATTGTCGCGGGCGCAAGTGAGATATTAGGGCAACTTCCGTTTTTACTTCAGCCAAGGTTGAATGGCACAATTCTGGCTGTTTCATCAGACTTTCCTGCAATAACTCGGCCGTGGCTTCGTCTGGCTGCACTAAAAGACCATAGGGTGCACTTTGTTGATGACCAGCCCACGTGCAATCTGACCGATACACTTATAGAGGCTATTGATGAGAATACTGCTGTGGTTGCAGTGAGCAGCGTGCAATACGCCACCGGTACGGTAGTGGAGATTCCTCGCCTGCGCCGAAGCACTGCCCGGGTTGGTGCACGTTTAATTGTAGACGCTACGCAAGCGGCAGGTGCGATGCGGGTGGACGCGGCGGCATGGGATGCTGATGCCGTCGTTGCCAGTGGCTACAAATGGCTTGGTGGACACGGCGGCGTTGCACTTGCAATCATGTCGCCACGCTTGCTTGAGCAAATACCCCCTTTACCGGGTTGGATGGGCGCATCGGATCCCTTTGGATTTGATGCGACCTCAGTGTCGCTGGCTAATGATGCCCGGCGCTATACGCAATCAACAATGTCGTATGCCTCCATGGCTGGTCTCACGGTAGCAGTTGAGCAGTTGTTGTCCTTGGGCCAAGCCCGAATTGAGGCACATGCACGGACGTTGGCAGCAATGTTGGTTAGCGACGCCAGCAAGTATGGTTGGCAACCGTTTCGTAGTCTTGGCGATCCTGCTGCGTCTCCACACATCATTTCACTGGGACACCCTCGCGAAAGCGTGCAAGCAGTTGTAGAAAGTCTTCGTGGTCATAATGTTGTGTGCGGTATACGTGGCGGACGCATTCGGATCTCGCTCGCCCCTTATAACGACGCAAGTGATGTCAACACTCTTATCGAAGCATTTGCAAGAGCCCGGTCTGGATGAACTTAGAAATCAAAGCCAGATCATCATCAGAGAACGTGGAGTAAGCAGGCGTGTCATACGGGGTGGTGTCTTTGGGAGTTTTCGGAATCCTTGCCATCGCGGTTTCACTTGTCCGGTAAGCCGACTTACCAGGATTTGACCGAGCGATTGGTAACGGCAGTTCCAGAAACCGCGATTGGAAATCACTTCGCACGACGGGAAAGTCTCAGGACCTCCAAAGCTGCTGGAACCCCCGACTCTCTTCAGCTCGGGGGTCTCGAATTTTCGCTACCTATCCTTAATTCTCTTGACCTGTCGCTTCCTTCCTTGGTACATTCCGCGGTAATTATTATCTTGGATACTCCGTCGGACAAAAATAAGAAAAATCGTCGGCAAAGGTGAAAAAGGCGGTCCGATCCAAGCGTAGGAGCTAACCATGAACAAGAGCTTACTGAGAATCGGCCTTCTGGCTGGCGTTGCTTGTGCGCCGGGCGTATTGTGGGGACAATTACCACATCCCGTCCCTATTCCTAAAATCGCGGTAACCACTTACCATTACGACAACTTTCGAACCGGGTGGAACTCCCATGAACTATTGTTGAATCCCACGCTTAAGGGTCCCGGGCCGCAGGTTTTAGAATTCGGACTCTTACGAAGAGTTACTCTCGACGACACTGTCTATGCTCAGCCTCTTGTCGTGCCTGACGTCGCAATCGCGGGTGGTAAACACGACGTTGTTTATGTGGTCACGGAAAACAACACCGTGTACGCCATCGACGCCGATAGTGGTGAGATTCTCCTGACCCGCAACTTGGGACCTGCCGTTCCTCGGGATCTCGAGTACTGCGCGAACAACGGGCCGCGTGTGGGAATTGAATCCACTCCAGTGATTGATTTGGCACACAACGCCATGTACCTGATTTCCTATACCACGGTCCCTCTGCTGGGGTGGCCGATCTATCTGCTCCATGCCATCGACCTCACTACCCTTAAGGACCAGGCGGGGTCGCCCGTCGTTATTTCAGCCACTCACAAGCTAACCGATGGCAGCGCATTCTCCTTCAATGCCGCAGATCATCGCCAGCGCGCGGCCCTTCTTTTCGAAGACGGGAACATATATGCGGCCTTTTCCAGTTGGTGCGACAGAAGCCCGGCGCGGGGTTGGCTCTTGGGATGGCGGGCATCTGATTTGCAGCCTTTGGCTGCGAACTTTCTCACCAATACGTCGCCTGTGTCTGCTTCAAATAAGCTCTCCGCGATTTGGATGTCCGGATACGGCGTTGCCGCTGTCGCCGGGCATTTGTATTTCACTACCGGCAACTCTCCGGATCCCACAGGCACCTCCCGTGATGACACGTACAGTGCCCCACATAACCTGTCCGAGGGCGTTGTTAAGGTCTCCGCTGGCCTTGTCCATCTGTTGGATTTCTTTACCCCCTCAGATGTTGACGGCCTGAATCACCATGATGTGGACCTCGGCTCTGGCGGGGTGCTTCTCCTGCCTGACCAACCAGGCAGCGTACCGCGTATGGCCGTGGCGGCGGGCAAGGACGGTCGCATGTTTCTCTTGAACCGTGATGATATGGGCGGATTTAGTCTCACGAACAATCATGTTCTAGGATCGTACCCCATTGGACCCTGCTGGTGCGGCCAATCCTACTACCTCAACAACGTCGTGAGCAGCGGTGGACAAAAGATCGGTGTTTGGCAGATCAATACCTCTCCATCGCTAAGCCTGACACAAATTCATTCCTCCTCCGACCTTGGCCAGTGGCGCGACGACAGTGGCTTCTTTACGGCCGTTTCTTCTAACGGCAGCAACGATGTCATCATCTGGGCCGTATCTCGTCATTTTAGTTTCGACGTCGGAACACCACCTCCCACTTTGTTCGCGTTTCAACCGGTCTCAGGCAACCCGCAGCTTCAGCAATTGTTCACGTCCACTGCAGGGAATTGGGATGTACCACACTCTTCGGGGGATGGAGCTAATTCCAACATCGCCCCCGTCGTGGCAAATGGCCATGTCTACGTGGCCAGCTATAAGGAGTTGGATATCTTTGGTCTAGGGGCGCCGCCGATCATAATCCACCCGGCTGCACCCGCGGCTGCTCCCGCGGTTGCACCGCCGCTCAAACCTCAGTCAGCCGGTGGCCTTGTGTCCATATTTGGAACCGTCACGAAGCTCGAAGGTTCGCGGTTTACGCTGAAGACGGAAGCTGGCGAGGTGCAGGTCAATGCTGAAGAAGCAATCACGAACGGTCTCAGCCCTGCATTAGTCGCGGGCCAACAAGTGTCGGTATACGGCAATAGGGATGCCCAGGGCGTGGTCCACGCCGAGGTAATCAAGCACGGCCTCACGCCTAAGAAGCCGTAGTAATTGCGCTTACGTTGATTTACTTAGGGTGGCACGAGCGAGAAACAGGACTATAGGCGTACAAAACGACGCGCAAGCCTCAGCCGGGCTAACTCCTGATAAACGCGGTAACCGGACAAGTCCCGTTATCCGACTCAATGGGAAGGCTCGTCAGCTTGTTTCCGCTGGCATGGCAGCTTCCCTCACCAGAGCGCCGATCGAAGTGAAGCGCAGTCCCTTCTTGCGCCCCGCTGTAAGAATGTGCGGCAGCGCCTCAATGCTGCGTGATGGGTCTGAGATTCCGTCATGAAGGATCACGATGGTACCGGGAACAAGATTTTTTCCAACCAGCCACCTCATGTACCAAACGGGAGGCCGAATGGGGTCATGAGGATAGGCACAACCCAGGACGCATTTGTACCCGTGCGCTTGAGCAAGTCGGAGTTGATTGGGCCATGCCACGCCACCGGGCGGACGGAATAACTTCGACACCGCACTGATGCCGATTGCTTTTTCAGTCTGTTCTAAGTAAGCGACGAAATCGGCATCAGAGTGGGTTAACGTGGGACCATTTTTGAAGTAATGGTTGCCCACCTCGTGTCCGTCAGCCTTGATTTGTGAAACCACGTCGGGGTACCGGACGGCCCGTTCGCCAATCAAGAAGAAGGTTGCCGTTGCGTCGTGCTGCCGAAGAATCTCTAGGACTTGGAGCGTGAAACGTGGGTGCGGGCCATCGTCGAAGGAAAGAGCCACTACAGGAAGATCCGTCCGAACGCGATAAGTAACATTCGGAGTGAGTCGCTCTATCACGCTTAAGATACCGAGCGGCTCCATCCAGAAGACCACAAGCCCCACTCCCAAAAGAGCGGTGGCAATCAACAGGACAGCCAGCATCTTTTACCTCAATCCAGGCGCCGTGCGCCGGATCGTCTTTAGGGCCATCCATTTTTATCACACCATGTCCTGATAAATGCGCTAACCGGGCAAGTCAAGTGATGGTACGGAACTTGTCCGGTTAGCCGACTTATCAGGAGTTAAGCAAGTTTGGTGCAGTGCAAAATATAGTCGTGAGCCTTCACAGTAGCCGTAGACACCACGGGTTCAAATTTAATTCGAGACTCGTCACGAAAAAAGAACTTGGGATTGTCTGGATGCGAGATATACGGAGTAGTGTCAGCGTGAATTTCGTTCACATACCACTTACGCGATAGTGTCTTGAGTATCTCTTCCGGTGCAATTTCAGTACAGAGTGGCAAGCTGAGGGCAAGTTCACCGGTTACGTACTCCCCCTTCTTGCACTCGGGTGGAACACTGTTGGGATCAGCGATTGCCGTCAGGCCGAAGTCAATCACGCAGGATTTTTCCGAGATGTAAACAACTTCGGCGGTCAGCTGATACCGGTAGTCGGCTACTGGGATAGAAGATTTTTCTTTTCGAGAAGTCTTCATCAGCGTACCGCTGAAAGCCAGAGAGAACCAATCAAAATCCGCTTTAACATCGATTTCGGGTTCACCGTCGTCGATAACCCATCGGGCATAGTGGATGTTCCAAATCGGGGGCATATCAGCCGAAGATTCTACAGTAAGGCGGGAGTATGGTGCTAGCCTCCACTTGTCCGGTAAGCCGACTTACCAGGAGTTGAGTCCGCAAAGATGCTGGACGAGTGGACCTTCAGTGTGCAGGTGCAGATATCAAGATGATTTTGTTCCCGTAGATCACGCTAGACATCTCTTCAGGGCAAAATCCTCCTGGATATTCGTAGTGCGTGCTTCCCTCGTAGTAGAAGGTGTCTCCCCTCCAACAGGAGGTAACGACTCGCACTTCTCCCTTTGGCATGGCCTCTGTGGCTCCCATGTACGGCGCGTCGAACGAGGTCCCTTCGGTGTCCAAGCGTTTCAATTTTGCTTTTCCTCGAATTTCAATCGACATTCCTGGTTTAAGTTCAATCTCGCTCGACGGCATGGCCTCACAGAGACGTCATTACGACACGAAGACATCTGTTCGACATGTGCATTTGACGCTGGGGCGACGTGGTCGGCCGATCTGCCCATTCGGTGAGGCATTTCGCGAAGAAAGAACGCGTGCGTCGCCGATGGCCTTGCACGTGCAGTAATGGTGGCTGGGAAGCGGTCGAAGGGGGAATGGGCCGATCAGGGACCGAGACGGAGCGTTATCGTCACTACCGGCGGCGGAAACCTGACTCTCACTAACTAATCAAGTAAAACTCTCGATCGCGTTAGGAGGCTCAAGATGAACTATCAACAAAAAGAAGGAGCAGTATTCTGGAGTGCGAGATCAGGCTTTGTATCGCGATGGTTTTGGCTGTCATCCAGAACACAGTCGATTCCATCCGTCTAGGAGGAAATCTATGACAAACCGCAGCCCTGTTCGCGTGATTCGTCTTCTGGCTCTCGTGGTGCTGGTCCTGGCTGCACCTTCGCGGGCGCAGAACAAACCTGCAATCTCCGAAGAAATCGCCAAAGCGTATGGTCTCGATTCGTTTGAGCAAATCGAGCAGATCCGCTACACCTTCAATATCGATTCGCCCGCGCTCAAACTCAAGGTTGCTCGGAGCTGGGTCTGGGAGCCAAAGACCGGCCGCATCTCCTACGACGGGAAAGACAAAGCGGGCAAGCCGGTTAAAGTTACCTACCTTCGCTCGCAGCTAGGCAGCCAGGATGCAGTGGTGAAAGACGAAGTGGATCCGGCGTTCAACAACGATCAGTATTGGGTGATCTTCCCCTTTCACCAATTCCAGGACAGCAGCACCAAAGTGGAAGATGCGGGCATGCAAAAACTGACGCTGGGGAAGGGTTCCGCCGAGAAGGTTGTGGTGAGTTATTCTGCGGAGTCGGGTGGCTACACACCCGGCGACACTTGGACACTCTTCGTAGGTCACGACAAACGCGTTAAGGAATTCGTCTATCGGAGCAAGCATGAAGTGGTCATCATGACGTGGGCGGGAAACAAGATGGCCGGCCCTCTCCTCGTCTCAACGGACCACCGCGGGACGAAGGATGGCAAGCCAGCGCGCATCTTCTTTACGGATGTGGCCGTCAAGCTGATGGGGTCAAACGACTGGGTCAACGCTCAATAGACCACGGACGGTTCAGAACGCCTGCCTCCCAAGCAGGCGCTGTGGGCGCAAAAGTCCACCTGCCTCGGGAGCATGTCCTCCGCTCATTTTTTCCCTCAAAATCGGCTTGCCCGGTCCGCAGGAGCAATGTCTGATGCGCCAAACATCTTCGCTCCACGCCACCAAGAAACATCGCTAGTGCCTAATTAACGACTTACCGGGAGCTAGCGCCCTCTCCAATAGTTAATCGATTCAGTACAACCCAATGATGGAGTGAATACGTCACAGTAGGGTTCTTGGTTTCTATTCGAGTCCAATTGGAGGAGTATGCCCTGCAAGTCGTGTGCGTCAGTCAACCAGAGCAAGTTCACTGGGAAAATAGGCATCCATTTTCCCGGGCTGAAAAACATTGACAATCCCGTCGTGTGGGTTTTCCCAGAGCTTATTGTTTGCTCGGATTGTGGCGCGGCGGAATTCCTTGTTCCCCCCTACGTCTGAAAATTCTGAAGGCGTCTGAAGGGTCAAGTCCTGATTAACGCGGTAACCGTCCATGTGGGTACTGGAACGGACTTGTCCGGTTAGCCGACTAATCAGGAGTTGCGGAGCGGTGCCTTAAAATCAACAATTTTGTAGCAAACTACTTCACCTGAAAAGATTGCAAAGTTCCGGATATGCTAACGCAGCTTTAGAAGTATTCCGATACCAATAATCATTAGCCCTCCCACACCGTACAGAACGCGCGTGCTCGTGCGCATAGATTCTCCGGGCTTAAGCTTGTCCCCTGGGTTCCAAGCACGGGACACTGTGCCACGCAAAGACTGAAATAACAGCCAAAGTCCTAAGCCAATAAAAATGTAAGCCGTCATTTGCGGAGTCCCCGGCAGAGCTTATCACATCCGAAAATGGTACTAGGAGCTACTTGTCCGGTAACCCGACTTACCAGGACTTAGCTGACTGACGCGAAACAACTTCGGAGGATGCCCCGCGTTTAGTTGAAACTTGAGAACAAGAAGCAGCGGCTCTCGCCCGAACTCGGATAGAGTTCGGGTTGCGAATCCCTTTTAAAGGAGAGAGCCGCCGTGAGAAACAAATACCAGAGGAAAGACCGCAAGTCCAATCACAAGTTCGAAGTCGTCGGAGGGCAAGAGCTGTTGGTGCGGGTGCCGTTGCCGATAGCCGAGGTGTGGGCCGAGATGCAAGCGCACGTGGAAGAGCTGACCGGGCAAGCCGGGCTGCAGATCCTGCGCGCCATCCTGGAAAACGAAGTAATTCACCGGGTGGGACCTCCGCATCGGCCCAATCCCACCGCTGGCTGTGTGCGCTGGGGGAAGCAACCGTGTTATGTGGTTTTTGCTGGACAGAAAATTCCGCTGGAACGACCGCGGGTCCGAACCCGCGAAGGCCAGGAAGTGGAACTGGAGAGTTACGGTCAGTTGCAGCAGGACGGAAAGCTACAACGAGCGGTGCAGGAGCGCATGGTGGCCGGACTGTCCACGCGGAACTATCGGCGAGCGGTGGAGAGTGTTCTGGAAGGCTATGGGATCGAGAAGAGCAGCGTGAGTCGGCAGTTCGTGGCGGCCAGTAGCAATCAGCTGCGGGTGCTGTGCGAGCGGCGCCTAGAAGATCTGAATCTGGTGGTGCTGATGATCGACGGCATTCACTTTGGCGGCCAGGTGCTGGTGGTGACCCTGGGGATCGCGGAAGGCGGAGAAAAGCACGTGTTGGGAGTGTGGCAAGGAGCCACGGAGAACACCACGGTGGTCAAAGGGCTGTTGGAAGATCTGGTGGACCGAGGACTGGATCGGAAGCGGCGGTATCTGGTGGTGATGGATGGATCGAAAGCGCTGCGAGCCGGTGTGGAACGTGTTTTCGGTGACCAAGTGGAAGTGCAGCGTTGCCAGATTCACAAGCGGCGGAATGTGAAGGAGTACCTGCCCGAGAACTGCCAGAAAGACTACGACCGGCGGATGCGCAATGCGTACGCGATGAACAACTACACGGAGGCCAAAGAGGCGTTACAAAAAATCTTCCGGCAACTCGAACGGATCAATCCGAGCGCGGCCCGGAGCCTGGAGGAAGGGCTGGAAGAAACGCTGACGGTGCATCGCTTGGGTGTAGGAGCGGTGTTGCGCCGGAAACTGGCCACCACCAACCCGATCGAATCGTGCTTGTCGACGGTGCAGCGGGTGGCTCGCAACGTAAAGCGTTGGCGCGAAGGAGATCAGCCGCTGCGCTGGACGGCCACAGGACTGTTGGAAGCAGAAAAGAAGTTCCGACGTATCAAAGGCTATCAAGAAATCTTGTTGCTGAAGGAACGCCTGAATCCGTCGCGCATTCAGCAGAAGGAGGTCCGGACAGTAGAAGTCGCTTGAACTTGGTTACAGGTAGGCTTACAGTGCCGAACACCGAGAGTCACTGCAATCAACTAAAACTCGGACATCCTCACAACTCGGCACTTCGTGCGTATAGTAGATTGCGGGTGTTCGGAAGGAAGGTCCTTTATGACCCGCAAGTTGGCACGATTCCCCGAAAGGAGTTTCATGAAAAAAAGGCTCGTTTTTGTGTTTGTTGCATTGGTGGCAGTTCCCGTTGCTCTGCTCGGGCAGGAGAAACCACCGGCGTCGTCCGCCCCACCGGCGCAGTCCGCTCCGCCCGCGAACCCGATTACCGCGAGCGAAAAAGGCTTTTACTCGTTTGTAAGTAGCGCGGTCGTCGGTGCGGCGCAGAAAATGCCGGAAGAAAACTACTCCTTCAAGCCGACACCGGAAGTTCGCACTTTTGGCCAACTCGTTGGCCATGTGGCCGACGCCTCGTACATGTTCTGTTCGCAAGCCATAGGTGAAGCAAACCCAGCAAAGGACATTGAAAAAACGAGGACGTCAAAGGCCGACCTCGTGGCTGCGCTTAAGGACGGAGTGGCGTACTGCACCAAGGCATTCGACAGCATGACCGATGCAAAAGGCAGCCAGATGGTGAAATTCTTCAACTTCGACCTAGCGAAGCTGACGTTGTTCTCGATCAATACGGCGCACACGGATGAGCACTATGGGAACATGGTGACCTATCTGCGAATGAAGGGGATCGTGCCGCCGACAAGTGAAAACCAGCCCGCACAGCCACCGAAGTAAGAGGCTCGAACACCTAAACTGGGCAAACCGCCATGTCCTGCTAAACGGTAACCGGAGAAGTGGGTACTTACCAGGAGTCTGACCGCGCCGCTGAGGTACGAATAGATTCCTGGAGACCTATCCGTCGGCGAGTCGATGCAGGGCGTCTCCTTGTAAGAGGACTTGTCTCCAATCATCGAAAAACTCGCCACCCAATGACTTGTAGAATTTGATTGCCGACTCATTCCAGCCCAGAACTTCCCAGCGAATGCCATAGGAGCCTTCCTGCTGGGCAATACGAGCAACCTCAGACAGAAGCGCCCTTCCTATCCCTCGGCTGCGAAACGCTTCCCGTACAAAGAGGTCCTCTAGGAAGATTCCAGGACCCTTCCAGCTTGAATAGAAGCCAAAGAAGAGCGCATAACCAATTGCTTGTCCTTCCCATTCCGCAATCAGGCCGCGGAACTTTGGTTGAGATCCAAAGCCGTCCTTGATCAGCGTCTCTTCCTTGACGACAACCTCGTTGGGTTGGCGCTCGTACTCCGCCAATTCGCGGAAGAATGTCAGCAGCAACGGCACATCGCTCACAGCGGCATCACGAATTAAGAGCATCAAAAACTCTCCATCACTCAAATCGTAGTTTAATCACAATCAGGCGGACCGCAAACCGCCAGCATGATGCTCCTAGGCGTTCCCACTTCATGACCGCCAGTTGTGGCCGAATGTCAGTAACCATCTGCTAGTCGGATGCCCGGTAACCTGGGAACCGTCGATGTGGGTACTGGAACGAACTTGTCCCGTTTCGCGACTAATCAGGACCTTATGACTCAAGGAGGCTGGCTCAATCGACTGGCCGGGTGTACGCTTGTGCAACGGTGTTCGGTAGTCATGAGCAAGCGTGCGCTATTTCGTTCCTCGTCCACTTGGCGTTTGTGCCATATGGCACGCCCCAGAATGGCGTTTCACTCCAACAACGCTCTGCAATATCGACATCGCAGTCTCCAAAATGGACCGAGGACGATGAACGAGACCTTCTGGCAAAAGCGCAAGCCGGTGACGCCAGTGCTCAAATGTGGTTGGGTGCAGGGTATGAACAAGGCTGGTTTGGAAACAGCAACGTTCCCGAGGCTCTAAAGTGGTTTAGAAAGTCAGCGGAACAGGGCAATCCGGACGCGCAAGTCGCGCTGGGACAAATGTATGAGGATGGAAGAGGCGTAAGCGAAGACTATTCACTGGCTGCGGAGTGGTACAGGAAAGCTGCCGAGCACGAACCTGATTTGGGCGGTGCAGGCCAGGGACGAAACAATTTGGGGATGCTTTATTTGGACGGTCGCGGTGTTCCCCAGGATTACGTGCAAGCGTACATGTGGTTCAGGCTCGCCGATTTTTCGGGGAGTCCAAACCTGGACACCGCGAAGGCTCACATGACCGACCGGCAGATTCTGGAAGCAGAAGAACTGGTAAACGAGTGGAAGGCGCGGAAAATCGTGCCAAAAATCTCTCAGTGCCCGAGAGTACGTGGCGAGGGAAAAGTTACGCTTAGCATCACTGTGGATGCGTACGGGAATGTTTCGCAAGCGATTGCGTTGAGTGGGCCGGAAGAACTGGTCGCCGCAGCGTTAGCTTGTGCAAAGTCGTGGAAATACGAACCTCCGGTTTCAGCACCGCTAACAAAGACGGTGAGCATCTCCTACGGCTCGAGGGATTGCTCCGGCACTGAGTCTGAACGAGGTGAAACGGAATCGCGCTGGGTTCTTATGGACGAGAGTGGCAAAGTAGCTGCCGTCATTGACGGCCAGGAACCTCCTGCGCCACCGTATCCAGTTGAGGAACGAAAGGCCGGCGCGGCCGGGAAAATGGTGCTCTCAGTTCGTCTGAATGAGGACGGCTCTGTGGAAGAAACCCACGTCGTCCAAACTGTATCGCCGGGCCTCGACCAAGCGGCAATGGACCGACTCCGTCCTCTCAAATTCAGGTCCCCGGGCGTCAACTCTCAACTGCCGTCAGGGTATTTGTACTTTCATGTACGCTATCGCGCAACGTGTTCCTTTTAGGCAGGCTCCTCGTTGTCGAACACAGTCACTGCCTCTAAGTCCTGATTAACGCGGAAACGGGACAAGTGGGTAATGGTACGGGACTTGTCCGGTTAGCCGACTTATCAGGCTCTATCGGCCAGCCCGACGCAGGATATACTCTCGACTATGCCTGTGAGGAAATCCTTTTTACGATTTCTAGCTATTTACGCAGCCGCCTTTGTTCTGGCGTATATGATTCCAGAACATATTCACCGTTGGGATTTTGATAGGGCATTTTTTGTTTGGCTGCACGACCGCACGCCGCAAAACGAAGCGGTATTGCGAAGTGAACAGCGCAAGAACGAGATAATTAAATTCGCCGACACCGCCGTCATCGCATTGGTGTTCGTAACGTTGGGGACTGGAATTTACTGTGTTGGTCGCTTCGTCCGACGCAAAGTAGCTAGTAGGCGGTCAAACGAAAACGGAGAAATTCCACTTGTCCGGTAACGCCAATCAGGCAGTAGGACCAAGTCGTGGTAACTTCAATCCCACAATGCTCAGTTTTGACGACGAACGCTGGAAGAAACTTCTCGGTGGTTACCGCACCGAATTTGACCCTCGACCTTCATTGAAAAATCTCGAGTCCAGCGTCCGCGTAAAAGAGGCGTGGCATGAGTTGTGGGAAGAACTCCATCACCAAGGGGATGTTGGGGAGGCTTCATACGCTTCGGTTCCACACCTAGTGCGGATTCATCGTAAACGAGGACTGGACGACTGGAACACGTACGCCTTGGTGGCAGTCATTGAACTAGCTCGGGGAAAAGGCAAGAATCCCGAAGTACCGACGTGGTTAAGGGACGAATACTTCGGAGCACTTCAAGAGCTTGCAAAACTCGGGGCAGCTGAGGTCCTGCGGGCGAAAAACCCAGAAGACATTAGAGCCATCCTCAGTATTCTCGCCCTAGCAATGGGTGCGCGTACTCATGCGCGATTCCTCTTGGAGTATTCGGACGAAGAACTGATCGACCTTGAAAGGCAAGCCCAAGAGGCCGATTCCTAGTTGTCAGCGGGTACCGTGCCCATTGCAGGTCCCAGGAGGGACTTGTCCGGTTTCGCGACTTATCAGGATCTAAGCAGGCCGGATGGTGTCTCCTATTGAACTGTCGGAAGCCCAAGCGTGCTTTGCTGCTTGAAGTGCGATTCGCAATGCGGATTCAAAACAGTTTCTTCTTCCGCCACTGATGGCTGGAGGAATCGAACGCGCACGGTGGCACCATTGGCCAGTTCATTTTGTTGAATCACGGTGTTGTATCCATAGTGGAGATTTAGAACGACCACTTCTTCTGGCAGTGAAACTTTCGCAAGAGGAATCTGGTGGGAACGCAAGAAGACCTCAACATCGATTCGCTCGGGGATGCCATATTTGCGCAGAGCTTCCGAGCTATGGTCATTCGGTATTCTGTGAACGAAGCCAAGACCTGAGGCGGGAACAAGGCTGCTATGCACCCAGTCTCCGTCCTTTGCACCATCAATGTGCAAGCTCCCAACTTCGCCATTCGGCTCATAATTCGCAACGACTACAAGATATTCAGGGGGAGCACGGAAGACGCGAATCAGGCTTAGTGAAGTGAGCGGAGGCAACGATTCAGGACCACGAGATAGTTCAGACGGAACCTCGACAATGGGGTGCTTAAAATAGGAATGAACCGACACAAAACTGTAAGTGCTTTCGATGGGTCTTGTATAAAAGCACGACTTCTCCACATATACCGCCCCAAAAGGTCCCTTCAAGATTTGAAACGTCTTCACGGTCCGGTCGAGGATTTGGTTGGCATCAGTTTCCAGATACAACAGGCGCACCGGGGATTCCGCTCTCAGCTTTTTCTGAAAATGGTCGACCGTAGTCAGCCCCGTACCCAAGTAGTCGAAAACATAAAACGACCCAGTGGTGGGCTCCCCTGAGAGACAATGCGAAGGAGCAACTCGAAAGTCAGGAGCAATTTTCAGTTCTGCGCAATATTCGGAAAGAGGTCTTTCCCTTACAATAAATGCGATGATTTTTGCGCTTGGCTTGTGGGGGCTCTCTTCGACCTCGACACGCACATTCTCGAAGAATCCGGTGTCGCGGATGGCCTGTTCATCGCGGCGCACCGCGTCGTCGTTGTAGGCGTCGCCGACACGAGAGATAATGCAGCCCCATAATTTGGCGCTTTCAATGCGTCGGTTGCCGACGATTTCAATACGCTCGATTGAGTATTGCGTCTCAGACTTTCCTTGAGGCTGCTGAGCTTGAAGGTTTAGCCCTGGAAAAATAAATAGGCAAGTGATCACAAACAATTTGAGCAAGACCTTGCTTGCAGCTCTCACTGCATCAGCTTTGAAGACTTCTTCCATTTGGTGGAAATTATAGGCCAACTAGACCGCAAGGTCCTGGTAAACGCGGTAATCGTCCATTTGAAGTCCTAGAACTTGACTTGTCCGGTTTGCCGACTAATCAGGGCTTTGCTCCTAGACTCAATTTTCGACCGTGTCGAAGAAACGGTTACTTACGAGTGGTAACGATTGGTCGTGATGGCTCAGAAGCCCATTTGGGCGCGCCCCAGATCCGTCAGGTCCTCCTCGGTGGCACGACCCTTGAAATCGACTTCGAAGTCCATGGTAGCGAAGTCGGGGGCCGAACGCCCTTGGAGAAAGGCTTGCCTTTGTTTCGGAAGATATGCGCGATTCTTCGGGCAGTCGGGCGCAGAGCCGATGTAGATGACACTGGCGTACTCGCTACCTGCGTGCTCGTCGCCGACGGCATGGCAGATGTCCGTGTGCCAGAACGCCGTGTCGCCGGGCATGACCTCCGGTATCGAGACCAGGCCGGCGATGAGATCGGGGTGCCACTCGGGGCTGACCCCGAGCGCACGGCCCGGAGCTGCGCCGCAAAGATCGGCCTCGTCCACGTCGTCCTGAAGCGCGCGAAGGAGCACGTAGGCTATGCCCTCCGCGATCGGAATGAGGCGCAGAGTGCCGTCTTTTGGCCCTTGGCGCGTCAGTGCCGTCCAGCCCTGATAGGTGCGGAACATACTGCACACCGCCGGAGACGGAATCTCATGGGTCTTCAATCGATGCATGGCGTCAAACGGGTCGTAACCGCGCCAGTCACCATTAAAGATGTTCTCGTACACCTGCTGGTAGCCGGGGTCGATCCAGCGCTCGACAGTACCAGCATCCATGTGTGGGGAAAGTCCAAGCGTCTTGTCCCCGGGTTGCCGCCGCCGCACACGGTCAGCGTACGTGCACTGCCGGTCGGGGTTGAAGACGCCTTCGTATTTCCACAGGCGATCGAGAAAGGCACGCGTCTCGGCAAGCCTCGCGTCCTGACGCGCCATGACCTGCGGCCTGGACCAGTAGACGTTGAAGACTTGCGGCTTCCCGGCTTTGAGAGCCGAGAAGTACTTGTCGAGACTCCGTTTCTCGACTTCCAGTTCTTCGTAGTGGTTCGTCTCGAGATACTCGCCGACTTCCGCGAACCAGCCGCGCGCGAGATTAGCGGGGAACACTCCGCGGACAACCGCACAGCCGGTTTTTCGGATCGACTGGCGGCTTGCTTCCGGTACCGTGTTGTTCCTTATGTCGGCGTAGTTTAGCTCGGGCACCACGGCACGCCCTGCGGCGGTCTCTCTTAGGACGATGTCGACAGCTCGTTTGACGTAGTCCCTCGCCTCTGCGTAGGCGTGTTTCAAGGCCTCGCGACGCGGCGCGAGCTTGCGCTTGAACGCGATGATCTGGTCACGTACGTCTCCCTCTGCCCCCACAGCCGCTCCACTTCCGCCAGTAGCCATTGTTTATCCCTCCTCCGTCTCAACTCCGCGAAGCGATTCATCTGGGCCGACGAACGTGTTCGACGCTCTCCGAAGATTCCGTTCGCGTGATTCGGAGGGATTCTACTCCTGGATTTCGACGGCGTCGACGATCTCCTGATAAACGCGGTAATCGTCCATTTAAAGTTCTAGAACTTGACTTGTCCGGTTTCCCGACTTACCAGGACCTGACGAGGTACTTGGGTGTATCATCGCCGTACCCCGTATTAAAGACAGCCCAAAATGCCTCTAGCGAAGACATTTCGACTTCTGTTCGGAGCCGCAATCTTGGTGTGTACAATTCTGTGCAGCGAGGCCCTGAGCGCACAAGAGAAGTCAATCTCAAACTCGCCATCAAATGAGGGGTTTCGCATCGGTAGCAGTGATGTTCTTCAGATTTCGGTCTATCAACATCCAGAGTTGTCGAGGACAGCCGTAGTCAGTCAGGATGGGAACATTACTCTACCGCCGCTCGATGCGTTGAAGGTCAGTGGCTTGTCGGTTCAGGCTGCAGCTGATTTACTTCGCAGAAAACTGCAACCTATGCTTTCCACGCCTCAAGTGACGGTGACAGTGACAGAGATTCACCACGGAATAATTCACCGCCTACCGTTCATGCTACCTCGCCGCGGACCCTCTTTTAGAGATGTGCCCGCACCTGACCATCTGCGTTGTCATGTCGCAAGAATTGATGCCTAAGCACGGTTACCAGAGAACCTGATCCTACCCCTGTGACAAAAGGCAGAATCGTTTCTGGGATTGGATTCCAGGTTCTCGCAAGTCTCCTCATCGAGCAACGAGGCTGCACGGTTCTGAAATTGTTTATCGAAAGAAAAGGAGGAAGCCGCAGTGCGGGTTCCTCCTTTTGGATTAATACGACCTGCGAGCAGCCTTCGCGGCCGCGTCACGATCGGTTTGCTTGTCATCAACAGAGGATTCTCCCGTCGAAGAAACATCCTCCGCGCCAGTGGCCTTTAACACTTCCTTGGCACGATTGATTTCATCGGACGTATCGCAATGCACGGAGAGGAGAATTCCGCCCTTTTGCAGGCGGCTTTCGTACCGCTTCGCTTCGAATTCAGGAATTCCCATGCCGATCAAGGCGCCGGTAACCCCGCCTACTGCTCCTCCAACGCCCAGCCCCGCCAGTCCTGCCATAATCGGACCAGCCGCGATGAACGGGCCAAGACCAGGGATCGCCAACAGTCCAACGCCTGCCAGCACGCCGAGCGTGCCGCCAATTGCGGCTCCGGTGGTCACTCCCGCCGCGGCACCTTCGGGGGCCTTCGTTGCCTTTTCGGTCCCCATGTCCCTGGGACCGCCAAGACTCTCCGGCAATAGTACGGAGATATCCGCCGCAGGAAAGCCCGCTCGGATGAGAGAATCCGTAGCATTTTCGACCGCAACGCGTGTTGAGTAAATCCCGAATACTCCTGTTTTTTTAGCTGACATTTTGTATTTCTCCTTTGCTTTCGATCTGGATACATTCTTTGCTCAATTACTTCGGGGGCGCGATCTCAATCTGATTGGTTACGTTGCCCGGTCCGGCCACGGCCACCGCCTTGGCCTCGATGTTGCTCTTCTCCTCTTCGGACCGCACTGGCCCGCGGAGAGTAACTTTGCCGTCTTGCGTGATGATTTTGACGTTGTGCGCATAGGTGGAAAGAGTGGTGTCCTCGTGGATCGCCTTACGAATCTTCTGCGTAATGGCGCGGTCCGCGGGATTCATCTTCTGTTGATCCGCGGTAGGGTTTGTCTGATCCTTGTTTTGTTTGGTGTTGTCCGGTGGTGTCTGTTGTGGGTCTTGGTACCCGGGGATTGGTGTAGCCATCAGGGATACGCCAAACACCAACGAACCCAGAGGCATTAGCAATCGCGGCAATTCAATCCAACCTATTTTCATATATTTGTTCCTCCCATTGAAATTTGTTCCTGTGTTACTCCATGGGCTGGTTATGCGCGGGCTGTCCTGGCTTTCCTCGACCGGTCGCTGCCTGCTTCCGATTCCCCGGATTCGACGGCTTCCAGATTGATGCTGCCTGCCAGTTGCGTCAGCTTCTCGTCTGTCTCCTTTTCTTCCTTGAGGGTCAGCCTCAATAGCGAGATTGCTTGGTCTTCCCCAAGAAGCTTGGCGTAAGTGCTGACACAGCCGTAGGCAGCAATTTCATAGTGTTCCACTCGCTGTGCGGCTGAGATAAGGCCGGCGTCTAGTTCTTCGGGTGCGGGATCTTCCTCGATCATTTCGCTGCCTTCCTTGATGAGACCCTCCATGCCTTTGCATTTCTTTCCCTTCGCACTCTCTCCCAGAGCTTTGAAAATCTTTTCAAGACGCACAACATGCTCTTTCGTTTGGCCTAAGTGTTTTTCAAAGCCCGCGCGCAAGTTCTCGGAGGATGCTGCGTTAGCCATCTTGGGAAGCGCTTTCACCATCTGAGTCTCCGCGCTGTACAAGTCCTTTAGTTCCTCGATGTAGAGATGCTTCAAGCGATTCATTTCCATGGGGATCTCCTACGAATTCAAATTCGCCACTTCTTCGAAAATAAGTTGCGGCAATTCGGTACAGTTTCAATAAACAACTTCCAGCTTCGGGAGGCCATACGGGGAAACGGGTAGGGGATTGGAAAGAAGCGTGTATCTCGTCTGAAGCTGTTTGGATTGGAAGCAATCACGTCCGCGTATAAAGTGAGTCTGCTATGGGCCTTTCGGCAGTGCTGTGAACGTCCATGGACCGTGGTCCGTTTCACCTGACTTGCCACCTTTAGGACCGGGCGGGCAATTTCGCGTGCAACGCTCGCGCAACAAGCAGCCTGAGCACATACCTTTAAAGGAGTGCAGGATCCCAGTTACCTCACCAACATCCACCACCGAACGACAGAGTTGCAGGTCGTGTGGCTCTTACAGGAAGTTGTTGAGTAATGTACAGCAAGTCCCGGATCGCAACCCGGACGACGGTTGCGCTATGTTTTCACTCCGGCTTGGGCCGGCCAGTGACGAGAGAGCTTTCTATTTTTCGTTCCCGAATCTTCTAGTGTGGAGACTCTCTATCAGTGGAACAAGCCCGCAGGAGGGACCAATGGCCAAATATGGAAAAGCGGCAAGTGAGTCAGTTCGGGCCGCCATGCGTCGCAAAAAGCGCGGAACTCTGCGTTCGGGAAAGGGCGGCAAAGGAGGAATAGTAAAGAGTAGAAAGCAAGCGATCGCAATTGGGCTGTCTGAAGCTCGAAAGAGGGGTGCCAAAGTCCCGCGCGAGAAATCGAAATAATCTAGTGGGCACTCCAAGGCCCGCACCCTCGTGTTGGGCACGGAAATCGAATTGCCCGGACAGTGGAGATTGTGGCTCAAGCCCTAGCTGGATGAGCCGGTATCGCACGAGCCTGTCGCGTCTGGTCCCAAGTGTACTGGAATTCTCCATTCTTCGACCCAGTGCTTAATGGCCTGAAGGCCGATCACTGATCCCGTCCATCCACAAGGGCAATGTGGATTGAACCAGTGCACATCCGCGGCCTCCAAATTCCTCTCTGTGCTTGCGCATGCAGAGGCTAAAGGAATTCCGCATTTCGGGCAGGCGAATAAAAGGACATGGGCAAAACCACTACTTACTGTTTCCATAAAACCCTCCCGGGGCAGGAGTGTAAGTAGGCGAAGGCTACACAAGAACGCTGGATAGGGCAAGCTGAAGAGTATGCTCGCAGGGTGATATTTCCAGTGGAACTCCGGGGTGTCCTTCTCTGCCAGGGCCGATGGTTGTGCTTTCATGGCCTCAAAACCCAGTTGGGCGGCCTGTCCTACGGTTTGCCTCAAAATTCAAAGATAATGTCCTACCTGCCTTGTACAGCATTTACCCTATAGCTCGATGATGATTGGAATACTAGAGTCGGACACCTGAGCCGACTGTTTCGGCTCGCGCGAGAGGTGCCTATGCCGATTCGAGTTTCCGACAACTGGGCTGGGGACAAAGCAGGCCGGGGCAGACCCTCTCCAGGCAATTCCAGGACTAATGCCAGGGTACTTTCCATAGAGCGAGGGAACGTTGTTCACAAAGAAACTCTGGAGTCTCTACTCTCTTCCGCTTTGCGTTCGAACGACAATGAACTCGATCAAATTCTGTCTGCGTTAGAGGAGATCTCCAACTCGCTAAAGTCAGGCACTTCGGACTCGCGAAGCCTTGACAACGTCCTGCAGCGAGCAGCATCGTGCGCCATAAGGCAGTCGCTGCTCGATCGGGAAATCCGATCACTGGCCGTCACGGATGAACTTACAGGTCTTTACAATCGACGCGGTTTTCTGGCATCGGCGATGTACCAACTGAAGCTCGCTCACCGCCACTCTCGAGACGTCCTACTCCTCTATTGCGACATGGACAATCTGAAGGGGATTAACGATGCCTTCGGACATCCGGAGGGGGATCTGGCAATTATCCGGGCTGCCAATGCGCTGGAGGAGACCTTCCGTGATTCGGACATTCTGGCCCGGCTCGGTGGAGACGAGTTTGCCGTGCTGGCCTCGGCAGCCTCTATCCCGAACAGGGAAGCGATCGTGCCTCGGATGGATAGGAGTCTCGAAAAAGCGAACGCCGAGGAGTCCCGTTATAAGTTGTCATTTAGCATCGGCATCGCACTGTTTGATCCGGAAACTGCCTGCTCGCTTGGAGAACTCATGGCCCGGGCGGATCAGGATATGTACGCGAATAAAAAGCAGCGTACGAGATCCGCGTCGTCACGACACTCATAATTGAATACTCGCTGGAATTTTGCAGACCGTCCGAGCTTTAGAGATGAACTCAACGAACGACTGTGTTACGTTCAATCAGAAACAGGAGATCGGAGCTTTATCAAGCATGATTGCGTGGCCACAGGGCCCGTTGTCCAAACATGGGAGTGGCCGCCCACTACGTGTCAGGCAGGAGAATCGAAATGACTACTAGTGCTTTGAGTCCCGACCCCAAGTATCTGACGCTTCAGTGGCAGCCGGGCAGTTTCTTTCAGGGCGACCATGTTGTCTACTTCTATCAAGAGAGCGATTCTCTGCTTGAGGCATTGTCTAACTTTATCGGTGGTGCTTTAGGCGCCGGCAATGCTGCGGTCGTCATTGCAACCAAGATGCATCGCGAAGGACTTCAGCACCGGCTTACGGCTCGCGGTTTGGATATCCCCAAGGCCAGCAATGAGGGAAGGTACATTGAGCTAGATGCCTCTGAACTTCTATCGAAGATCATGGTGGAAGGGATGCCCGACAGCGGCCGCTTCGAAGCGATAGTCGGTGGGGCAATCGTTAGTTCCAAGGCCCGCGCGAAAGCCGCGCGTCCCGAAATTGCCGCATTTGGAGAGATGGTTTCTCTATTGTGGACGGAGGGTAAGGTCGAGGCCGCCATTCGGCTCGAGCAGCTCTGGAACGAATTGGCGAAGAAGCATACTTTCTCGGTGCGCTGCGCTTATCAGGCGGCCAATTTTAATGGCGAAAAGAACTCTCAGCCGCTCATGAGAGTGTGCGCAGAACACTCTGCCGTGGTGCTTGACGAAAGCGATACTTCTTTTGCAAGTGGCGAAGCCAAGATTGCGCTGCGCCATAGTGAAGAGCGATTCCGGCTTCTTGTAGATGCCGTTCAGGACTATGCAATCTTCATGTTGGACGTGCAGGGTTACGTCAGCAGTTGGAATACGGGAGCAGAACGCATCAAAGGATATGGAGTCTCCGAGATCATAGGTAAGCACTTTTCCATCTTCTATCCCGAGAAAGACATCCGAGCAGGTAAACCGCAGCGAGAGCTCGAGATCGCCGCTAAGGAAGGGCGGTTGGAAGACGAGGGATGGCGTCTACGCAAAGACGGCTCCCGTTTCTGGGCCAATGTGATCATTACCGCCATAAGAAACGACGCTGGTAGATTGATCGGATTCGGAAAAGTTACGCGAGATTTTACCGAGAAAGTGAAAGCGAATGAGGCGTTACGAAAAGAGATAGTCGAGAGGACGGCGGCCGAAAGAAAGTTGCGCGATTCGGAAAAGTCGCTCCGGCAGCTTTCTCTCCGTCTCCTGCAAACCCAGGACGATGAACGCCGGCGCATCGGCAGAGACCTTCACGATAGCGTAGGCCAATACCTCGTTGGTTTAAAGATGAAGGTGGATTCCCTCAAGTCCTCGCGCGAACGGGGCCAACGAGATGATGATAGTCAACTGACCGAATGCTCCCAACTGATTGAAGAGACGATCAAGGAAGTTCGCACCATTTCTTACCTGCTGTATCCCCCTATGTTGGAAGAGTTGGGCCTGAAATCAGCAATCCCATGGTATCTGGAAGGATTTACAAAGCGGAGCGGAATCCAAACAACGTTTGAGGTTTCTCCGGAGTTTGACCGCCTTCCTGGGGACCTGGAGCTGGCCCTATTTCGCGTTCTTCAAGAGAGCTTAACGAACGTGCACCGGCATTCTGGCAGCCCAAGGGCAACCGTCAGACTTTTGACTGAGCACCGCTGCGTACTCCTCCAGATCATTGACGAAGGGAGCGGCACCCAGTCAAAGAATGGGGAAGACCAGGCTCAGGACTGGAAGGGCGCACTTGGCGTGGGACTGCGCGGTATGAATGAACGTGTGCGGCAACTGCGAGGTACCCTCGAACTATCCTCGGTTCAGGGAGGAACTACCGTCACTGCCACTATACCTATACCAGAGGCAGAGCTAGACTTGTCGAAAGACGAATAGCCAAACGAATTTCGCGCATCCACTAAAAAGCCGGCATGCTGCTTCACGTCTTCTTAGCGATCACGAATTCCCCCCTTTGCACATGGAAACGACCGCCCGTTGATAATAAACTCGCTGGCCATTTGCTCCAAAAGAAAGCAGAAAATACCTACTGACCCGAAAACAACACTCGAATTGGGGCCCGGCAAAAGATCATCTCCTCAGCTTGGATCGCGCAACTGTTTGATTTGAAAGGTTTTTAATTGAGCTGACGAAATGGAAGCATGGTTGCCTTTACCTCAGACAGCGATAACAAAGCCAATGTTGGGGGGGCGGTTATGGATGCGAAGTTTGACATCTTCAAGAAACTACCCGATGGTCACCCAATCTGGGTAAAGGCTGTCGACGGACTGGAAGAGGCAAAGAACCAATTAGCTCAATTGGCAGTGAGTTCGCCTGGCGAGTACTTCATTTACAGCGCCCGGATTGGCGGTATAGTTCAAGGAAGAATGGCTGCCGGCGCTTGACCGAGAGCGAATGATCCTCAAGGATCATCTCCCCAATCTGAAACGATCAGAAGGCTTAAGGGCGATCTAGATTTCGGCGTGGTATTTCTCTCCCAGCCCTGCCTGGCTCGCGGACCCAGCAGGACAAGACGCTAGTCAAAAACTCATTGGAATAAGTACAGGGCGGCTACGCGTGAAATCAGGGATTTAGCCTATTTCTTGCAGCCTCCCTTCGTGGTCTTTTCTATTGCAGTGACTACTCTTGTTGTTCCGGGCGCAGCAGACAAGGCCAGTGTGCCGCAGAAAAGAGATGGCAGCCCAATTCTATGCGCAAGTGGACCTTCATTCTCGGCCTTGTAGTCCTCCTCCCACTCCTTACACTCTACGGACTAGGTTCCAGAATCCATGCGATGGTGCGTGAGCGTGCCCAGAAGATTCTGCAGACACATTTTGCAAGCAACGTTGAGTTTTCCAATTTTGACGTTTCTTTGTATCCCCGCGTCCGTTTGACGATTCATCAGCTGGTTTTGCGACACCATGGCCGGACTGACATTCCCCCTCTGATTCAGGTTCGTGCAGTCACTATGACATCGAGCTTAATCAGTCTGCTGGGAGCCAAGCCGCGCATCGCATTCGTGGATTTGGAGGACTTACAGATTCATATCCCGCCCCGGCAAACCGGCGGCGAGTCTTTGATTCAACGGACTGACAAGGACCTCGCAAAGAAATATCCGGCTCTCATCGAAGACATGCGCGCCGATGATGCCATCATCGTTATTTTGCGAGCCCAGCCTGAAAAACCGCCCAGGGATTTTCCCATTCACCGCCTCGAGCTCCACAATGTCAGTTTTGATCGTCCCGCCGCGTTCCACGCAACGCTCACGAACAGCGTTCCGGCGGGCGAAATTGAAACCACGGGCGAGTTTGGACCCTGGCAAGCGGACGCTCCGAGCAAAAGCTTTACAATGGGACAATATAGATTTCAGAATGCGGACCTTGGAACCCTGAAAGGGCTTCGCGGAATTCTCTCTTCCGAGGGAAATTTCAGCGGCCCGCTTGATTATTTGAAAGTCGAGGGAACAACGGACACTCCAGATTTCTGCCTAAGAACGGCAGGTCACCCGATTCCCTTGCACACAGTATTCTCCGCAGTTGTGGACGGCACAAACGGCGACACGTACCTCAACAACGTGGCAGCCCGGTTTCGCCATACGACGATTATAGCCAGCGGCAAGATTGAAGATGCCGATCCTGAAGTGAAGGGCAAGACGATCTTCTTGGAGGCTTTCTCGCAGGATGCCCGTGTGGAGGACCTTATCCGACTTGCTGTCAAGACGGACCAGCCGATTATGACGGGCGTCGCGAGGTTAAAGGCGAAGATCACTATTCCTGAGGGAGAATCTGACCTGATCGAACGGTTAAGAATACAAGGTGAATTCCGGATCGCCGGTGGCCAATTCACGACTGGCGAGATTCAGGAGAAGGTCGATACCCTAAGCCGCAAAGGCCAAGGGCAGCCGAAAGCGATCGAAATCAACAGTGTTGCTTCGGAAATGGCCGGCAAGTTCCAGGTCCGGAATGGTGCGGTGGAGTTTTCCAATCTAAACTTTGATGTAGCCGGCGCTTCGGTCAATCTGAGAGGAACCTACAATCTCGATGGTGGCGGACTGGATTTTCATGGCAACCTGGTGATGCAGGCCAAGCTTTCCCAAACAGCTACCGGTGCGAAGTCATTTTTCCTGAAGGCATTGGACCCATTTTTCAAAGGGGAAAACGCGGGAACTGTCCTGCCGATCAAGATTACCGGGACAAAAGACAATCCCACCTTCGCGCATGATCGGAGCGGAGATCCCCATAAGCTCGAGGTCTCAGTTCCCAAAGCGGGCAAGTGAACCCCAAGACCGTTCCCTAGGAATTTTCCAGAATCGCGGGCTATATTTTGCTTCGCTCCGGGCTTGCGTGCGTAAGCTTTACGTCGGTGATGGTTCTTGAATCAGTAATGGGGCTATTTCTCTAACGTGTTTTTGCCCGGCGGGGCGCTGAGGCATCCCAAAAATCCTAATTGAAGACAACGTCGCTTCTCCGAATTAAGGAGGGAGAACAGATGCCTGTGTCTGTCAGGCATCTGTTCTTGGGGTGAGTGAATCTGAGGTGTTCCTTGGCACTCAGACTACCGGGGCCCCGCGCGCGCAACCATCCGGTCTTTCCAGTACGGAGAGACGGGGTTTCTTGTAGGACGAGTGGCTGTCCTCTCTTGTCCGGAAAAATCACCGATTGGGCTTAGCTGACCGCCTGGCTGGCTTGGAGGCCTTCATTATTAGGGCGTTCCAAGCCCAGAGCACGCTATTCCTATTAGAAAGGTAGTCTCAATCGTGAGCCGATGCCTTCAACCTCTCCCAAGAAGGAACAATACCAGCAGCACAATTACAACCAAGCCTAGCCCCCCGCTCGGATAGTAGCCCCAGTTTCGACTATGCGGCCACGTCGGCAGACTGCCTAGACTCAACAAGAGAAGAATAACCAGAAGTACGAGCAGCATGTTGGTTGCCTCCCATGCGCCATTCCACTAGAACCTTCATCCTCGAACTATTGGTGTATTTGTGTAGAAGATCAGTTGCATTCGGGTACGTAGACGAGACTTTTCATTCATGAAGATCGAAAAGGAGGGAACGCGTCGTTCGCAGACACACCATCAGCCATCCGATTTGCTCGCGAACGGGATGAAAATGTAACATATGGGCCCGCGCTGAGGACTGGCCCACAAATTGCGGTAAAAGCGTAATATACAGGAAAAACGGTATGGGTTTTGCGGACAAGAAGGACTATTCGTAGATTGTGGCTTCAGGAAGGGTTTTACCGGTGTTATCGTGCGCTCAGAGAATTGGGTAGCTGGTTTGCATAGCAAGAGGTAGCATCAAGATTCCGCTTTAAGGATGGAGACTAGGCTCGTGCGAATTCTTGTTGCGGATGATCACGACATCATCCGTCGAGGTCTGAAACAACTTCTCACTTCGCGGCCAGGCTGGGAGGTTTGCGGCGAGGCTAAGACCGGGCGAGAAGCAGTTGCCCTTGCTGAGCAGCTCAAGCCTGAAATTGTGGTCTTGGACATCAGCATGCCAGAATTGAATGGACTAGAAGCAGCTCGGAGAATTCATAGGTTACTTCCGAAAACGGGGATTCTATTTCTGACGCTGCACTTCTCGGATCAACTTCTGCGGGACATTGTCGAGGCCGGCGCCCGGGCCTATATTGTGAAATCCGACGCTGATCGGGATCTGGTCAGCGCTGTGGAGGCCCTGGCGAATCATCGAACATTTTTCACGGCCCGCGCAGCAGAAATGCTCCTGAATGGCTTCTCCATGCAGAACTCGGTACCCGATCCGGAAGCTCATTTGCGAAACAGGCTTACCTCCCGCGAGCGCGAAATCGTACAGCTTCTCGCGGAAGGTAAAAGTAGCAAGGAAATAGCAGTGGCTCTCGGAATAAGCGTCAAAACAGCCGAAACTCATCGGGCAAATATCATGAGAAAACTCGAGATGCACTCCGTCAGCGAGGTCGTACGCTATGCTGTAAAGAATCAAATCATCGAGGCGTGACGCTCCCCGCGGCCACGCACGGCGAGTTCTTGTTTGGACGAGTAACACTTTGGAATTCGATGCCACTTCAAATGATCTGCGGCACTTTGCCAGACCGAGTCCTTGACTCCCATCGGAGACCTGAGGAGACAGGGACCCATGCCTAGAGTACTTATCGTCGATGACCACGCGTTTATCCGCCGCGGCGTTCAAACAATATTGAATCCATTCCCCGAGTGGGAGTTTTGTGGAGAAGCGGATAACGGAAACGATGCCATCCGCCTGGCTCACCAACTAAAACCGGAAGTCATCATCATGGATGTCTCCATGCCCGGGTTGAACGGTATCGAGGCGACTCGCCTGATTTGTAAGTCTCTACCTGAAGCGAAGATAGTTTTGCTTACTCTGCACGAATCGGCGGATTTGGTGCGGAGGGGATTTCGCGCGGGTGCCAGGGGTTTTCTTCTAAAGACAGATGCGGAGCAAGAATTGGTGAGGGCTCTCACTGTGGTGATCGGCGAAGGTTCGTATATCAGCCCAAAGATTGATAGCGAAGTGGTTAGTGGTATAATTAGTGAAATAAGTGGAACCCACTGATCTCCTGACCGGCAGGCAACTTCATTCCTTTTCCTTTTTGTTCCAGTGACTGGATTTTGACGCCCTCTTTTTGCGCTCCTGCATTCAGCTGTCTCTGCCTCTACAGTAAACACCCGATGTCACTAGAACTCTGGATCATTCATCCTCTCCTCCTAGATAGAGGAGGATTTCAGTGGTACAAAATGCCAAGAAAACAGTACCGAGCACACGCGAGGCCCTCATCCAAAGGCTGAACGAAGATCTGGCTCGCGAATATCAAGCCGTCATCGCTTCCGTGGTGTACTCGCAAGTGCTTAAGGGCGCGGAATACATGAATATCGCCCAAGAGCTCGAGAAGCTCGCCGCGCAGGAACTTCAACATGCATTGACAATCGCTAAACAAGTGGATCATCTCGGCGGCACACCAATTGTCCAACCAAAGCCAGTTCAGCCGACGGACGCCAATAAGGCGATGCTACGTACGGGCTTAGTAGCTAACAGTGATTGATCGCCACTGAAATATGTGAGACAAAGACCGGCGCAGTAAGCGACGGTTTTTCCTACCGTCTCCTAATCTCTACAGTGTTTTGCGGATGGAAAAGCCGGATGCAGATGACTACGGTTGTTTCCTGATCAGCAAGAACGCCGGTGGCCATGTCCCTCTTGGGAGTGACTGCACACGGTAACCCTGGACGGGCCTTTGCAGTTTGACCGGCTTGGAAGTTACCCTTGGCCGCTGGCCTTCTCAGCGCCACCGCTCATCGTTTTTGCTTGAAGAATGCTTCAAGGAGCGATCGAGCGTCCCTGTCTGCCTGCGCTCGTCAGTGAGTCATGCGCACAAGAATAGGGCGAGGCAATGTTCGCCTCGCCCTATCTTCGCAAGTTGCTTGTATTAAGGCTTCAACTGAGGAGATGCTTTTTGCAAACGGCCAACAAGCATCTTTCCCGAAGGAGGAGCGTCAATCTTTGGCTCCGTGATGATAGTGGCCGCTGAGGCGTCTTTGCCATACAGGCGGTGATTCGCGTCCTCGTCTGGCCGCAATGTGGTGCCTTCCAGCGAGACGCCGGCGAAAACGCCGCGCGCTCGTGAATAGCTAAGCATTTCGGCACGCAGATACGCGTCTGTATCCGCCGATGCGGTGCGCCCCTTCGGTCCAGCGGCTATGGATGCATCCGCGCCCAGCTTGACCTTGGAATGCAGCAGGCTGCTCGCGCCGCGGTCGTTCATCACCAGGATCACCAAGTCCGTGGCTTCTCCGCCAATCTGGAGTCCCACGCTGCCGCCCTCAAGGGCGTACATCGCTGGTGCTCCCCAAGGACCGGAAAAATCCTTGCCCGTCCGGCAAACCATGGTTCCGCGCCCGTAACTTCCTCCAACTACGAAAGCGGCCTTTAGCACGGACGGCATGACGACCACGCACCGAGCCTTGTCGAGCAGGTCTTGAGGAATGTCGTCCGGGATGTCCAAAATCTCCTGGATGACCGTGCCGGCGTTCTGCAATCGATTGTTTTCATCTTTTGCATTTTCGTCCGTGGGCCGTCCGAATGACATGGGCGCCAGCATGAGCGCGCCCGCACAAATAATCGCCAAACGATTCATAAACATATCCTCCATCATTTCTTTCGAAGTTTTGTACAACCGGACCCTAGTTCCCGCGCCGGTCGGAGATGACAACAACGATCCCGCCAACCAACGCCAATGCCCCAAGAATCGGAGGAAGAGAAATGGTGTGGTGCTCTTGCTTCGTCGCCTGGATTGGACCGATGTCTACGACTTTCTTTTGTGTTGTGTAGGTCGACCCCTGATATGCCAACGCAAACAAGCCGAGGACGACCAGTGTTATTCCCAGGATTGTTCTTCCGCTCATAGTGCCTCCAGAGTTTCGAGTCCAAAAACATAGTTCAACCTCTTATAACCGATTGAACTGAGAGGGCGCGCATGCAGTCGTCTCAGGTTCGACTCAGGAGATGGCTCACCAGCGAAATTAGAAAAAGAACCAAGAAGACAAAGAAGATAATCTTGGCGATGCCTGCCGCAGCCACTGCAATTCCCGAGAATCCGAGTAGTGCAGCCAAAAGCGCCACGATAAAGAATCCCAATGCCCAACGTAACATCACAACCTCCTTCTGCTTCCAATTCAACTCTTCCAGGGACCGGAATCATGCCTATTTCCGCGGTCCCGTTTTCTGGACCAGCCACGATTCAGTCCCTTTGTAAGGCAACCACGAAGCGGCCTCCATACCGTGGAGACCTCATAGGCTTCGGGGGAAAGCTGTAGGTACCATGGAGTCCACGCATATACGTTTCTCTCCGGCCGACTCTCGGGGTTTCTCTCTATATGCGCGATTACGCGCGTATGTTTTCCTTGTGCTGCGGCATTCGACGTTCCTCCCAGCGGGCACGTGCTCGAACCGCAACGCGTCAAAGGGAAACTAAATATCTAGGAGGATCCGATGAACTGGGATCAGTTGGAAGGAAAATGGAAGCAGTATTCGGGCAAAGTAAAGGAAAAATGGGGAAAGCTGACAGACGATGATCTCGAAGTGGTTCGCGGACGGCGAGATCAGCTGATCGGAAAGATCCAGGAACGCTACGGAATCGTAAGGCAGGAAGCAGAGAAACAAGTGGATGAATTCGCACGGGCTTTCCGTAGCGAAGACTCAACACGGGAAACTCGGCAAGGAAATCAGGGAGAGAGGGATCACTCGACCTCCAACGAGAAGAAGCGTAGTGCTGGACACCGCTGATTTGAGAGTTGTCAGCAGTAACACAAATCAGAATCGCGAGGCGAAGGGGCCTGGCGTACTGCGGATGGCGCCCGGCTCCCCCCTCCCGAAGACACTTTTACGTTTTCATTTGAAATGTCCCTGGTGATTGGAACTATCGAGCGATTCAAAGAATCGATGGCGCGTCACAATGATTTGCATCGCCGTGCTCAAGTCAAATCAGAATCGCTACATCGAATTGTCTCGTACCCTACACGAATCACCTGATGGCCCGAAGGTCCTTTTCCAAGTAACCTCTGCCCATCTTTATTGATTCCGGGCTCAGGTCCGCCATCATCAGAGCGCGGTCAAAAAAGATCGAACTGAGGAGGAGAATATGGACTTACTTTGGACGCTAGCGGTCATCCTATTGGTTCTCTGGCTCCTGGGACTCGTCACTTCCTACACATTGGGAGGATTCATACACGTCCTGCTCGTTGTGGCCCTCGTCGTCGTTCTGATCCGTGTCATTCAAGGTCGCAGGCCCGTCTAGCAGGCGCCGCGAAACTTCTCCCCGGGTGTTGCAGGGTTGGCCACAATTTCATCGGTTAGGAACAACCGTCCAATTGGGTTAGGTGCCGTCCAACTACCGTCCAAAACCAGCCAATTTCATGTCGAATTCAGGCAACTAAGCCGTGTAAGGTCAACTGAGCCATCAGGGTTTATGGAGCGGGCGATGGGAATCGAACCCAGCGCCCTACGCCGCTAACCTACTGGATTCTCAACGGGACTTCCTCTTCATTGGGACCACTTGGGACCAAAAAAGAGGCCAGCTTTTCAACTGCTTCACGGTGCGTTCCCTCGACGAGATGAGCATAAATGCCCAGAGTAACTCTCGCGTCCGAATGACGGAGTTGGCGTTGCGTCACTTTTGGTGAAGCGCCACCTTCGAGGAGCAGCGTTGTGTGGGCGTGCCGGAAAGCATGGAATCCGGCGCGCTTAATCTTCAAGGCATCGAGCAACGGATAGAGATGGTACTCGACGACCTTTTGGGACGTGTACGCGCGACCGTTGCGGTTGCAGAACAGCAAGCCGAGAGGATTGGGCTTCCACGTTTTCAGGAACTCGCGGAAGAACCCTTCCAATGCGGCCGGAATCGGCAAAGCGTTTTCGCTCGCCGTATTCTTTACCGTCTGCAGCTTGCCACGCCACGCAGCCTGCCTGACGTTCAGGGTCCGCTTTTGCAGGTCAACATCCTCGACCCGAAGGCCGAGAATCTCGCCGGCGCGAAGTCCGAGTAGCGCTGCACACGCGAACATCAGGCGCCATGGATCCTCGGCAATTTGGAGGATGTTGCGCACCTGGTCCGAAGTGAAGCACGCCGCCTCCTTCCTGATTCCCCGCCCCGGCAAAACGAGCTTGTGCTGGTCCACGCCTTCGCAGACGTAGCCCCAATTCTTTGCCGTGGTGAGCATGGAAGAAAGCGTACTCAAGATATTCAGCACCGATTTGTAGGAAACTTCGTCGGCCAGGTGCGTCACGAACGCCTGTTGGTTCTCGGCGCCGATCGCATCAAGCCGGAGTTTCCCAAGGTACGGAAGGATGTGCGAGAGATGAGAGCTCGCCGAGCATTTCGTGGAAGGCTTGTACTTTGTCAAAATCTCCACCTTCCAGCGCTCGCCGAACTCGTTCAACGTCGCCACCCTCCCGGGACGATATTCGACAGCATTGATTCGGCAAAGTAGCTGCTCGAGTTTCCGCTCGGCCAGGCGCTTGGTTGGGTATTCTTTCTTGGTACCCAACGGCGTCCGGCGTTGCACCCGCGTTACCTTGCCATCATGCCCGAGAACATCATCCCGATACTTCCCGTACCAAACCTGCCCTTTCAGAATCACGCAGCCACGTTGATGTCTGCGTCTCGCCATCGACCCCCCTTTCGTGGTCGATGACTCTGTTGTCCACGTGGAGACAGTACACTTGGGCGGAACATCGCGCAACTCGAACGGATGGAATTCGCGTGCGGTCGCGGGAATGATCGTCGCCATCTCTTGTCGTTCAGACACCCATCCCTCTTTTTTCTCCTTTCAAGAAACGATTCCCGGTGGGCGCCGGGCCGCGGCTCACTCCTTGCCGCCGCGGGTGGCTCAAAATCACCTAATCTGGGATGGGGTGAGATGGGAAGGACTTCCCCTCTTTGGTCTCTTTCTCTTTCGCCCACCGCGCCTCCAGCGCCTCATTGAGTTTCTTTGCATACGCATTTGGATCCCAGTCAGGGACGGAGTGAGCTGTTGCGGAGACAGAGATTACGCTCATGTCCTTCGATCAGGCGCGATCACAATGTGCGCGACTCGCACAAGCGGCGCAGGTCAGCAAGAATGCCGCAGACTCGGCCACAATCCGCTTCAGCCGCGGCATAGGTACGTTCTCGGAAGTTCTCGACGCGGAACACGCCCAGTTCGAAGCCGAAGATCTACTCGTTGAAAGTCGCGCGGAAACCGCGACTGCAATAGTCGCCGTCTTCAAAGCTCTTGGAGCAGGATTCGATGGGTTGCAATGATAGAGGACGGTAGACGGAGATGAACCTTGGACACTTCCGAACAGAGAGAAAGGCCAACCCATACCCGATATTGCTCCAGCGCTACCCGCACCAACTGGCTGATAGTCGGCAGCAGAACGAGAGCAAGCATGCAATCTATTTTTGGCTCTGCACGAAAATCCGTCGGCAGTAATAAAGCTGCGACGGTCTCAGATTGCAACGTCCTTATTCCTCTCTGGGAGTAAACAAATGGGTGCCGTGTTCGTGTCACCAGGGGCCATAAAGCGAGGGTTTCCCAAATAACTTCTAGCCCGTCTGATTTTGCAAAACTATGGACGTCTCGACTTTGGAGTTCATAATACGGCAGTGTCAAATTGGTGATGAAACAGCTCTTTCGCTGCTTGGTACAGCGACTTTTCTAGAAACTTATGCAGGCACCGCTGAAGCGGCTGACATTTTGGCCCACGTAGAAACAGAGCATTCTGCCGAAAGTTACAGGACTTGGCTGCAAAGTGACATCGCTAAAATCTGGGTAGCGGAGACATCAGTGGGACGTTCAGCCGTCGGCTATGCAGTGGCCCTCACTTCACAAAATAATGGTTTCTGCGTAGAGATGGAAATTCGGCGATTTTATGTATTGTACCGCTTCCATCGAAACGGTCTGGGACGCTCGCTGATGAATGAGGTTTTGGCGACCGCGCGTAAAAACGGGGTCTCTGGACTATTTCTCAAAGTCGAGAAGGCAAATCAAAACGCTATAGACTTCTATTCCCGCATTTGCTTTCGCGCAGTTGGCGAGAAGCCGTTTCGGGCAGGGGAGAGGGACTATACAGTCCTTGTTATGCGATTCGCTTTCTGAGATGGCCGTAGCATAACCTAACCGGGATTTGGCAACCGTCCGGCGAAAACGCTATTAGTAACGAGAAGTCGGCTTGTGTTTACCGATAAAGTGAGATGGCGATTGCCGCTTCAGCATGAGTCGCGGCGCACCCAGAAAGTGTTCCGGTCCTGGGAAGTTGGGCCTGCAGGCCGGCACATACCGCTTGTCTCTCTAGTCGCGTCGTCCGTCCGCCGAATCGTCACCCGAGTCTGAGAATTGGACGTTTCTCTACCGCCCTTTGGGAGCTTCCTTGCAGTATCAAATGGTGCCATTCAGGGGCAGTCTATCTGTTTGATTCTTCGATCTCGTGTGGCATAGAAAAGAGCCGTATCAAAAGAGGTGTTTTGATACGGGTCTGATCGCATGGCCGGAACCTGTCGGTACCAGAACCCACTTTACCGGTAACCGCTGCCGGCTCAGACGGTCGACGCAACACTTTGTTGAAGTTTACTCGCGGGAGTCTCGAAACCTAAAGTTTTTCGGGGGCGTTGGTTCAAGCGCAGCGCGACCTGGTCGAGCTGCGCTTGCGAGTGGACAGACAGGTCCGTGCCTCGCGGGAAGTATTGCCGTAACAGTAGATTTGTGTTTTCGTTGGTGCCGCGCTGCCAGGGACTTTGCGGATCACAAAAGTAGACTTTAACGTCCGTCGCTACCGTGAAGTCCTTGTGCTTGGCCATCTCCAGTCCTCGATCCCACGTCAGCGAGCGTCGCAGGGTAGTGTGGAGTTTGCGAACATGCTGACTCAAGGCAGCAACCACAGCTCCTGTTTCTTTGCTCGGCACCTTGATCAGCATGGCAAAGCGTGAATGGCGTTCTACCAGTGTCGCGCTGTAGCTGTTCTTGGCGCCGCTCAGCAGATCGCCTTCGCAATGACCAGGAATCGCTCGGTCTTCCACTTCCGCAGGCTTTCGCGGATCGAGATGGCATCGACGATCTGTCCTCGTGACCGTCCGCTAGCACTTGCATGGCGCGAGCGGCGGCAAGGTATACGCCGAAGGATCGCTTCCCGCCACACGTTTTGACCTGGACCATTGGATGAAGACTCTGCCGCAACCGTGGACCGCGGCCATGGAAGCGACCATGTTCACGGGCTGGATCTACGACCATCTCAAGCCCCATGCGGCTGCGTTGAAGGTGGCGCATCCCTTGATGTTGCGGGCCATTTCGGCCGCGAAAAAGAAGAACGACCGCATTGATGCCAACAAGATTTGCGATTGCCTGCGGTGCGATTTCCTGCCGGAGTGCTACATGGCCTCCACCGCCATTCGTGAGCGGCGGCGCACGCTGCGCTACCGCAACCTGCTGGTCCGGCAGATGGTGCAGATGAAAATCAAGATCAGCTCGCTGCTGATGGAAGCCGGGGTGAGCTACAACAAGCAGCGACTGCACAAGGCCGGCTACTTCCGCGAACTGCTGGCGACCAACCCGGACATCGATGAAGGGTTGCGTTCGCTGCTGCGACTATGCCGAGAAACGGTGGTGCGGCTACAGAAAACAGAGGGTGCCATGGTGCGCTCACTCGAACGCGATTCGTTGCTGATGGATCGCGTTCAACGGTTGATGACCATCCCCGCTGTGGGGCCGATTACAGCGCTGACCTGGGCATTGGAAGTGGGAGACGTGCAGCGATTTTCCTCCATCAAGAAGGCCATTAGTTACTGCGGGCTGTGCGGAGCCGAGAAGAGTTCAGCGAATACGGTGCAGCGCACGCCGCTTTCAAAACAGCGAAACAAACATCTCCAGACCACGCTGATCGAAGCGGCAAAGATGGCGCCGCGAAATAGTTCGGAGCTGGCCATGCTCTATGACACGGAAAAGCAGAAAGGCAACGCCAATCGATCTCAGACCAGCGAGTGGTCTTGAACAGAAGATTGAGTTTGTGATCTCCTGCCAGTCTCGAAACTTATCGACGGGAGCATCCAGAGCTTGCGCTCCTTTGCCCAGTCGGCTTAACGGCAAGACCTGGCAGGCGACGCGCCGAAGAAATCCTTTCTGTTCATCGCCACGCTTTACGCAGCGATGCAGTTACTTGTTTCCACCACCTGAAAATCTCGCTGCCTCCGATCGACCGCCATGAGGTAGGCCACCAGTTTCCGCGCCACCGCCAGCGTCGCGCGGCTTGGCGATGTAGGACCCTTAGCCACGCAGTTTTTCAGTGTATAATCCCGGCAAACTCGCTTTTGGGCGGTGAACCTTGGGCACTACGCAAACGCCAAATCTTTGGGTCCCACTGTGTTGCGAGCGCGTGATGCGCTTCAACATGTTCGCGCAACAAGGTGGCACCGCCTACGGCGTATTATTCTGCTCCGTGTGCAACAAGACAGTAACGTTTGAGTTGGAACATCAAGCCGACATAAGCACGTATGGAGAAGGCTCACGAATGCTGAGCATGTTGGGATCTCCAAAGCCTCCGAATGTGGAGCGGAAAAAACTGGATGGAGATGTCGCGCTGAACGACAAGACATTGTGACGTAGACCGCCGCTTTCTGAAGAGCGGGCTCAGCCATGATTGACGAGACCATCTCTCACTTTCGCATCATAGAAAAACTAGGTGCAGGGGGAATGGGCGTGGTCTATAAGGCCCTCGATATCCGCCTGGACCGCCCGGTTGCGTTGAAATTCCTGCCAGATAACATGGCGCACGATTCGCAGGCGTTAGAGCGGTTTCGCCGCGAGGCGCGAGCTGCATCCGCTCTAAATCATCCGGGCATTTGCACGATCTATGACATCGGCGAGCAGGACGGCCGAACTTTCATCGCTATGGAGTTCATTGACGGCGAAACGCTGCGCAGTCACATCCATGGGAAGGCGCTCCCTCTCGAAGAAATGCTTAGGCTTGGGATCCAGATAGCGGAAGCTTTGGATGCGGCGCACACCGAAGGAATAATCCACCGCGACATCAAACCCGCGAATATTTTCGTAACGAAGCGAGGACAGGCGAAGGTGCTCGATTTTGGCCTTGCAAAACTTGTTCCCAAAGGGGTTGCGAGAGCGGACGCAGAATCGGGCGGCGAAGTGCCGGATTCTACTTCGATCGTGGGAATCATAAGCGGCACTCCTTCCTACATGTCACCCGAGCAGGTCCGCGGAGACAATCTGGACCCGCGCACGGATATCTTCTCCCTCGGTCTGCTGTTGTATGAAATGGCGACAGGGCGCCAGGCGTTTAGCGGCGCCACGGGTGGCACGATTATCGAGGCCGTTCTGACGCGGCCCCCGGTTCCCGCGCGAAGTATCAATCCCGATATCCCGCCGAGGCTTGAAGAAATCATCAACAAGGCACTCCACAAGGATCGGGACCAACGCTATCACCATGCGGCTGACCTACGGGCTGATCTGCAACGACTGGAGCGAGGCACCGATTCCGGCTGGAGAGCTGCGGAAGAAGAATCAGAATCCGTCCTGGTCTCGACCACGAGTCATTTGCACTCGACCGGGGAGCAGCGAGCACGGAATTCGACGACGCAAACAGGTGCCCTCCGCCCAGTGCGGGTCTCGAAGATCATTGACTCGCTTGCAGTTTTGCCTTTCGAAAACGGTAGTAGCGACCCGGAGCACGAATACCTCAGTGACGGAATCGCGGGCAGTCTTATCAATATTCTGGCGACTGTCCCAAAACTGCGAGTGATGGCCCAGAGCACGGTATTTCGTTATAAGGGCCGGGGAATTGATCCTCAAGCCGTCGGTCGCGAGCTTAATGTGCGTGCCGTTCTCACCGGAAGAATAATTCAAAGCGGTGGATCTCTGCGCATTGGGACCGAGTTAGTCGATGTGGCGACAGGGTCTCAATTGTGGGGCGCACAATACGATCGCAAGCCTGGCGATATCTTTGCGATTCAAGACGAAATTTCCAACGAAATATCGGAAAAATTGCGGTTAAAGCTCACCCGGGCAGAAAAAAAACAGCTAACCAAACGCCAAACGGACGATGCCGAGGCTTACCGGCTTTACCTAAAAGGTCGTCATCACTGGAACAGGTGGACCGAAGACGGATTCTACAAGGCGATCGAATACTTTCAGCAAGCTGTCGAGAAGGATCCCGGCTACGCTCTCGCATATACTGGTTTGGCCGATTCGTACGTGCTTCTGGGGTGGAATAGCTATCTGCCGCCGAAGGACGCGTTCCCTAAAGGCAAAATGGCCGCGATGGGGGCCCTGCGGCTCGACCCGGATCTCGGCGAAGCCCACACGCCACTGGCAGCCGTGTTGTGGCTTCACGACTGGCGGTGGCGAGAGGCTCAGACGGAATTCAAACGCAGCCTTGCATTAAATCTCGCCCATCCGACTGCCAATCATTGGTACGCCGAGTATTTGATGACTATGGGACGCCACGAAGAAGCTATCGCAGGGATGAAAAACAGCCAAGAGCTCGATCCGTTGTCCCTAATTATCAGCGTTGCTATCGGATGGGCCTTCTACATGGCCCGGCGATACGACGACGCCATCGAACAACTCCGGCGAACTGTCGAATTGGACCCAAACTACCCCGTCACGTACTGGATTCTGGGCCTGTTACTCAGGAAAATGGGTCGCTATGAACTGGCCATCGCCGAGGGTGAGAAGGGGGTGAAGCTGTCTGGCGGCAGTCCTTTGATGAGCGCGGCGTTGGCGCAAACTTTCGCCACCGCGGGTAGGAGAAAGAAGGCAATCCAGATCCTCGATGATCTGAGAAAATTAACAAATCAAAAGTATGTTGCACCTTACTTCTTCGCCGGAATCCACATCGGCTTGGGAGAAGACGACCGCGCGATTGAATACTTGGAAAAATCCTACGAAGAGCACTCCCACTGGCTTATTTATCTTCACATAGATCCGAGCATGGACGGCTTGCGGTCCAACCCACGGTTTCAGGACCTGTTGCGGCGTGTCGGCCTTCCCTTACGGCACGCGATCCCTACCTGAAGGAGGCCACGGCAGAGTATGCCAGCTGCAATAGTGGCATGAGAAACTTGCTCACAAACCTTGTCAGTGCCCGCACGGCTTACCGGACATGTTCCGTACCAGGACTTGATCTGTCCGGTTACCGCGTTTATCAGGACCTTGGACCAAGATCCTTGGAACCGGTCGTCATCGGTTTGGACTATATGGGCTGCTGTAACCACTGAACGAGAGATTTCTTCATCTGCGGGAAGTCCATCGCTTTGACCGTAATCTTCCAATCGTGTCTGAACCCAAGCCTCCATTGCCGCAGCACTGCCCGTGCGGTAGCCAACGTTTCTCGCGTCGTCCGAGGAATCCTCGCGGAAACGCGCAACGACATTGCCCTGGAAATCACCGGCCCGAGGGGAGTCCCCAGGGAACTCCACGAGGCCTTCCATGGAACATACAACTGGTGCATCCAGCGGCGGCCTAATTTGAGGGGCATCCTGTCCACGCTATCGAGTGAGAGTCCGCGGTTCACTGTGGGTCGAGCTTGGCTACAGATCAATGCGGGTGACTTTTCGCTCGCAACTTTCGAGAACTTCCGCTGTGGCCCTGGAGTCGATGAGGCCGCCGCGAGCAGTCGTCCCATGGTGGCCACAAGTTCAGCGGCGCAATCGGACTGGGCTGCGCTCAAATTCAAGGCAGGTTCGCTTTTGACTTGCTGCGTCCCAAACTCTGGCGACGCGGGAATCAGATCCAGCACGGAGAGAGAGGTGTTCAAGTTCCCTTCCGACGCCGCAGCGTCTCTTTCTTCAGGAACGGCGGCAACCATGCTGTTTCCCACGCTGGGCCCACGCTCCTCCTCCGCAAATGCAACTACAGCCGCAGGCCTTTCCACGCCTTGTGCTTTCAGCGAACAGGCTGCCTCTTCTCGAACGGATGACCCTGGCTCCCTCGCGAATTCCGAGTGCATGACGCTGAGTTTACTGTCCATGCGCCTAGTCATGCCAAGGCAGGTAGCGAGCGGTCGAAACTCCTCCATCAAGAAGTCCCGTGCGGCTTCTTCAACCATTTGCAGCGTAACCGGATTGAGTTCCTCCGCGTAAGCGTTAATGAGCGCGTGCTCGCATAGGAGATTCATCACCCGGGGGATCCCGCGCGAATAATAGTGTAGCGCTTCCACGGCGTCGGACTCGAAGACCGGCTCGCGCGTTGCGCCCGCGATGCGCAGCCGGTTCGCAATGTACCCGTGGGACTCCGTCAGGGTGAGTGACGCTGTGTTGCAACGCAGCGCGATCCGTTGACGAAGTTGCCGCATTTCCGGCCGTTTGAGCTTATCTTCGAGTTCCAGCTGACCTACAAGCACGACCTGCAGAAGTTTTTCGGAAGCAGTCTCCAGATTGAGCAGAAGCCGGATCTCCTCCAACAATTCGAAAGAGAGGCCCTGGGCTTCGTCCACGATCAAAACGGGTGTCGAGCCTGCGCGGAAGCATTCGATCAACCATTGGTTCAACTGCAGGAGCATATTGCACACCAGCCGGAAATCCGTGGAAATCCCGAAATCGTTGAGAATGAAATCAAAGAGATGGTTGACGTTCAAGTGAGGATTGAAGATGAACGCCGTCGGTGTTTTCTGCTTGTGTAGCCAATCGAGGAGGTAATTGATCAGCGTGGTCTTGCCCGTTCCGACTTCTCCGGTCAGAAGAATAAGTCCCTTACGGTTCTTAACACCACAAGTCAACTGATCCAGCGCCTCTTGAATTCGCGGGGTCAAGTACAGGAATCGAGGGTCGGGGTTTACCTTAAAGGGATTCTCGTGAAGTCCGAAGAAGTTCTTATGCATGACTACTCGATCAAAACTCCGAGGACGGGTCAGTTCAGTCTTTTAGCTTGCAGAATCTTCGCCATTCCAATTCTTGGACGGGCTTACCAACGGGACGACAATGAAACTCTTGAAAAGTTGTGCCGGGCGCTAATCGTCGTTACGGATGCTCTTCAACACGGACCTGCCGTTCTGATTGGCTATAGGCCGGTTGTTGTTCGGGTATCCGCCGTAGTTGAGAAATAAGCTGATCACGCTATGCAATTTAGCCAGGGCGCTGGGCGTGATGGGAACCGGATTTTGCATAAGGAACCATTGCACGCTTTCCGAGCATGCCGGCGTTGTGAGTGAACCGGCGTAGCGATAAAACGCCTTGCGGAACGGCAGCAAATCGAGGGCGTTGACCTCCTCTGACAGTTCAATTTCTCCAGTCGATGTGGGAGAGTTGGCCATGATGGTATCGAATATCGGCAACCCTGCTGCAGAACTCGACAGAAGCACGCCGATGACGGCGGTTTCGCCAATGACATTGGTGTGCACCAGGTGAAGCTCCGCGTCATATCGGACGCCGTTGATAGTGTGTTCGCTTGGCGCATGAAAATGAAACTGCACTAGTCGGTAGACGTCGGTCGGCTGCGATCCGACGTAAAGGTAGCTGGTGGGATCGTAGGGCACTTCGACATAGTGGCCGGTGTTTTCGATCTTCAGCGGAGTCGGTTTGTACTTGAACAACAGTTTGGAAAAGCTCGCTGCAAGTGCGTTGCCGGGAACGATGTCGATCGGTGACTGTTTCATTCCGACCTCACCCCTGATGCTGTCGCCGCACGTGGCAAACGACGGCGTCACGGCGCCCCAGTGAAGGAGACCGATGGACGAAGCGGGGTCGTGATTCCATGCTTGGGCCCAGGCAAGACCCGAGAAAGTCAAAACAGCCATCACCACTGCAAAGAGCTTCATAATCTGCTTCATGCAATCCTCCCGTTGCAGGCTTGCCAGAGCTTATTGCGGAGTCCATTCAAACGTTCAAGTCTTACATCGTCTTCCCGGTTATTGCGGACTTGCGTGTGCATGATTCCGCAACCCGACAAATTCGTGCGAGTAGGCGAAGTTATGAGCACTATCGACCCACAACAACTGGCAATATCCCTAGTTGCTTCCAGAGCTAATTGCCCTCCGTGGCAACATCGCTTAGACAAGCCTAGTACCCTCCGCGGTGTGCGTGGGGATCGCAGGCGAGAACACCCGGTTCGGCGAAGTCCTGATTGATCGGCAACAGGTCGCGCTGATACGAACTTGCCCGGTAACCAAGCTTACCGGGACGACTGAACGCCTGTGAATAGTGGTAGTGTCAATAGAGAGCAGATAAGCCGGTGAAGAGATTCAATATCTCAATCGCAGGAGACCCGTCATGCTCAAAAGACCTTCCAATACTTCGACGAACGTAGCACTGCTTCTCGTCATTCTTGCGGTCGTAGTCTCTCTGAGAGCCGCTAAGAGACACACACTCATCATTAATGGGCAGTCCACAGAAGTGCCCGTCATTTTCGTAAGTGGCCATCCTTATATTGGCCTAGAAGCTCTCGCAAATGCCCTCAATGGTTCGGTCAGTTCTTCTGGTGCCAAAGTTGCTCTCAATCTCCCTACCAGTTCCGTTAATCGCGCTCCATCTCCAACAACAGCGTCAGCGGCTCCGGCTTCGGTACCTGCTCCAACCCAAGCTGCTCTCTCCAATCCGGGATTTTCGCGGGAATTTTTGAACGCCGGCATTGAGCAGATGTCCACTCTTCGCGAATGGCACACCGCGCTGCAGACCGCGATTCAAAGTGGTATTCCGCTTTCCGCGGATCTGCTTCAGCCCTATCGCGCGCAAGCCACCACGAATCTTCGCTTCGCGTCCGTCGCTGCCACCACGGCAGCCGACCACAATGCTTACCAACTGCTGAACAGTGTGTATCTGAATATGGGTAAACTCAGCGATAAATACGTGAACATGCGAGCCAACCTGACCTATATCGCACCAGATGCGCTTCAGAATGATGAGCTAAACCAGCGCATCATTGCCTGCGGACGTTTCCTGGGAGCTATGGCTGCAAGTGGGCAATTCAGCGACGATGGCTCTTGTCACTGAGCATTGGCGTGTGTGGGGTACTGGGACCCACCTTATCAGGACCTGGTGTCAGAATTCGGAGTTTTGTGTTCGCTTTACTGCATTACGTAGTACATGATCGCAATTGCCGTGCAGAAAATTAGGATAGCGCCGGATAAAAAGAGAACCGTATTTTTTGTTCGTTGGCTATTCACAAGTCTAAAAAACTTATTACCCAACTTTACGATAAGTTAGTTCAACGAGATTTAAACGATATGGGTGCCGCCATAACATGTAAAGAAAGCCCCAGCGCCACTCGCCAGCTGGGGCTTTGTGAATCGAACGAGATTCAATCGCCAACTGCCTTCCCCGTTCGATTTCCTTCCTTATGCACATTCTAATTTTTCAAGCGCAGTCTGTCGCTGCCCCGGAGCAAGTCCAAGGTTGCCTCAGAGCAATTTCACTGAGGCAAACGCACGTGTCGATTCGCGCTCGGTGATCGTGGCGCGAGAGAATGCTCCTAGAAGTCAGTCCCGCCCAAATTACGTTAGCGGCGTGATTTGTGGCTCCGATTCGAACGTTTTCTCATTGAAACATTCATCCTACCCGGTAATGGACGACGGACAGAATTTCCAAAAGATTGATGGTGCTGGCTGAAGAGTGGTGGGCAAAGCCGCGAAATGCACCGCAACCGCTACTTGTCCGGTTAGCGCGCTAATCAAAACTTACTAAAACCTTTCTATTAGCGCATATGGCGGTAGCGCTTGATGTCCAACCGGCAAGCGATAGGGGCCTGTATAAATTGACAGTTTCGTACCTTAGTAAGTCACAGCAGTCTTTGCCGTCCCACCCTCGACTATCTACGAAACGACTTATAGGAGTTACCTCATGTTGGAACATGTTGTTTGCCCTTCACGGCGGCTTAGCTCACGGATCGAGACACCCCCAGGCATCTGGGTCTACTGGCTATGTGATGGGCGTGCCGACCTATCACCAGTCCAGAACTTGAGCCTTGGGGGTGTGTTCCTCAACACTCCAAAGACAAGGCCCGTCGATTCGAGGGCCGAGATTCATTTTTGTGACCACGAAGGACAGATCAGGACCGAAGGTATAGTGCGGCACGTCGTGTCGGGGCGTGGATTGGGACTGAGATTCACGGCGATAAAAGAGGCAGATCGTCCACACTTTATACGGCTGATGGACCGACTTCGCAGTCTGTCTCAAGAGGCTGTGTCCCAATCCGCGCCATTTCCAACCCCATCTGCAAGGCTTGCGTGGCCCTAGAATTTGATAACGATGCGCCGCCGACTATCGCGCTGCTGCGCTCTGGCACAGAGTGTAAGGATGGTGTCGAAAAGAACGTCGAACCCAAAACCTATAAGAGGCTTCCGTTGAAGAAAAAGACAGAGCCGCAACATCTTGGCTTCAGTGCCTGGTAAGTCGTGCCAGCTCAACCGGTCGATGCAACACCATCCAATGCGTTGATTCGACCATGCTTCCCCGAAAGAGCCCGTCTATTTGGCTGCACTCGGTCAAATCCTAGCCAGGGTAGTGTTCCGGCTGATCTAACCCTAGCGAGCGATTTAGCCTTTGTTTTCAATGCAAGTCGGGTTCGACATGAGTGTTGCGTCGACCCATTGAGACCACCCGCCTTGCCGGACAAGTTCCGTACCAGGACTCCACTTCTCCGGTTACCGCGTTAATCAGGAGTTGGCGAGAATTGACGATCAGCACGCGAAACAGCGCGTTTCAAAATATAATCTGCTGAGGCGGTTGCATGAAACTGGGAAAAAGACTGGCGGGCATCGGGTTTGCAATCGGATTTCTAGGATCATTTTTGTTTTACGCGAGTCCCCCCGCATGGCCGACATCTGAATCAGGTCTTGTGTGCCCATGGTGTCCTTATGTCGATTTCGTGTCCGTCACTAAGTACACTTGGCTGGAAATTGGTCTTAAGGTCGGGTTGATTTCAGGCCTCCTATTTGCTGTCGGTGGGTTCTCTGCCGGTTGCCTCGCGGAACTGGCAGGACGCAAAATGGGACGACGGCAGTCCTAGAACGCACTTGTCCGGTTACCGCGTTAACCAGGAGTTGACACTGAACTGTGGCCAATTCACCCTAAAAGCAACGAATTACACCATGAGAACCACGTGGCATTTGTATCGGACAAAGACGGGTGAATGGGTTGTGTACAGCGGCCCTGTATCATTCACCACCCCTGACAGACGGCAGATTGAAAAACGCCTTATCAAGCATGGTGTGAGACCAGCCGAGATTGAAGAACTCTTCCAAAGTGAAGTGCAAAACGGTGAAGGTGTAATCAGTGTCCCAATCGGCTTGGAGCGCTTGTACGAAGATGGTTTGTGGAATCCGGATTGAGGGCTAGTACCCACTTTTCCAGTTACCGCGTTAATAAGAACTTGACCCATCGCGTGCCTGACAACTCGTTGGTTGCGATGCGTATGAAAAAGTTCCGCAATGAGAGCAACAACGCCGTTTAACTCGGCCGGATGCCACCCTAAAATCGGCCGGTTTACGATCACGACCGCATTCGGGATGTTCATGAAAAAGGAGTGGGCTCTGCATGCGCAACTGCGAGCTAAAGGAGCTTGCGATAAAATAAAGATAGTAGTGGAGTAGGACCGAGGCGTCGCTGGAGAATCGCATGGCTTATCAACCTATCGAAAACTACGGAATCATCGGCAACATGCGTACCGTCGCACTGGTGGGGATAAATGGATCCATTGACTGGTTTTGTTCCCCGCGTTTTGACTCTCCCAGTCTTTTCGGTGCGATTTTGGACAACGAAAAGGGAGGGCAATTCCAGATTTGCCCTATCGCCGAAGACGTGAGGCACAAGCAATTTTACTGGCCCTCGACCAACATTCTGATCACGCGGTTCTTGCACAGGGATGGCATCGCAGAACTTGTGGATTTCATGCCAGTAGGCTTTCCTTCCGATTCGCCCTGGTACCACCATGTTTATCGCCAAATCAGGTGTGTCAGAGGTTCTGTTCGCGTCGGTTTGGCTTGTCGTCCCGCTTTCGATTACGGACGGAAGACCCATGAAACTACCGTCGATGCCAATGGTGCTGCCTTTAAGTCGGAAGGTTTGAGCGGAGCCCTCTCATCTGCCGTGCCGCTGGTGCAGGACGGAAAAGGTGGAGTCACCACGGAGTTCGTTCTCGAGGAAGGGGAATCCCAAGCTTTTACCTTTAGCGGTGATTGTGATGAGGATTCTGGTCCCTGCCGACCTCCCACGGAATCAGAAGCGGAAGAGCTATTTCAGCGTACAGTGAAATTCTGGCATGGGTGGCTTTCTTCCTGTACCTATCGTGGTCGCTGGCGAGAACAGGTATACAGATCCGCCCTGGCCCTGAAGCTTCTTACCTTTGAGCCCACGGGAGCGATCGTTGCCGCAGCGACCACGAGCCTGCCCGAAGTTATCGGTGGCAGCCGGAATTGGGATTACCGGTATACGTGGCTTCGCGATGCCGCGTTCACTGTGTATGCCTTTCTGCGAATCGGGTTTCGGGAGGAAGCTGCCGGTTTTATGCGTTGGATAGGAAACCACGCTATGCGTGAGCCGCGCGCGGGAAAGCCGACTCCAGTGATGTTTACCGTCGAGGGATCGAGTCAGATTCCCGAAATCATCTTGGGGCATTGGGAGGGATATCGCGGATCCGGACCGGTGCGAATTGGCAATGGCGCTGCTACGCAATTTCAAATCGATATCTACGGTGAGCTGATGGACTCTCTTTACCTCTACAACAAGTATGTCAGCCCGATCTCGTACGACTCTTGGGTAGGGGTTCGTAATCGACTCGAGTGGATCTGTGAGAACTGGCAGACTCCCGACTCAGGAATCTGGGAAATGCGCAATCGCCAGGAGCATTTCGTCTACTCGAAGGTGATGAATTGGGTTGCTTTGGATCGAGGCATTCGCCTTGCCGATAAACGCGCGCTTCCGGCGGACCGCGCGAAGTGGATCAAAGAGCGCGACCGCATCTACGAGGAAGTGATGACCCGTGGCTGGAACGAGAAGCGCCGGGCGTTTACGCAATATTACGGCAGCGACGATCTGGACGCATCGCTTCTGATTATGCCCCTGGTTTTCTTTATGGTGGCCTCTGATCCCCGGATGATCAGCACGATTGATGCAATCATGAAAGGCCCCCGCGATGGCGGGCTCGTGAGCGATAGCCTGGTGTACCGCTATCCCCCAGATCCCCGGGTAGATGGACTTCCGGGTGAGGAAGGCACGTTCAACATGTGTTCGTTCTGGCTCGTTGAAGCGTTGGCGCGGGCGGGGCAAGCGAACCCTGAAAAGCTAGATCAGGCCGGTCTGATCTTCGAGCGCATGCTGGGATACGCCAATCACCTCGGGCTCTTTGCAGAACAAACTGGCTCGCAGGGCGAGGCACTTGGGAATTTTCCACAAGCTTTCACACACCTTGCATTGATCAGCGCCGCGTACAATCTTGATCGCGCGCTTGGCAATCGGAACTGACGTTTCAGAATGGCTAACGGGTAAGTCGGGTAACCGGACATGTCGGTACCGGGACCCACATGGACGGTTACCGCGTTTACCAGGACATGGCGGTTTGCCGAGTTTAGGTGTTCGAGCCTCTTACTTCGGTGGCTGTGCGGGCTGGTTTTCACTTGTCGGCGGCACGATCCCCTTCATTCGCAGATAGGTCACCATGTTCCCATAGTGCTCATCCGCGTGCGCCGTATTGATCGAGAACAACGTCAGCTTCGCTAGGTCGAAGTTGAAGAATTTCACCATCTGGCTGCCTTTTGCATCGGTCATGCTGTCGAATGCCTTGTTGCAGTACGCCACTCCGTCCTTAAGCGCAGCCACGAGGTCGGCCTTTGACGTCTTCGTTTTTTCGATGTCCTTTGCTGGGTTTGCTTCACCTATGGCTTGCGAGCAGAACATGTACGAGGCGTCGGCCACATGGCCAACGAGCTGGCCAAAAGTGCGAACTTCCGGTGTCGGCTTGAAGGAGTAGTTTTCTTCCGGCATTTTCTGCGCCGCACCGACGACCGCGTTACTTACAAACGAGTAAAAACCTTTTTCGCTCGCGGTAATCGGGTTCGCGGGCGGAGCGGACTGCGCCGGTGGGGCGGACGACGCCGGTGGTTTCTCCTGCCCGAGCAGAGCAACGGGAACTGCCATCAATGCAACAAACACAAAAACGAGTTTTATTTTCATGAAACTCCTTTCGAGGAATCGGCCACCTTGCGGGTCATAAAGGACCTTCCTTCCGAACACCCGCAATCTACTATACGCACGAAGTGCCGGAGTTGTTTCGCGTCAGTCGTAAGTCGGGTAACCGGAAAAGTTCCTGCTAGTACTGATTGGCAGAGTTTGAGGTCTGCTCGGCCACGCTGCAACGCCCACCCTCTGAGTCCACGAATTGTGCAAGGATTCCTCCGAAATCCTGTTTTGTCGGAGGCATGCTGAACTGCACACCTTTCGCACTCATTTCCTGATGGAACTTTCCCAGATTGCCGACGCTAAAACCGAGTTCGATGCTTCCTGCCAGATTCTTTTCTGACGCGGGATGCAAACCGAGTGATGTTTCGCCGGTCGAGAATTCGCTCCAGCCGGGCGACTGGAACTTAAGCGGCAAACCAAGCACATCACGATAAAACGTCACTGCTCGATCCATATCGGCTACAAACTCGATTACGTAGTTGAGTTTCATTGTCGTTGCTCCTCCTACGGTCGAGAGGATAGACCTTGCGAATGGAAATTCCAACAATTTCGCCGCCGGTAGGATAACTCCTGGTTAGTCGGGTAACCGGACATGTTCGTTCCAGTACCCACTTTCCCGGTTAGCGCGTTAATCAGGACTTACTCCCAAGGGAGCCTGATTTCCGACCCGCCGCTGCCACAAACTTGTTTACTACTAACGGTTTCTGACGGTAGCCTCTTCATCGTTTCCAGGGCAATCCGCCGAAGAATGAACACGCGATGGAGGATTTGCACCAAAATGTGGCCCAGAATATGTCTCCGCGTCCTGGCTTTGGTAATCGGAAAGACGCAAAATGACGACATAGACCTGACGCCATACGGGAATCAGGGACTAGTAAAGACGCACAGTTTCTTATACGAGAGCTTGTTTAGTCGCGTCCAGAAAGCCTTCAACTCTTTTCGCTTAACGCTGCAATGAGAAATTCAGCCACAAAAAGTTTCAAGAGTTCCTTGATAACATTCGGAGTAACAGCGATAAGCATCCTTTTTGTCGCGCCTGCGGCAATCGCTGAAGTTTTCTCCTGGCTTCCCGAGTCAATGCATAGTCGTTTTCCAACTAGTTCCCGGCTGGGGAATTTTGTGGGATTATGCTACCTCGCCACAGCCATTGGAGGCCGCGTCTATCTTTTTTTGGCTTTCATTCTCAATGTTTTCTTGCTTTCCAGAAAGCAAGCACCGGCTTGGCCGAAGGTACTACTGTGGCTTCTTTTCTTCGTGGCCGTGCTTGGTCTATTGGGCGTCGAGGCAGATCTCAAACACGTTCGTGACTAGATTTCTACCCTGATTCCTTGTCAGGGCTATATTTTGCAACCTATTTCTGGTTGCCGCGATGCGGCCAGCAGCAGCGCTAAGTCCTGGTTTGTCGGGTGGTCTCAATGGGTCGACGCAACACTTGCTCGAAGTTTACTCGCAGGAGTCTGAAAGCCTAAGGTTTTTCTCGGGCGTTGATTTAATCAGGCACTTGCCGGGTAATCGGGAAACATCCTTTGATGACGCGATGCTATGTGCCAAATTGAACAGACTGAGCTCGGTTTCGATGAAATCATATACTGGGGTTTCTCATGCAGAGTGAGCAAGAAGAGTTCCAGGAAGCCACCTTAGGCCATGTCAAGAAGGAGATGGCGATGCCGCGAATGGCCCAATCCGCGCGGCACGCAATATCGCAACAGAGTTGGAGGCCCAATCAACCCATGAAATCGAACATAGAGGCCCTACCCAAGATTTCATTCGATTTGGGCGGAGTGGTCACACTGAATGAAAGCTTCGCAACAGCAGGAACTATTTTCACTCAAGGCGATATTGCCGAGACGCTCATGTACGTTCAAAAAGGCCGCGTGAAACTCTCCGTGACCTCCAGGACGCACAAGGAGACAATTGTCGCCATTCTGGGGCAAGGCGAATTTCTTGGTGAAACGTGTCTTGGAAGTCAGAATACTCGTTTGCGCACTGCCACCGCGATTGCACCCACGACTCTAATAGTCATTGAAAGAAACGAAATGATCCGAGCGCTCAACGCTGACCAGGCGCTTTCCTACGCCTTTCTGTCTTATCTGATTTCGCGCAATATTCGGCTCGAGGAGGATTTAATCGACCAGGTTTCTCACAGCAGCGAACGGCGACTCGCCCGCGCTCTGCTGCTGCTCGCAGGGAAGGGGAATCGGCGGAAGCTTCACAGATTCGCCGGAATATCGCAAGAGACCCTGGCAACGATGATCGGCACGACACGCCCGCGTGTGAACTTCTTTATGAATAAGTTCAGAAAGCTTGGCTTCATCAAATACCGGAGCTCTCGCGACGCGCACGGCGGGATACAGATCAACGCCTCCATTTTGGCTAAGGCTCTCTGCAAATAGCTTCAGCTTCAGCGCCTCGGCGATCCGAAAGTCTCGAACGACCTCAACCCGCTCGTGAGTGCTTTGGCTAATGAGGATCTTTTATGGCTCTCGGGTGCTCGGCACAGACATGAGATAAGAAGTGCATGTCGCGTTCCTCTCCGAACTTCGTCTTCATCTCGTCAACAGTTGCGCCAAAGAGCGGCCATGAAGGGTTAAACACCCACGCGCATTCGGAGCAAGCCCAGCCCTGAAAATTTGGTCTTTCGACCCATAATAGTTTGCGACGCAACGGCGCCATGGCCACCTCGCGATTTGGTGCGGTTATGTTCTTGTAAATGACTGTGTAGCAGCAGTCTTCCGCGCCACTGCGAGGACAAAAACTGCGCTCTTCATTGCACTGAGCGAGGTTCCGCGCGAGTCATCGTTTGACGAACACACCTCAATATCGAGCTGAATGCACGAGGCCTAAACTTAGCGATAGGAGGGGGTTGCTGTCTGTGGGGTATCCAACACTGGCAAGAACTGCTATCTCAGTCCGAGATCATCCTCGAGGTTCCAGCCTGCCAACTCCTGATTAGTCGTGCTTACCAGACAAGTGGTTTTGGGCCGATTCCACTTGGGCTGCCTGTGGGCGAATGGTTTCTAAAACCTACTTAAGCTGACGTACTGCATCCGCCATCAGGAGCCTAGCGAAATGATCCTGTTTCTGCTGTTCCAACGCCGTGTCCTCTTCGATGGTTGGCTTCACTGCGGGTTTAGCCCTTGGTTTGCGAAGATCCCTTTCGAATCGTGCTGCGATATCAGATTTTAGCTGTTCAAGATAGCTCGATTTCATGGTCTCCCCCTAAGTAAAAATCGGCGCCTTAATCTTTGCATATAGATATTTGCAGCATCGATTCTCCAAACGGACGGATGTGCCCGATCCGGTACCGGGCTTTAGTTCAGGTGTCGGCTAACCGTCCATGTGGGTACTATGAGCCACTTTTCCGGTTACCGCGTTAACCAGGCACAACCCTGGAATTCGACATCACATCCCATCCGCATCGATTCCGATTACTGCATGCCAACGAGGAGAACGCAAATGCCCCTTGCTCTATCAAGCAGGCTGTCGGGGAAAATGCTGGTAACCATGCTCGCCGCGATTCTCATCCCATCCATCGCTGCACAGAATACGTCTGTACAGAGTTGTGGAGGACTCCACGCGGCAATTCGAGGAGAACTTGTTCGCCGTGACCCACCCTACACTGAACCGCCATTCGTAATGTTAAGTTTCATTCTGTTGAATGACTCGGAGAAGCCCATCAATGCGGCAGAAGACGGCTGGACGATCGTAATCGACGGGAAGGAATTGGAAGATTCGGGTTTCATCTTCGGCAACGGTCCTGGACCAATTGGCGGCTGGGGAGTATTGAACCCCGGAGAATCGTATCAGTTTGGTAAGGGGCTGCCACTCAGCAGATATTTCCCAGAAGAACGAGAATATCGCGTGTTTTGGAAGGGCAAGGGGTTCCGAAGTTCCACGATAACTGTAAGAGTGACGCCCAAGCAGTAATTATGCGTACCGGGACCTACTTCTCCGGTAAGGGCGTTAATCAGGACTTAGCCGAATGTTGACAATAAAAATGTGCTTGCTCAAATGCGCAGCTCTTTAGCTTGTGGATGTCAGCATTTGGGTTTGCTCAGCTGAACTGGATGCGAGCCGTCTTCGTATTCGCCACTGAACGAAATACGCCAGCAAAGTGGATGCGCCGAGTACAAACCACATACTCCCAAATACCGCTAGCGGCATCCACATCGGGAACTCGGCGCGCGCACTTTGATCGAAACTCATAACGACTGCCCATATTGCGCCAAAGGCTAACACCGGCATTGAAACTACGACCTCCCACCATCTGATCTTCGGAAGTAGAATCTTGTGTCTTGAGAAGAGCAAGGCCTCAATGCTGCGACCCGCTAGCCACCAGAAAAATATGCCGATGATCGGCCAGCTTAGGTCGCGCCACGTCCAGACGAACATGCCCATCGGAGTCCATTCGGTATGCTCCGGGCTAAGAATTGCGTATGTCAGGTCGGGCAAGCCACCCGCCAGGTTCAGTCCGGCAACGGCCCACTCCCGCGCTTGCGAAATCTTTATTCTCCGTTGTATAGCTTCATCCGATAGGTCGAACGGACGCACTATAGGAGCGACCGGACTCCTCGCCACCGTGTCGTGAGAGACGCCATACCCCCCCAATGATTCTCGTATTTGAACGACCAACATCGGGCGCATCGGCCAGAGAATAACGGCGCACAAGAAAAGTTGAGCGACGGGAAATATCCAGCGGAGGGGCGGTACGCGGGCCTTTGGTCTCATAGAAGTGACTGCAATTTAGCATTTTTCCCTGTCGCCCACAATTCGCAAGCTAGCTCCCGATTAGTCGGCTTACCGGACATGTTCGATCTAGTACCCACTTCTCCGGTTAGCGCGTTAATCAGGACTTAGCCAGCCGGTAGCACGAACTGAGGATCGATCTCGGCTTCTCTTCGCACATGGCGATAAGAGTCGTCCTTACCTCTTCCACGAAATGGGGAATTGGTGAGTATGCCGTGTACAACAAGTGGAGGCACTCATTGACGGTAATTGCACCGATGAGCTGCTCACCTTCGAACCCGAGCAGATTCGAAGGACCCCACATGGAAGTAATCTGGATTGCAGACTCCTTGCTGGCAGAGAGAAGTTCTCCTACATTTGAAACGGCGATTTGGTATGCAAATACAGGCTCGATGAAATCTAAAGCGCCCCCGACGTCTGATATGGTCGCTACGGCGTCACTGATCATTTGCAGGGCAAGGGTGAGACCTGCACGGGAAACTGGGCCGGCGTGTTCTGACTTGATACGCCGAGCCAACCTCCAAAGGTCGAATTCCTGCCCGGGAGCAATCGGAATGATCGCGGCACCGATACACATCGAAGACGTGTTGCCTACCCCGCATTGATGGCGCGCGTTAATGGGAGAGAGAAGTCGCATTGTCTCTTGTCTCCAAACAGGCGATGTCATTCTGGCGGCATTTATCACCGCCGAGCAAAGGGCACCATGCAGTGTGGTCTCTTCCGTACGGGCACGTCTGCGAATTCGGCTGGTCAATGCTGCGTCCAGGCGTAGGCTCTGGACCGTAAACGGCTCTACATAGCATTGCGCAAAGCTGGTCCGGTCATTCCCTTCAGCTACAGCGTGCTCTGTTTGGACCTGGGCTGTAGAGGCTGTGGATACGACGCCCAGTGAGTCCTCTGGGCTCGGCAGCACAGGACGCCGCTCTAGCTGTTGGCCATTCAAAGCCCGCACTAGGTCGCAGAGAGCTGCCGTCATGGAAACTCCGTCACTGATCGAATGATGAGCTGTGATGATGAAGATGGAACGCTCCGCCTCGTGGATGAGAGTTGCCCGAAGAAGGGGAGCGCGATCCGCTGATACCATCGTGGACACTTCCTTACCCATCTCCGCTTCCCAGCTTGCGGTAAGTCTTCCGTCAAGCACTCGCATCGGGATCGATGAGCCATCAACGTGACGGAAGAAGGGCCTTTTGCGATCGTCAACGTCGATTCGGACAGAAAACAATGGCTGGCTTACCTGCAATGCATTGAGAGCGGCACGCCATTGATCCACCGTCGTTGTGCCCATCACCTCTATGGCATGTGCGAAGGCGCGGGGTCCACTCTGACTAAAGAGCCAATGCAGGTGTTCAAAGGCTCCCAAGTAGCGCACAAAGTCATCATTTGTTGATGGAAGAATTTCTTGTCCCTTGGTGATTGGTCTCATGACTTCCTTTCAGGAAACGTCCTGCCTCATGTTGCACACAACGCTCCTTGTGTGGTTTTCGCAAACATATTTTTGGTCTAGGTCTGCAGTCGCTAAACGTGGAGGGCTTTCTTGCTTGGTATGTTATGAACTGGTGGAGCGACTCGGCTAGTTCTGAGTTTGCTGTGTGTATCATTTGCTCCCGGCGTTGGCTGAACAAGCCATGCCCTTGTTGTGTAAACACGCCACTCAAGTATTTATTCCCGTACTTCAACTTTATTCTGGACAGAATCATTCAACACATTCATAGTCCTTAATTTCTAACCAAGGAGGATGTTCGGGGGAGTAGTCGGCGATCCTGAAGTAATCCAGATGAGCGTTATGCTGATCAGTACCGGGAAGTCGCCTAACCGGTAAAGTGGGTACCGGAACCCAGGATTGTCCCTGAGGTTGCAGCTATGAGGGATTTCTAGAATCCCCTTCAAGCCGGGAAACCAATATATCGAAGCGTGCAGCCAACTCTGCTAATGGATACCGTTCTCCGTCAGTTAGCGAATCCGGAGAAAGCATCTTGATAAGACCAAGGTGAGATTCAACGTCATACTCCCCAAGGACCTCATCGAGCAACAAATAACCGATCTGCTTCAAGTCGGCATCACCCTCGCGAAAACCAGGAAGAAAGAGAAAGATGCCAGCGGTCTTTCCGTCATGAAGCAATGTGAACTGAACATCTTTTGGGTGAACGCGCTTACCCCGAAACTCCACACTACTTGGAGACGTTCGCCGTGGACGGAAAGCGATCACCTGCCATCGTTCGAGAGGCGGTGCCGCTGCTACTAAGGAGACAACCGCGGGAAAAGCCCGCTTGATCCCGGCAGCACTGACAACAAATTCCCTCGATGTATTTTTCGGGCCAAACTCGAAAACAAGGTCTGGATCAATCTTCCCAAGCTCGCTAGCGAGTTCGTGGAAGAGTCTTTCTCGTTCGGCCTCCCGAACCGGATCGAAATTAAAAAGCTCTGACTCGTGTTTTACGAACCAACTCCAAAAGTCTTCGCGGACCGTCATATCGCTTGATTTTACATCCCCAAAATGTTTTCTGCCGCCGATGTCGACATTTTCGTCTCAAGTCCCGGTAAGTCGCCAAACCGGACAAGTTCGTTCCAGTACCCACATGGACGGTAACCGCGTTTACCAGGACCTAACCCAATTCATAGATTCAAAGTGTTTGATGCAAGCCGTTGCTCTACTCTGTTATCCCCGGATGGATTACTTACAAATGGCGAAATCAACGAATAGCGGAAAGCTGCCTCGAAAATTTAAGACGAATGACCTTTTCACGCGTGCAGACAAACAAGCCGACAAAGGCAATTTTAGATCTGCATTCCGGCTGTTTCTTGCGGCTGCGAAAGCGGGTGATAGCTCTTGCCAGATAAACTTAGGCAACTTTTATGACGATGGCACAGGTGTTCGACGGAACCGTTCGGCGGCGATGTATTGGTACAAGCGTGCGTATCGGCGCGGCGAGTCCACTGCCGCTCACAATATTGGAGTCATGTGGCGAAATGAAAAGAAATATCGCCGGGCTCTGGAGTGGTTTAAGAAGGCGGTAAAGCTAGGTGATGACGAGGCCAATCTCGAAATTGCGAAGCACTATCTCGAAGTAGAGCATAACCCGGCGAGAGCAATCCCCCATTTGAGAAAAGTATGTGAATCGAATTGCGTCACCGAAGCTGGACTAGCAGAAGCGAATACTTTGCTCAGTCGAGCAAGAAAACACGTAAATCGGGTTTGAATCTGCACAAAACCCCTCTCTCGTGTGTCGTAACTCCTGGTAAGTCGGCTTACCGGTAAAGTGGGTACTGGATCGCACTTGTCCGATTAGCGCCTCGGAAACTCGAATTGTGGGGGCTAATTTGTCCTTTCGGCGACTTCATCGCAAGGTCCGTTGCATTGCGGGTATGATCGTCCGTCGCTCATATGAAGATTCCGCGATGAATCTATTCCGTAGTACACGTGATCTGCAGTCGGTCCTATTTGGAGTCTGTTTCCCACCCAATGATTAATCGTGCCAGCTTTCCCGTGCGGTTTCCCATCGACAATAAATACCTGAGTTTCGACCGCCGAGGTTTCGCCGAGGTACGTGTTGGTTCTATGTATTTCCACTCGGTCACAACCCCGCTGGATCAATGTATAGTCAACTCCCCCGTCCTCGCCTTGAAGCACGTAGTGGCCGGATAAATTCGGACACGCGCTAGCGGAAGCCGTAATGAGACACAACGCAAAGGTGATGAGCAAAAGTTTCATTTCGGCCTCCTCAGCTCGTAGGGCTGGCTCGCGCGCGTCCCAGCCGCGCATGCCCAGCCTACCGTTTGTAACTGTCAGCGGATAACTGTTCTCCGGTTCAGGTGCGTTGTCGTAGTCAACTCCCGGTAAGTCGGCTTACCGGAGAAATGGGTACTGGGACCCACATAGACGGTTGACCGTTCGCCCTCAATTCCAGTGAGGGAGGCCGGGGAGGTACTTGTTGGCTAGGAACCATTGCGGTAGCCTCTACCCTCGCTGGGAGGTGGCCAACATGACCGTACAGAGAGACTATGGCGTCCAGTGCAAAAACCCGGAATGCAATAGCGGAATAGTTCTTGGTGAGTACATGGCTCGACGCCGATCCAAAGGAGACCCTATTCCCTTGATCAGGTTTTCAGCAAGGAAACTTACCTGTCCCAACTGTCACCAAACTTATGAGTATGACCACAACGATCTCCGAGAATTTTCAGCTAAATTGTCCGTGTAATTGTTCGTGAACTGGGCACGACAAATCAGGAGTTGGCAGAGGGCACCGCTGGTACTGTCAACGTGTAATGAGGTTCATGCCCGCGACTGCGTATCACCTGTATCGATGACGGTTGCAGTGCGTACAAACAACGCGCGAAGCTTGTCCCAGAAATTGCCGCCGAGGACGAAGAGGCTAGCGATCAACATGGCATCGCCCACCAACTCCAGGATCCACGAACTAGGCCAAAGACCCGGCCAAATAGTGTCGACGTAGGGTTCGAGAATCGCCGAAATGAGCGGTAGGCAGAACATCACGAGCCCGATCCGGTACCGGATGGGACCGACAGTGGCACTTGGCGCGAGAGCCGAAACGTACCCGAACGTGGTTCGTTTCAGCTCGCGAAAGCCGGCCTTGCCCATGATCGCGATGGCAAGCAGTAGCAGCAACTTGTTGGCGATGAAGATTCCGCCGGTTACGGCGGCGACGATGCTCGCGGTGGCATTCGTGACAGCCGCAAGCGGAACCAACAACCAGACCAAGAACGTCAATGCGATGATGCCGAGCCCGACTTTGAATCGCCACGCGGCGGAAGTTGCTTCAGTGGTACCCTTCGCCTGTGTAGTCATATGTTCCTTCTTAACCGGAGACGAGATTCTGAATGCCACGTAATTCTCATGGCGCAATTCGATGCGTTTAGGGTGAAGTGGCCGCAGTTCAGTGCCAACTCCTGGTTAACGCCCTAACCGGAGAAGTTCCGTACCATTACCCACTTGTACGGTAAGCCGACAAACCAGGACCTATCAAGCCAAAGGGGCCTTCTGACTCGGAATAACTTCCGGTTAGCCCGTCACTCGACCACTATGGATTGCGCGAGTTAATCGGTGGCTGTCTTCGACCTGTTAGTGTGATTGCAGACTGGCCTCGTAGGCTGCTCTTGCTATGCGGGCAATAACTTTTTCTCGGGTAACCTCATCTGCCTTCGAATCAGTGATGAAGACAGCGATAGCCAGTCGTCTTCCATCCGGCAACGTAATCAGGCCGATATCATTGGTTGCGTGAGCAATACCCTCGTCGACGTCGGAAGTGCCAGCCTTGTGAGCTACCGCAGTACCAGCAGGTAAGTCTCCTTTCAGACGAGCTGACTTCACCGATGTCTCCATCCATCCCAGGAGCAAGGCGGTATGAGTAGATGACAGCGGCGAACTATCGCTGATTCGACGAAGAAGTTGGACTGCACCAGTCGGTTCAAACCAGTTTCTGTATTGCGCCGTCACATCACGATGAAGAACGTCTTCTCCGTCCTCCAAATGAAAGCCGACAACTCCGAGGGAGGCGATATAGTCGGTTACGGCCTTTGCCCCACCAACCGAGCGCAGCAGAATATCCGCAGCGACATTATCGCTGAGGGAAACCGTCAAGTGCAGAAGCTCCAGTATCGGCACATCCACACTTGCTTCCGGATACTTGTTTTGGAGTGGGCTATAGACATGCGGCAGAATACGGTCGTCGGGCCTGAAACGGACAACCTGATCTAGCGACAACGAACCTTGTTCAATCTGATGCAGGACAGTGACTGCCAGTGGCAGCTTGAACACCGATTGCATCGGCGGTTTTGCATTCGCGTTGAGATCACAGTTGAGGAGTGATCCTGGCAACGAACAGGCGACGGCTACTCTGCCTTCAGCCTCGGCGGCTATGCTTCGTATCTTCTGCCCGAGAGCACTAGCCGGGGATGCGGGATAAGAGGCAGCCTTCTCGCGAGCCCTGCAAGGGATCCTAAAGACAGAGATAAAGAAAGCAATGAGGAATATGGCGCGTAGCGGGGCAAACCTCGCGATGAACATACCTCCATATTACGAAACGAGTTGGAATCCCGATATACAAAAGAACGCCGTGGGTTATTGGTAGATATGGATCACCACCTATTCCTCTTGCCCCACATGGCTGACCTTTTACCATCCAAATCCCGGGTGGTCGGCAACCCGGAAACAATCCTGAAAGTCACAAATTAAGGGTTCAAGTCCTGGTTAACGCGCTAACCGGAGAAGTGGCTCATAGTACCCACATGGACGGTTAGCCGACTTACCAGGACCTAGCGACATATAGTAGTATTTTGCGGCTGGGAGACGTTTTTATGAGCAAGAAATTGGCTCCCGTGATTAGCCTCCTTCTCGCCTTTGCCCTACCGGCATTCCCACAGACTTCTGCGCAAGGCTCTGCACAGGATCAGAACGCGGACCTACAGGACCTGGTAGTTCGCACTTCGCCGCACAAAGGCGATCTCGATGAAATGGATCAGCGTCGTGTCGTACGCGCGTTGGTCACCTTCAATCGGGCCAGCTTCTTTTTCGATAATGGCCGTCCACGCGGGATGACCTACGATGCGCTTGTGGATTTCGAGAAGTTCCTCAATCGCAAGCTGCATCCAAAAGACACCTCGGGAAAAGAAAAAATCAACGTCGTGTTGATACCAACTACCTTCGGAAAGGCCGGTGCCGATTTGCAAAACGGGAACGGGGACCTGGTAGCCGCTGCCGTATACATCACGGAAGCGCGCAAAAAGGTTTTCGACTTCGTTCCTCTGGCGAGTAACGTGCACGATGTTGTGGTGGCAGGTCCAGACGCCCCGCCCCTGGCTAACCTGGAGGACCTCTCCGGCAAGCAAGTCTACCTCTTCAAAAACTCGATCTCTTGGGAGAATCTCACGGAACTCAATAACAAGCTTTCAGCGGCTAAGAAACCGATGATTAACCTGATCGCTGCAGACGGAAATCTTGAACGCGACGACCTTGTCGAAATGGCTCAGGCCGGACTGGTGCAATACACGGTGACACCGTCCTTTACGGCGCGGCTTTGGAAGAACGTCTTTACTGACTTGAAGATTTATGAGGACTTTCCAGTCACCGACAAGATGGAATCGGGCTGGGCAGTGCGTAAGGACTCTCCCAAGCTCAAGGCCATCCTGGAGGAGTTTGCCAGTACGCATCGCGAGGGGACGGCCTATTTCGCACAGCTTGCAAACACTTATCTGAAGAGCGGCCGCTTTATTAGGAACAACGAGAACGCCGAGAGTGTAAAGCGGTTCAATCAGCTGAAGGGCTTGTTCCAGAAATATGCAAGTGAGTACAAATTTCCGTGGATGCTTATAGCCGCTGAGGCCTATCAGGAATCTGGACTAAATCAGGAAGCCAAAAGCGGGGTAGGAGCAATCGGTGTGATGCAGGTCATGCCCACGACCGCGGCGAGTTCGCCGGTAAATATCCCGGACGTCACGACGGTCGATCCCAACATTCATGCCGGAGTAAAACTACTCAAATTCATCCGTGATGATTACTTCAAGAACGACCCGATGGACCCGCTCAACAAAACGCTGATGACACTCGCCGCATACAATGCCGGGCCGGGACGCATCAAACAATGCCGCCAGCTGGCGGTGGACATGGGACTCAATCCGAACATCTGGTTCAAAAATGTCGAGTACGCAGTTGCCAAGAAAGTCGGGGCAGAAACGGTCGGATACGTCAGCAATATCTATAAATATTACTTGGGCTGGAAGCTGATGACGGAACGAGAAGCGGCAAGAACGCAATTAAAGCACACTCAGGCGCCCAAGAAACAGGCGAAGAATTAGCTTGCTAGGAACGCAGCTTCTGCCGAAGCCGACTAACCGCGAGCCAAGAGTTTGGGGATGAAATTCTCATTACATGGACGTTTTGTCTCGTGAGAAACTTCCGAAGGGTTGCTGCAATTGGGGCGGGACAATATTCAGCAGGCTTTTGAGCTAAAGGTCGTACGCCGACAAGTGGCTACTGCTTGAATACCAACGGAGGTCCGCTCACTCGCTTCCCTTTCAAGTCGACTATCACCTCGACACGGTCGGCGATCTTTACCAACGGAATTCCTTTATTCATCCCATAATCCTTGCGGTCGAAGGCCATGGTCCCTTTAATCTCGCCCGAGCCAGTACCTTTCCCGGAAAGTGTGAACGTTAGCTTTTCGGGTTTGGTCACTCCGCGGATCGTGAAGTCGCCGATGTAATCAAGGGTGTCGGGGCCGGTCTGTACAATCTTCGTTGAGTGGAAAGTGATCAACGGATCGTGCTCGGCGTCGAAAAAGTCTTTGCCTTTCAATTTTCCGTCTTTCATACCGCTTCCGGTATTTACACTGGCTGCTTGAATCTTGATGTCCAGAACGCCTGTTTCCACGTCCGGAGAGGTCATAGTTGCTGTGGCGTCCCACTTATCGAATGTGCCGTCAATCGCCACCGACGCCTTCACATGGAACTTAATCGAGCTGTCTTCCTTCATAATCTTGATGACCGGAACCCCATCAGGAGCCTGTGCAGGCGGCACTGACGGAGCCAGAGCGCACGCCAAGAGGCAGAGAATAGGTAGTCGCATAAGGGCGTAGTCTGAGTCTATGAAGCCCTGCTGTCAATTGAGATTCTGTAAAACGATCAGTCATAGAACCGTGCGGAGTATAGCCGCCAGCCAATGCGCTAGTGCCTGATTAACACGACTTATCAGGCAAGTGGAATTGAATAGGTAACACTAGCGCGTTTCGCTGGACTAATATTGAGACCGGTAAACGCTGGTCGCTGGGCGCATTCGGCCAAGGGCCGGTTGGCCTGCCTTTTTCCCACTTCAGTGAAACATCCGGAGAGGCGATACATCTGAAGGGGGATAGGAAGCCCTTCGCCTCAACGCTCAAAGGAGAA
>Ga0210407_10000195_pt1 | contig 75204 bp, 67 predicted proteins | sample IncBWC27MmetaG_FD_150860 | JGI IMG/M metagenome (GOLD analysis project Ga0210407, IMG submission 150860) | Forest soil microbial communities from Barre Woods Harvard Forest LTER site, Petersham, Massachusetts, United States - Inc-BW-C-27-M | ecosystem: Environmental > Terrestrial > Soil >...
CAGTTTACTTATGTGCCTATACCAACAGCCGGCTTAAACTCAGCGTTCACGCTGAGTATAGTGCCGCTGAAGGTCGGAACAACCGGGCAGCGCGGATTTTATTCCGACCAGACGAATGTCATCCGATACACGCAAAACGGCTCGGCGCCGACGGCTGCCGACCCGCCGTTGCAGTAGAAGGATAATGGGCGTTTGATTTCCACATGCCTCCGCGGGCATTCGCCACAAGATAGGAAAAACCCAAGAGGGCACGATTTATCGTGCCCCTACCGTTAGGGCGCGATATGCGCGGACCTAAGTCATTTCGGAAAGGCGCAATGGGTGGGCTACCTCGGAAGACTTCGCGGCCCAGCGAGACCGAAAGTTCGTACCTTCAGGCACCTAGTTTGAGTTAACGGAAGCGCGCAGTCCCGTAGATTTCTGTTTGCAACCCGCCAGCCTCCACTATAGCTTTGGATTCAGGACATGCCGGGTGTAATCATTCAAAGCCCTCTCACGCCAGTTGTTGCTCCAAAGTCCCTCCAGGAGCCTGGAGGAATGTTTCGTTCTCCCGGTAAACGCAATGTGGTGCTGGGACTTTTGCTGGTGATGGTCGTCCTGGCCGTGTACAACCCCGTGTCTCGCAATGGTTTTGTGGGCTACGACGATGAAGGCTATGTCACCGACAACCGCCATGTGCAATCGGGTCTGAGTTGGGACACGGTTTCCTGGGCCTTCACGACCCGGGAAATGGCGAACTGGCATCCGCTGACATGGCTCTCGCACGCTCTCGACTGCCAACTCTTCCGGCTCAATGCAACGGGCCATCATTACACCAGCCTTTTGTTGCACGCCATGAACGCGTTGCTTCTGTTCCTGATTCTGCAGTGGTTCACCGGCTACACCGCGCGCAGCCTGATGGTGGCGGCACTTTTTGCCCTGCATCCCCTGAACGTTGAGTCGGTGGCGTGGGTGGCGGAACGCAAGAACGTGCTGTGCACGCTGTTTTTTCTGCTCGCGTTGGCTGGCTACGGGTGGTACGTCCGCAAGCCTGGAGTCGCGCGCTACCTGGTGGTGGCGGTTTTGTTTGCCATGGGCCTGATGGCCAAGCCGATGGTTATTACTCTGCCGCTACTGCTCCTGCTGCTGGATTATTGGCCGTTGGGAAGAATGCGCTTCGCCGGCAAGGAGGAAGTGAGCGATCCGGCTTCCCGCAGCGGGCAGCTGTTAGCCGCTGGTGCCCAGTCGCTGAGCAGGCTGTGCCTGGAGAAGGTTCCTCTGCTGATGCTGTCGGCAGGCAGTGCGGTGATCACCATGATGGCGCAGAGCGTGGGTGGGGCCGTAGTGCTAACCAGCGAAGTTTCCCCTGTACTGCGGATTGAGAACGCGATCGTTTGCTATGCAGTGTATATAGCGAAAATGTTTTGGCCGTCGGGCCTTGCCCCCATATATCCGTTTCCGCATGCACTGCCGAGTTGGCAAGTGGCCGGCTCGGCGATTTTTTTGCTTGCGGTCACGTCGGCGGTTTTGAGATATCGCGAGTCCCGCTACCTGTTGGTTGGGTGGCTTTGGTTTCTGGGGGCGATGGTTCCGATGATTGGCTTGGTGCAAGTAGGAAACCAAGCGATGGCGGATCGCTACGCGTATCTGCCGATGATTGGGCTTTTCGTGATGATTGTGTGGGCTGCGGGAGAATTGGCCGGCGCGAGCCACATTGAAGCGAAATACCTGGTCACTGCCGGATTGTTAATCTTGTGTGGATTGTCCGTTGTTACCCGCATTCAGCTGCCTTACTGGCAAGACGGTCTCAGCCTGTGGACACACACACTGGCCGTCAGCCCGCAGAATTTCGTAGCGGAAAATAACCTTGGGGTGACCTTAATCAAGCAGGGCAGGCGAGACGAGGCGATCCCGCATTTCCGGACCGCTGCGGCGCTTGAACCCGGGGATCCCACCAGCCAACTCAATCTCGGAATCTATGCCCAGGAGCAGGGTGATTTAAAGCAGGCGGCGACACGGTATGAGTCGGTGTTGCAACTGACGAGCAACGCTCAACTTCGTTCCTCTGCCTATGACAACCTCGGTTCGGTTTACTTTGGACTTCGTGATTACACGCGAGCGCGACAGAACTACGAGTCCGCGCTGAAACTAAACGTGGCGTCTCCCATTGTATTTCGCGATATGGGGCTGATCGCGCAGAAAACCGGTGATTGGGACCAGGCGATTTACTACTTTGCGCGTTTCGTCGCGGTCGAGCCCAGCGACGTCGGGTATCTTCTGCTGTCACACGCTCTCGACCAAGGGAAACGCGACCGGGAAGCCAAGTTGAGTTACCAACAGGCGGTTCGTTTCTCGACCGACATTGCTCAGGCCCAGGAGAGAGCAAACCAATTGATGGCCCAATAGCAGGCAAGCATGCGGGAAAGCCAATGATTCATGGCCGTGGCAGCTTTGAAAGAGGAGTCCAAAAGTGATTAACGGCAAGCGCGTTGTCGTTGTTATGCCAGCCTACAACGCAGAGAAAACGCTTGAGCAGACCGTTCGGGAACTTCCTGAAATAGTGGATACAACCATTCTGGTAGACGACCGAAGTCGAGACGAAACGGTGCGAATCGCGGAAGGCCTGGGGCTGCGGGTGTTTGTGCACGATAAGAATTATGGATACGGGAGGAACCAGCAGACCTGCTACCGCGAGGCGCTGGCCGCGGGGGCGGATATCGTCGTGATGGTTCACCCCGATTACCAGTACACGCCGTTGTTGGTTACGGCCATGGCCAGCATGATTGCGTATGGAGTCTACGATGTTGTGCTGGGCTCCCGGATCCTCGGTGGTGGCGCACTGCGAGGCGGGATGCCATTTTACAAATATGTCGCCAATCGCTTCCTGACGGCATTTCAGAACATTTTCACGGGGGCAAAGTTGTCCGAATATCATACTGGTTTGAGAGCGTTCGCCAAGGACGTATTGACAACGTTGCCGCTGCTTGAGAACTCCGATGACTTTGTCTTTGACAACGAAATGCTCGCGCAGGTGCTTTGTTTCGACTTTCGGATCGGTGAGATTTCCTGCCCGACGAAGTATTTCACGGAAGCTTCCTCTATTAATTTTGCGAGGAGCGTGAAATATGGGTTCGGCGTTTTGGGGACAACATTAAAGTGCTGGCTGCAAAAAAATGGAATTGTTCGCTACCAGCTATTCAATCCTGCCGGCAGAAAACTGTTACTGGATTACTATCAACCCGCCTATGTGACGAAGATGGAAGGAGATAGCCGGAAAGCGTAACCCCATCACCGGCGATTGCCGGTGGAAGTTCGTGGGCGGCTCTGGGGCAATTGCTATAATTTGGGGATGGCATTCCGCCCCTTCCGGAGACAGTCGTTCAAAAATGCGTCCATTACAGCGTTTGCGGTGTCGGCTCTTGCCTGGGTGGGCCTTTCCGCACAATTTTGCTCCGGGATTACTGCTGCAGAGGGCGGCCCGCTTGCGGTGCTGGAGGCGCGGTATCGCAAGGCGAGTACGCTCGAAGCGAATTTTCTGGAGAAGTATTCCGAGAACGGGAAAGAAGTGCGGGTGGAGGCGGGGAAGGCGTATTTCTTGCGTCCGGGGAAAATGCGGTGGGAATATGAACGGCCCGAGAAGAATTTGTTTCTGGTAGATGGAAAATATGTGTGGTTTTATGCGCCGGACGATCACACGGCCACACGGATGCCCGCGAAGAACAGCGAGGACTGGCGCACGCCGATCGCGTTCCTGACAACCGGGATGAAGCTTAGCCGCATCTGTTCAGAAGTGGGCGCGGCCCAGGAGGCCAAGCCGGCGAAGGCGGGGAACGAGGTGTACCGATGCGTGCTGCGCGGGGCAGAAGAGGGGAAGGGCGGCGCGGCCCAAGAGGTTTTGTTTGAAATTACACCGCAAAACGAACTGGCGCGCATCGTGATTCCACAGGAAGGCGGAATGCAGATTGAATTCGAGTTCAAGGATTGGGAGTGGAATCCGGCGCTGCCGAAGGCGCTCTTTCAATTCGAGCCGCCACCGGGAACGGTGATCGTAAATGGCCTGCTACCGGAGGCGCCCGGGCTGCGTCAGTAAGGATGTAGGTGCTACTAAGTCGAGGCCCCGGGCCCGCTTGCCGTTGACCGAGTAAACCCACCAGCCCCAGACCCTTTTTGGGGTACTCTTCGAATGAGGTAAACTAAGGACTATGGGGGAGTTTGTCTGCCGTGTAGCCGACGCCAACGGGCGGGTTTTCTCGCACGTGGAAGCGGCTGCGAGCGTTGAAGAAGCTCGCCAGAAGCTCTCGGATCGAGGGCTGTATATTTATTCTGTCGAGACCCGCAGCAGCCTGATCAGCGGCATGCTGGGGGTCCGTAAAGAGCGCAAGATCAGCGGCAACGACTTCCTGATCCTCAACCAGCAGTTCAATACATTGATTAAAGCGGGCCTGCCGATCTTGAAAGCGCTGGATTTACTGGCCACGCGGGCGACGGCGCCGAAGTTGCGGCCGATTCTGGTCCAGGTGCGCGATCGGGTGCGGGAAGGGAAGTCCCTGTCGGAAGCGATTGAGGAAGCGGGAGTTTTTTCGAAAGTGTATTCGACGGCGATTCTGGCGGGCGAGAAGAGCGGAAATCTTTCCGGGGTGCTGGATTATTACATCGCCTACCAGAAGGTGAGCACGGGGGTTAAGAAGAAGATTGTGGCGTCGCTGGTGTACCCGATATTGCTGGTGGTGGTGGCCACGTCGGTGGTGACGTACCTGGTGACCGGCGTGATACCGAAGTTTGCGACGCTGTACAAGGATTTGGGAGTGCCGCTGCCGGGGCCGACGCAATTTTTGATCGCGATTACGGTGGATTACCGGATTTACATTTTGTCGGCGTTGGGTGCGTTTCTGGTGGGAATCGTGGGGGTGTTTTTCTGGTCGCGGAGCGAAGAGGGCGGCGTAGCGTTTGACCGGATCATGTTCCGGGTGCCGCTGCTGGGCGACACGTTGCTGAAGTTTCAAGCTTCGCAGTTTTGCCGCACGCTCTCTACGCTGTTGACCGGCGGAACGCCCCTGGTTGCCGCACTGCAGACCGCGGCGGATTCAATCACCAGCCGACTGGTGCGCGGGTCGGTGAAGAACGCGACGCAGATGGTGCGCGAGGGCGAATCGTTGCATGCTGCGCTGGCAACCGGGCGCGTAATGCCGGAATTGGCTCTGGACATGATTGAAGTGGGCGAATCGAGCGGCGCGCTGTCGCCCATGCTGAACAGCGTGGCGGAATTTTATGAAGAAGAAGTGAGCCTGCGGCTGGGAGCGATGGTGGCTTTGATTGAGCCCGTTATTCTTGTATTTATGGGCTTGGTGGTAGCGTTCATCCTGATCTCGCTGTATTTGCCAATCTTCTCGTTCTCGATCAACGGGTCGGGGCCGGGAGCCTAAGGGAAAGACTTTTCATGGCGACGCCAGATTCCAATTTGCACGATCCAAGCTTGCCGGGCGGTCCGGCGGACGCGGCGCAGGAACGCGAGCAGGCGCGAAAGTTGGCGGAGCGCTATCGCTGCGGGTTTATCGACCTGACAGAGCAGCGCATCGATCCGGAATTGTTCCGTACGATTCCCGCCGACCTGATGTTCCGCTACAACTTTGTGCCGCTGCTGGCGAACAACAACACGCTGGTGATTGCGGTGGCGGATCCCGGCATGGTGATCCTGAGCGATGAATTGCCGCTGCTACTGGGGAAAAAGCTGGCGTACAAAGTGGCGACGCCACGGCAGATTGGCGATCTGCTGAAGAGGACGGAGCAGTCGCAGCGCGTGCTGGAACAGGCGACGGAAGCCTTTACGCTGCAGGTTTCGAAGGAAGAGGAAGAGGGCGAAGAGACGATCTCCGGCGACCGGCTGACACGGGACACGACAGTCAGCCCGGTGGTGCGATTGGTGGAGACGATTATCTTTACGGCGCTGGAGCGGCGGGCGAGCGACATTCACATTGAGGCACGGGATTCGGAAGTGGCGGTGAAGTACCGGATTGACGGGGTGCTGCAGCATGCGATGCAGCCGATCGCAAAGGAGTGGCATTCAACGGTGCTGTCGCGCATCAAGGTGCTTAGCGACCTGGACATTGCGGAGCGACGCGTGCCGCAGGACGGGCGCTTTCGGGTGAAATACAAGGGACGGTACATTGACCTGCGCGTTTCGATCATGCCGGCGAGCCACGGCGAGGATGCCGTGCTGCGCGTGTTAGACAAGGAAACGCTTTCGGAAAAATTTCAGAGTTTAAGCCTGGATGTGGTCGGATTTTCAGCGGACGAGGTGAAGAGGTTCCGGCGATATATCCGGGAGCCGTACGGCATGGTGCTGGTTACGGGGCCGACGGGGTCTGGTAAGACGACGACGTTGTACGCGGCGATTAATGAGATTAAGTCGGACGAAGACAAGATCGTTACGATTGAAGACCCGGTGGAATATCAGTTGCGTGGGATTACGCAGATTCCGGTGAACGAGAAGAAAGGGCTGACGTTTGCGCGCGGGTTGCGTTCGATTCTGCGCCACGACCCGGACAAGATCATGGTGGGAGAAATCCGCGACCAGGAGACGGCGCAGATTGCGATTCAATCCGCATTGACGGGGCACCTGGTATTTACGACGGTGCACGCGAACAACGTGACGGACGTGATCGGGCGGTTCATCAACATGGGCGTTGAGCCGTACAACTTTGTATCGGCGCTAAACTGCATCATGGCGCAGCGGCTGGTGCGGTTGATTTGCCTCAATTGCAAGCGGCCCAAGAAGCATTCGCCGGAAGAGTTGCGGGAATCAGGGATCGATCCCGCAAGGGCCGTTGATTTTCTTTTTGCGGAAGGCGCGGGATGCCTGGAATGCTCGGGGACGGGATATCACGGGCGCTCGGCGATCTGCGAACTGCTGGATTTGACGGATCATATCCGGGAAATGATCGTGAGCCGGCGGCCGACGTCGGAAATCAAGCGGGCGGCTATCGAAGAAGGTATGATTACGCTTCGCGAGAGCGGGTTGGCCAAGGTGAAGAGCGGGCTGACGACGCTGCGGGAGATTAACAAGGTGACCTTCGTTGAGTAACGCAGGCGCATACCAGGGCGGACTCTACAAGATAGACGCCGTGCGGCGGTTCATGAGGTGGCTGGACGCGACGCCGCATCCGACGGTGGCGATGGAGTTCACGCCGGAGCAGGTGTCCGGCGCGCGATTTACGCGCACAGGCGGAGTCGATGGCTTTGCGGTGGAAACGCTGCCGCCGGGGGCGCTGGTGCCCTCCGCGATTGAAACGAACATCGTGAATCCGATTGCGGTGAAGGCGGCGGTCGCCGGGGTTTCGAAAACGCTGAAATTGAAGGACGAAGATGCGGCGTTGATCGTGCCCGACCCAGTGATACGCGTTTTTGTGCAGCATTTTGATGAATTTCCGCGCTCGTCGGAGGAAGCGATTCCGATGCTGCGGTGGAAGTTGAAGAAGAGCGTGCCGTTTGAAGTGGACGAGACGCTGCTTTCGTATATGCGGCAACAGCCGCGAAGCGACGGCGTAGACGTGGTGACGGCGATTGCGCGCCTGCGGATCATCAAGGAGTACGAGGGATTGCTGGAGCCGCAAGGAGTACGGGCGGGCGTGGTGCTGAGTTCGACGCTGGCGGCGATTTCGCTGCTGGAGGATTCGAGGCCGACGCTGCTGGCCCGGCTTTCCGGTACTTCACTGACGGCGGCGATTGTGCGCGAGGGAGTTCTGGCCGGGTACCGCTGCACGGAGTTGCCGACGACGGCGTCGGAAATTACGCCGAACATGCTGCTGGAGGAAGTTTATCCACTGGCGGCGTATTACCAGGACACGTGGCAGGAAGGAATTCAAGCCGTGCGCGTGGCGGGATTGCGGCGGCGGTTGCCGGAATTTGTGAAGCCGCTGCAGGACGAGTTCAAGTGTGATGTGGGTTCGCTGCTGAATTCGGCTGTTTCGGAGGGGCATTTGCGCAGCGATGCGCGGCCGCTGGCCGACCGGGATCTGGAAGGCCTGGTGGGCTGGATGATGCACCGGAGTTGAGGGAGAAAGCGATAGCACCATGTACGTTCGCCTGAATCTAGCGACGAATCCGCTGTTGAGCCACCGGCGCTTCCTGGCCGGCTCGGCGGTGGTGGGGATTATGGGTTTTCTTTTGTTCCTGGGGCTTGGGTGGCGGGCTTACGACCTGCGCAAGGCGGAAGAGAATTTGCGGGGGCGGGAGAGCAAGATCGAGAAAGAGACGGCGACGGTAGAGCAGCAACGCGAAGAGTTGCAGCGTTATTTCGCGCAGCAGGAAGCCGCGGGGTTTCAAGATCACGCGAAATTCGTGGTGGGCGTGCTGCAGGCGCGGAGCATCAACTGGACGCAGATGTTCATGGATCTGGAGCGCATTCTGCCGGCGGGAGTGCGGGTTATCCGCATCGAGCCGAAACTGGATAAGGGGATCGTGACCGTGCACTTCATCGTGGGGGCCACGAGTGAGGACGCGAAGCTGAAGCTGCTGAAATCGTTTGAGAATTCCACTGCGTTTTCGCACGTGGCATTGCAGTCGGACCACGCGGCGACCCAGGCAGGCGCGGACCCGCTGACAGTCGAATTCGTAGCGGAGTATTCGAACATCTGACCATGAGCGAATTCAAAACAAAAAAACGTCTGATTCTGACCGGGCTCGGGCTGCTGCTGGCGGTGGACGGGGCGCTGGCGTATCACAATTCGCGGCTGATGGTGAAGGACGCAAACCCGGAAGCGATACTGAAGGCGAAATCGCTGCACCTGGCCCTGGTGAAGGCGGACGTGGAGCGGGTGAGCAAAATCAAGGCGCGGCGCCCCGAGGACCAGAAGTATTTCGACCAGTTCGAGACCACGCTGCCACCGGCGGGAAAAGGCTATTCGATGGTGTCGCAGGAAGTTGGCGACATTGCGCGCGAAACGCATGTACTGGTGCGGGACCTGAAATTCCGCGAGAAAGAGGTCGCGGGCCGGAACGTGAATGAGATCGAGATGGAAGCGCTGGTAGACGGGGATTACGCGGGAATTGTGCGATTCCTGAACAAGCTGCAGCGTTCGAAGAATACATACGTGCTGGACTCGTTGGGGCTGGATTCGGCCACGGGTGGGACGGGCCAAAGCCAGGCGCCTCCGGGCACGGTGAAGGTTTCGTTGCACGTGCGTTCGTATTTCAGGAAGACTTGATGGCGGCGACGAGACAACAGAAAGAGTTGATTGCCCTGGCGGCGCTGGTGGTGGCGGCCGCGTCGGTGTGGTATTTGCACCTGGGAAAATCGACGGAGAAGAACGGCGGAATTTCCGCAGGCAATTATTCAGAGATCAACGCGCAGGATTTCGGCAAGATACTTGTTGACCTCTCCAAGGCGCAGGGCACGGAGTACAAAAGCGCGGGGCGGAATATTTTCGTGATGGGTGCAATGCCGTTGGATCCAGTGAAGCAGGCTGCCATGAAGCCGCCATTTCGCATCTATAACCAGCCGCAGCCGCCGGCACCTCCGAAGCCTCCGGAACTGCCGTGGGTGTTTTTTGGTTACGGCATGCTGCCTGCGGGTGGAGCGCGCCAGGCGTTCCTGAAAGAAAACCAGGAAGACACGGTGGTTCATATCGTCAGCGAAGGCGACGTGGTGCTGAATCACCTGCGGATCCTGCATATCGGGAATGAGAAGATCGAATTTGAGGACACGGAGACGGGGCTGAAGAATTCGAAACCTTTGGAGGTAGCTCCGGCGACATGAAGATTCGCGCTTCAAACCGGCGGAGGGTGCGCGGGCAGGAAGGCTACGCGCTGGCGCTGATGGTGTTTATGCTGGCGCTGATCGTGGTGGCGAGCGTGGCGGTGGCGCCGAACATCATCACGAACGGGCGGCGGGAAAAAGAAGAAGAGATGATCTGGCGCGGGAAGCAGTACGTGCGGGGGATCCGGCTGTTTGTGAGGTATTACCAGACGCACGGCGGGACGACGCGGTTTCCGACTTCGATGGAAGACCTGACGAAGAACAAGGTGGGAATCCGGTTCATGCGGCAGGCGTACAAGGATCCGGTGAACAGTGTAGACGGCTCCTGGCGGATGATTTATGTGGGACCGAACGGACAGTTGATCGGCAGCCTGAAGAACCGGACGCTGGGACCAGACGGGCAGGTCACGGGGACGTCTGGTAGCGGCAGCAGCGGTGGATTTGGGTCTTTGTTTGGCGGCGGGCAATCGCAGACGGGGAATAACTCTTCGTTTGGAAGTTCGTCGTTCGGGAGCTCTTCGTCTGGGAGTTCATCGTTTGGGAATTCCTCGTTCGGGAATTCATCTTTTGGCAATTCGTCGTTTGGGAGTGGCGGGAATACCGGCGCGGCGAACACGCAAGGGCAGACCGCGGGGCAGGGAACTCCGGGCGGGCTTTCCTCGGATACGATGTCGACACCGCAGGCCATTGCGAATGATGATGGGTCGACGGACGTTCTGGGCGGAAATATTATCGGGGTGGGCAGCAAGGTCAACAAAACTTCGATTATCTGGTACGACAAGGCGAAAAACTACCGGCAATTTGAGTTTATCTGGGATCCGTCGAAGGAATCGGTCAACGGGGGCGCCGCCCCGACGATTGTGGGCGCGCCAGCGGGAACGACGAATGGCCAGAACGGTATTTTCGGGAACCAGGGCGGGAACAGCGGGTTCGGGCAGCAGCCGACTGGATCGCCAATTGGGAATCCGGGGAGCGGCACCAATCCGCCACCGGGGCAGACGCCGCCAGGGCAGACTCCGCAGTAGGTCGCAAGATTTTCAGAGAACCTTCCAAATAATTATTCAGAGCATTTCAGGGCAAAGACAGCCCGGTTGTGGCGTTGGTGGGGTTTGCCGCGTCGGCCTTCAGCTTCGCGTAGGTTTTTGCGATGCGCTGGACGTACTTCATGGTTTCAAGATAGGGCGGTATGCGGCGGCCGTATTTGTCGACGGAGTCGGGCCCGGCATTGTAGGCGGCGAGAGCGAGGGTGATGTCGTTCTTGTATTTTTTCAGGAGGTCGCTGAGGTAGTGCGAGCCGCCGTCGATGTTTTGGCTGGGGTCGAAAGAGTCTTTCACGCCCATGAGTTCGGCGGTGCGGGGCATCAACTGCATCAGGCCACGGGCGTTTTTTCGGGAGACGGCCTTGGGGTCGAAATTGGATTCGATCGCGATGACGGAATGGATGAGCGTGGGGTCTAGATTGTAGCGGGCGGCGGCCTCGCGGATTAGTTTTTGAAAGGGCGTTTTGTCGGTCAGGGGCTCAGTGCTGGGCTCGAAAATCTCTTCGGGCTCGATGGCTACTATGTCCGTAACGGGAACTTCCGCGACTCCGCCCTTGAGGTGAAGGCGGTAACGGTCGCCGAGGATTTCATAGCCGGTGACGTTGAGGCGTGCGCCGCTGCGGAGGACGACGTAATCGGCGCGGGCGGGAACGGACGCGGCCAGGAGAATCAGGCCCGCGGCGAAGAAATATTTTGGAGGACTCAGGCGCACTCGGGCAACTCCGGCAGGGCAAAGCGTTCGATGGCGGCGGCGACACCGTCATTGTCGTTGGTGTGGGTGACGTGCCAGCCGCGCGTTTTCAGTTCGGGCACCGCATTCTCCATCACCACGGGTATTCCAGCAAAGGACAACATTTCCTCGTCGTTGTGATTGTCGCCGATGGCCAGGATTTCTTCCCGGGCGATGCCGCGGAGAGCGGCCCACTCGGCGAGCGCCACTCCTTTGGATACGCGCGGGTTGAGCACGTCGATCATGGAGAAATCCTTGCTCTCATAGGCGGTCACAGCCAGCGAGAATTCGCCTGAGTATTGGACGCTGCGAAGGGCTTGTTCAGCTGCCCGCATGGGTTCGACGGAGCCGGAAAGCATTATCTGGATGGGGTCTTCGGTGAGGCAGGATTCGAGAGGTTTTGCTTCGCCCAAGAAGGGCTTGTTCCATTTGTAGTAGGCGCCGCGGAGGCCATCTTCTAGATCGATTGTTTCCATCATGACTTGATTTGCGAGCGAGCGGTCGAAGACGACGGAGGCGGCGTCGCGCCAGGGATGAGTGGCTTGGAGGACGCGAAGCGCGGTTTCGCGGGGCAGGAGATGGCGGACGAGGGTTTTGCCGTCTTTGGTGCGGAGGAGCGCGCCGTTGTTGACGATCATGGTGAGCGGAGAGTCGATTTGCTGCGCGACGGGGAGGGCGAAGTCGTAGCGGCGGCCGGTGACGAGGGCGACTTCGATGCCGCGGCGAGTGGCTTCGGCGATGGCGGCGCGGTTGCGCTCGGAGACAGTGAAGCGGCTGCTGAGGAGCGTACCGTCAATGTCGAGCGCGATGAGTTGGACGGGCATGTTTCTATTGTAGCTTAGCGGGCCAAGACATCAGCGATTTCGAAAAGCAGATCCCTCACCCGCAAACTGCGCGGGTTCGGGATGACCGACCTAAAGGTCGGCCACTACAGGTGTGGGATGGCAGTTGCGTGGAGTTTCGCAAGCGTGTCGGAGAAAACGCGTGTGTTAGACTTTTTTGCATGGGTACTCACCGGCTGTATTACGACGATGCTTATTTGCAGAATTTTGAGGCGCGGGTGCTGAGCTGCGCTCCTGCGGAGCCGGTGAAGGGAGCTTCGGGGATGCAGCCGGCTTGGGAGGTTTTGCTGGACGAGACGGCGTTCTATCCGTCTTCGGGAGGGCAGCCGAACGATTTGGGGCTGCTGGGAGAGGCTGTGGTGCTGGACGTGCGCGACGAAGGGGAGGAGATTGTGCACATCGTGGACCGCGAGTTGGCGAAGGGCGGAGTGAAGGGCTGCGTGAACTGGCCGCGGCGGTTTGACCACATGCAGCAGCATACGGGGCAGCATCTGCTTTCGGCGATGTTTCAGGAGCGGTTTGGATTGCCTACAGTGTCGTTTCATTTGGGCGAAGAGATTTGCACGATTGATTTGCACGGTGGCGAGCTTTCGCGGGATCAGCTGATTGGAGCGCAGCGAGCGGCGAACAAGGTGATTTTTGAGGATCGGCTGATCGGCGTGCGCTATGGAACGCGCGAGCAATTGGCGGGGCTTGGCGCGCGGAAAGAAGTTGAGCGCGAGGGGCTGCTGCGGGCGATCGAGATTGAGGGAGCGGATTTGCAGCCGTGTGGTGGGACGCATGTGAAATCGACGGGACAGATCGGGATGATTCTGGTGCGGGGCTGCAACAAGGTACGACAGGAGTGGCGGGGGGAGGTCGTTTGTGGGAGGCGGGCGGAGCAGGTGGCTACGGAGGATTTTGAGCGGGAGCGAGTGCTGATGAAGTCGCTCGGCTGCGCGCTGGGAGAGCTACCGGCGGCTATGGAACGATTGGCGGCGGAGCGCGATGCGAACTTTAAGAGTTTGCGGGCGGCGTTGCAGCAGTTGGCGACGGTGTGGGGTTCGCAGTTGGCTTCCAGCGCTCCTGTGGGAGCGAACGGCGTACGTGTGGTGTCGATGCTGCTGCAGGGAACGCATACGGAGTTGTTGCAGCCGTTGGCTACGGAAATTGCGAAGAACGAACGGACCGTGGCGCTGTTGATTTCGGAGGAGTCTGGACAGTTGGTGTTCGCGCAACATCCAGGGGCGGGTAAGGATCTTGGCGCATTGCTGAAAAGCGTGTTGGCGGCGCATGCGGGGAAAGGTGGAGGGAACAGGGATTTTGTGCGGGCTAAGCTAGCGGAGCATGGATCTTCTGTCGCCGCACTGGAACTTGCGAAAAGCCTCGCCGCCGCGTGAATCGACGCAACCTCTGAATAGTTTTTTGTCAGCAGAAAAACTGTCTTCAGGGGCTAAGCCCATTCTTGCAGAGCCATTACGCCGAGGCTGAAGCCCCGGCCTCCTAAGGAAAAACCCAAGAGCACAGGCAGGAACGGATGTGCTACGAGGAAACCCCAAGAGGCTGGCATAAAAGCCAGCGCTATATAGAAGAATGAAGAGAAAAAGCGCCCACCGGGATTAAGGCAACAAAATCAACGCAAGAGGGATTTGGATTTTAGGACCGTGAGGGCGCGCTGGACGGGGGATTTCTGGCTGAGCCAGCGTTTTTCGGTTTCGAGGAGGACGCGGCGGCCGAGAGCGGCGAAGAGCGCGCGGGTGGCGGCCGGCTTGGCGTTGGCGGTGCCGAGAAAATCGAGGAAAGCGGGCGGCTGCTGGGGGCCGACGGCGAGGATGCCGAGGCCGTGGCCGTGTTGGAAATTGAAGCTGGGAAAGTTTGGAGATAGTTCGGCCCAGAGGCGGTAAACGCCGAAATCGCGTTGCGTTTCGACGGTATCGTGAAACAGAACTACGGCACGGTCACTCAGTTTGCGGCGCCAGGTTTCGAAATCGGTTTTGACCGCCTCATAGGTGTGCAGGCCGTCGATATGCAGGAGATCGACGGAGGCGTCTTGAATGTTTGGCAAGGCCTGGTCGAAGGTCATGCGATACAGGACGGAGAATGCTTCGTAGCGGCGATGGAATCGCTGCAAATCAAGAAATACGGATTCTTTATAGTGGTTGGCGTGGACGTCGCCGAGCCAGGTGTCCACGGCATAGCAACGCGTGGGGAGTTTCAGTTCGGCGACGGCCTGGCAGAAGGCGCAGTAGGAAACGCCGTGCTGGGTGCCGAGTTCGACGATGGTGAGGGGATGCAGCATTTCGACGAGGGCCATGCCGAAGGGGACATGTTCGGTCCAACTGGATTTTTTGTGCGTGCGCTCGGGAGAACGGTAGAGAAGTTGCCAGTCGAGAGGGTTGAAGTCGGGGGGCATGATTTGATTCTACATTCGTCGGGCGACGTGTGGTAGGTAGCAGCGGGGTTTCTGAGTTCGCTGCGGAACCGACCTAAAAGTCGGCCACTACAAAAGCAAAGCGCTAGAAGAAGCGGCTGCGGACGCGGTCGGGCAGATTGGCCAGGTCGACTATGGTTAGGAAGTCGATGGTTTTGAATTCGCGGTCGATGGCCGGTGGGCCGCAGATGCGACCGGAGATTTCGAGATAGGCGCGGAAGAGGCGCGGCGGGCGGGTGGATTCGACGGGAGCGCCAGTGGACTGGCAGGCCTGGCCGGGTTGGGGATTCGTACGCAAGGCCGGGGCGATGAGGTACTTGTCTTTTAGCGCGTCGTACATGGCCATGCCGTAGTTTTCATCCTGCGAGGTGATGGAGCTGCATCCGATCAGATAGCGGGATTCGTTACGGGTGGCGTAGACGGCGATGCCTTTCCAGAGGGCGTGCAGGACCATGATGTTGCGGAAATCGATGTGCGTGCAAGCGCGGCCGAGTTCGAGCATTTCCTTGCGATAGGGTTCATAAACCGAAAAATCGAAGACCTGGTTGCCGTAATAGCCGAGATTCTTGTGGGCTACCGCGCCGGTCTGCAGGCGGTAGGTGCCGACGAGTTTGCCGGACTCGAGGTCCGTGACCATCAGGTGGTCGCAGAAATTGTCGAAGGGGTCGATATCGAGACGCTCGCGGTCGGAAGTGGACAGGCCTTCGCCCAACTCCTCATTGAAGACGGAGTAACGCAGGCGCTGGCAGGCGATAAGATGCTCTGGCGATTGGGCAAGACTGACTCGGAACAGGGAAGTTTCGGTTAAGAGGGGATCGCTCGTTACCGTTTTCACAGTTGACCTCTGGCTGTTATCAGTTTCACCTGGCCCAAGTTTCGCGAATGTTTCAACCAGGTTAATTTCGCCTTCAGACTGTGGGGCGTTACGATACGGCTTGTTCTCCTGCCATCAATCTTAACCACAAGTGTCGGTAAAGGAAAGCAGCGAAGGGCGAACTGTGCAACGGCCTGTGGAATAAGTGATCCGGTGCTGGACGAGTTATTCCATCGGGCCATGTGGAACAAACGAAAATGACTTGTGACCATTTTGGTTCCCCGGCGCATCCAACCGGCGCTCGGTAGACACGGTGCTTGTCCTATGCAATTCACAGGATTAGGATGTTCCCCTTCGGCAAAGGCGCAGGGCGCCCCGCAGAGGGAAGGTGCAGCAGATACACAATCGGTTCTGAGTGATTTGTCTGTTTGTACGTAAGACTTGGGATTGAGCAGCGGGTGTTCCGGGGGGAGAAAATGGGCACGCTTTCAAAATACAAATTCTGGATTGGTGGAGCAGTTTTCCTGGTGATTGTGGGCCTGGTGATCGGTGCCGTGCGGCCAAAAGGGGTTTCGGGCGCGCCATCGGGTGCGCCGGCGGAGGTCGAAGTTGTCCAGGTGCAGCAGAGGGACGTGCCGATTTATGGCGAATGGATTGGGACGCTAGACGGGCTGACAAATGCCGATGTGCGGGCGCAGGTGACCGGCTACATCATGAAGCAGGACTATCAGGAAGGGGCATTCGTAAAGACAGGACAGCTGTTGTTTCAGATCGACCCGCGGCCGTTCCAGGCGGCTTTGGATCAGGCGGAAGGGCAACTGGCGCAGTCGAGGGCATTGCTTGCGAACGCGCAAGCGGTGCAGGTGCGCACGCAACTGGATGTGGAGCGGTATGGTCCCCTGGCGAAGGAACAGGCGGCGAGCCAACAGGATCTGGATAACGCGGTGCAGAATAATTTAGCGGCGAAGGCCACGGTGCAGACGGCCGAAGCGCAGATTAAGACGAACGAAGCGGCCGTGGAGACGGCAAGGATCAATCTGGACTTTACGCGGCTGGTGGCGCCGATCGACGGCATCGCGGGGCAAGCGCAGCTGCAGGTGGGAGCGCTGGTGAATCTGAGCAGCGGACCGGTGACTTCGGTTTCAACGGTTGACCCAATCAAGGTTTATTTCACGGTGAGCGAGCCGCAGTATCTGGCGTGGCGGAAGCGGTTTCCGACGGAGAGCAGCCGGTTGGAAGCGGACAAGAATTTGCGGCTGGAATTGATTCTGGCGGACGGGTCGGTGTATCCGCAGCAGGGATTGTTTTATTTTGCGGACCGGCAAGTGGATGTGGGGACGGGCGCGATACGGATCGCGGGGCTGTTTCCGAATCCGGGGAATATCCTGCGGCCGGGAGGGTACGGAAAAGTGCGGGCAGTGATTCGGATGCAGAAGGATGCGCTGGTGGTTCCGCAGCGCGCGGTGAGTGAGCTTCAGGGAGGCTACCAGGTGGCGGTGGTGGGTGCGGAGAACAAGGTGAGTATCAGGACGGTGACGGTCGGCGACCGCGCGGGGAGTGATTGGGTGATTTCGGATGGGCTAAAAGCCGGAGAAAGAGTGATCGCCGAGGGAATTCAGAAGGCACGCCCCGGTGCGCTGGTGAATCCGAAACCTTTTGGCACGCAGGAAGCAAAAGGTAAATAATCCATGTCAAAATTCTTCATCAATCGACCCATCGTCGCCATAGTGATTTCCATTGTCATGGTGCTTATCGGCTCCCTGACGATCCTGGCCCTGCCGGTAGCACAGTTTCCGAATATCGCGCCGCCGGAGATTCAAATTCTGGCCACCTACGTCGGGGCCGATGCGCAAACCCTGGAACAAGCCGTGGCCACGCCTCTGGAGCAACAAATGAGCGGCGTGGACAACATGAACTACATGTATTCGCTGAATACTACGGGAAACTCGTCGACGACCTTGATCGTCGATTTCGACGCGAAGACCGACCCCAACAACGATTTCATTCTGGCGCAATCTCGCGAGACGCAGGCCGCCTCGCAGCTTCCCGTGGACGTTAACAATTATGGGATCACGGTGCGCAAATCCCCCACTGCACCGTTGATATTGTTCGACCTGTACTCTCCGAACGGAACTTATGACGCTACGTTTCTGGCCAACTACGCTTACATCAATCTGGTCGATCCCTTGCTCCGCTCCTACGGTATCGGCATCGTCAATGTGTTCGGCGCCGGGCAATACGCGATGCGTATGTGGGTGCAACCCGACCGATTAGCGAAGCTGGGAGTTACGGTCCCAGAGATCATCAGCGCGGTTCAGGCGCAAAACACGGTCAATCCGGCCGGAAAAGCGGGCGGGGAGCCCGCTCCCAAGGGCACAGAATTTACGTATGCGGTTCTCGCGCAGAGCCGGCTGGTTTCGCCGGAAGAGTTCGGAAAAATCGTGGTACGCGAGAACCCGGATGGAGGCATCGTCCGTGTGAGTGATGTGGCCCGCATCGAGTTGGGATCGCAGGACTACAGCATCGCGGGGCGCTATAACGGCAAACCCAGCGCCTGCCTTGCCCTCTATCAGATTCCGGGCTCAAATGCGGTTCAGGCTGCGGCCGCGGCGAACAAGCTGATGGCGCAGATGAAGCAGCGCTTTCCAAACGACCTAGACTTTGTGGTTGCCCTGGACACTACGCGAGCCGTCACCGAAGGCATCAAGGAGATTGTGATCACGCTGTTGATTGCGTTGGCCCTGGTCATCCTTGTGGTCTATATCTTTTTGCAGGGCTGGCGGGCCACGCTGATTCCACTGCTTGCCGTGCCCGTATCGCTGATAGGCACATTCATACTCTTCCCGGTGTTCGGTTTTTCCATCAATACGCTGTCGCTGTTCGGCCTGGTGCTGGCGATCGGCCTGGTGGTGGATGACGCGATCGTGGTGGTGGAGGGGGTGGAACGCCACATAGAAGAAGGCATGACGCCGAAGGACGCGGCGTTAAGAGCGATGGAAGAGCTCTCCGGCCCGGTGGTTGGAATCGCACTGGTGCTCTCAGCCGTATTCGTGCCGACTGCGTTCATTCCCGGAATCACCGGCAAGCTGTATCAACAATTTGCCGTCACCATTGCCATCTCCGTTTTGCTTTCCGCCTTCAACGCGCTCACGCTCAGTCCGGCGCTGGCGGCGCTACTGCTGAAGCCAAGGAAAGAGAGCGGCGGATTGCTGCAGAGATTCTTCGACTGGTTCAACCGGGTTTTCGATCGGGCCACGGACGGTTATGTAGGCTGGAGCGCCGTCCTGGTGAAGAAAACCGCGGTAGTCGTGGTGCTGCTGGTTGCTTTTACCGGCGCAGGCTACTTTTTCGCAAACCGGGTCCCAACGAGTTTCCTTCCCGACGAAGACCAAGGCTACGCCTATGTTAGCCTGCAACTTCCGAATGGAGCTTCGCTGGAGCGCACTAATGCCGTCGTCAAGCAAGTCGAAAAAGTCATCATGGATACGCCGGGTGTTGCCCAGTCCACCTGCTTTGTCGGGTTCAGCTTACTGAGCTTTGCGCGCACCACGTACAACGCGACGTTCTTCGTGAACTTCAAGCTCTGGGATGAGCGCAAGACGCGTGAAGAGCAATTTCAAACCCTCAAGGCGCATCTGAATCAGCAGTTGAGCAAGATGCCGAGTGCCGTGGCGTTCGGGTTTTCTCCGCCGGCGATTCCGGGTGTGGGAACCGCCGGAGGCTTTACGTTCATGCTGGAAGACCGTTCAGGCAGTGATATTCAGTTCCTTACGAAAAACCTGGGCACCTTTATGGAAGCTGCGCGAAAGCGGCCGGAAATCGCCAGCCTGAGCACGACTTACTTGCCAAACGTGCCGCAGCAATTTGCCGATGTGGACCGCGACAAAGTTTTGAAGCAAGGCGTGAACCTCAGCGATGTGTACAAGACCATCCAGGCCTTCATGGGCGGCTATTTCATCAACTATTTCAATCGCTTCGGCCGGCAGTGGCAGGTGTACATTGAGGCGGAAGGCGAAGATCGCGCAAGGGCTGAGAACGTCGGCCAATTCTACGTTCGCAACAACAAAGGACAAAATGTTCCGCTTTCGACTTTGGTGACGATGAAACCTCGCCTCGGCCCGGAATTTCTGCTGCGCTTCAACGAGTACCGTTCTGCGCAGTTGAATGGCAGCGCCGCGCCTGGTTATAGCGCGGATCAAGCCACTGCGGCGCTGGAAGAAGTCTTCAAACAGACCATGCCGCGGGAAATGGGTTTCGACTACTCGGGGATGTCGTTTCAGGAACAAAAGGCCCGTGAAGGTGTACCGGCGTCGGTGATTTTCGGACTTTCTCTTTTGTTCGTTTTCCTGATCCTGGCAGCGCTGTATGAAAGTTGGTCGTTGCCGTTCAGCGTTTTACTTAGCACGCCAGTAGCGATTTTCGGCGCCTTCGCCGTTTTGTACTTGCGCCGCTTCTTGCAGAGCGTATTTCTGCCGCCATACCTGGTACAGATGGAGAGCGACGTGTACTCGCAGATCGGGCTGGTGATGCTCATCGGTTTGGCTGCCAAGAATGCGATTTTGATCGTTGAGTTCGCGAAGGAACAATTCGAGAAGGGGAAGCCGTTGGCGGACGCGGCGCTGGAAGGAGCCAGGTTGCGCCTGCGGCCGATTTTGATGACGTCGTTTGCGTTCATCCTGGGTTGCGTGCCGCTGTGGACGGCGAGCGGCGCGGGTTCCGTGGCGAGACAGATCATGGGAACAACGGTTATCGGCGGGATGTGCGCCGCCAGCGCGCTGGGAATTTTCTTTATTCCGGCGATTTTCTATATGGTTGAAAAATGGTCGGGCGCGGACAAAGAGAGAGCCACGGGAAGTTTGCCCGCCGAGCCTGCTCCGGCGCCGGGGGATTGAGATGAACTTCGGCAGACACAGCGCGGGAGGAGCCTGGGAGAGGCCTATGAAGAAGTTGTCGCCATTGCTGATTGCAATCGTGATTTCCGGATTTGGAATGGGCTGCAAGGTCGGGCCGAACTACAAGCGGCCGGCGGTGCAGACTCCGACGGAATACCGCGAGTTGAAAGACGGGCCGCAGGCGCAGGTGCAGCCGCAGGTGGCTTCCTACGCGGATTTGCCGTGGTGGCAGGTGTTTCAGGATCCTACGCTGCAGGAGCTGATCCGGACGGCGCTGAAACAGAATTACGATTTGCAGCTGGCGACGGAACGCATCAATGCGGGGCGCGCGCAGGTCCAGATAACGCGCTCGAATCTGTTTCCGCAGGTGGCGGGGAACGGTGATTTCAGCGGCGGGAAAGAACACAACTTTCAAAGCACGTCGAACTTTCTGACGTTGACGGCGGACGCGGCGTTTCAGTTGGACTTCTTCGGCAAGCTGCGGCGGGCAACCGAGGCATCGCGCGCCCAGTTGCTGGCGACGCAGGACGCGCAACAGACGGTGATCCTGACGCTGGTGAGCGACGTGGCGAGCGATTACTTCGCGCTGCTGCAGCTGGATTTGCAGTTGCAGATCACGAAGGAAACGGTGACGACGCAGGAAGATTCGGTGAAGCTGACGAAGTTTCGCGTAGAGCATGGAGTGGCAACGAAGCTAGAGGTTTTACAGGCGCAGCAAGTGCTGGATACGGCAAACGCGCAGATTCCGGACCTGGAGCGGCAGATCGCGCAGGAAGAGAATGCGATCTCTATACTGCTGGGAAATTATCCGCAAGGGGTGCCGCGCGGGCACACACTGGTGGAGCAGGTGCTGCCGCCGGAGGTGCCTCCCGGGATGCCCTCCACGCTGCTGGAGCGGCGGCCGGACATTCGCGAGGCGGAGCAGGTGTTGGTGGCGGCGAACGCGGAAATCGGAGTGGCGAAGGCGCAGTTTTTCCCCCAGATTTCGCTGACGGGTTCCGGCGGCGGGTCGTTTGGGAGAAGCAGCGCTTTCAGCAGTCTGATGAGCTCGCAGCTGGGAATCTGGTCCTACGGCGCGCAGGTGAGCCAGCCGATTTTCACGGGCGGTGCGTTACGCGGAAATTTGCGATTTGCCGAATCGCAGCATAAACAGGCGCTGATCTCTTACCAGCAGGCGATTCAGCACGCGTTTGGGGATGTTTCGGATGCGCTGATCGGGTATCAGAAGAACCATGAGGTTCGGGTGCGACAGGAACTAACTGTGGCGGACTTGCAGGAGACGGTGCGGCTGTCCATCATGCGTTACCGGGGAGGCACCACGACGTACCTGGAGGTGCTGGACGGGCAGAGGTCGCTGTTTTCGTCGGAGTTGGTGCTGGCGCAGGCGCGTGGGACGGAGTATCAGAGTTTGGTGCAGCTTTACCGGGCGCTGGGTGGCGGCTGGCAGCAATAGGCGGGCAGTGAGGAAACTGTCGTAACAACGGGCGAGACACAGCGGTGCGACCATCTGACTTACCGGGACTTGATCGGGGGCTGTCGCGCAGTTTTTAGGCACCAATCGGCCTTGTTGGTGTGCTTGCCCTGGTAGTTTTTCTCCCGTCGCTGCTTTTGTGTCTTGAGTTTGCACTTGTTCCAAATGCTCGCAAGTGGCTCAGTGTGGCCAAATTGCAAGCCAGTTCACCGCTTCTTGCTGGCTCGAAAATACCTCGGTGATTACGCCTCGATTTTGGCCGACGCGCACGCCGAATCCGTCTACTGTCGGTGGTTTACCAACAAACGCCAACCTAGGTTCTATCCCGCCCTGCCGAAGGTATGTCGTTAGCTCTGCTCCGAGATTGTACCTCTCAGACGTGGAAAGGTTTCCGTTCAGCCCAAGGCAGTTCACCAAAATTTTGTTTACTTCTTTCTCTTTGGCTGTATCAAACACTTGCTTGAGGAGCCGCAAGGCTGCATCGAAGGCAAGGTTGCCTCTGGCTGTTACCAACAGTAATCCTCCCTGTACTTCGATATCAATTTGCAGTTTCAGGTTTGTTCTCCTAGCGTGCCGGATGCTAGGTCCCAGTGCAAAGTTGTCTGGTCCCAAGCTGGCCAGGAAGTTTGTAGATATTTCGCGGCGAACGATGGAATCTTTGTTATTGGAGGGGTTGCCACAGTTCGATTTTGTTGCCGTCGGAATCGTATATCCAGGCGAAGCGGCCGTAGCTTTCGTCTTGGCGCTTGGGGTCGATGCGGACGTCTTCTTTCGCCAGGCGGTCGAGGAGTGCATCAAGGTCGTCGACGATGTAGTTCACCATGAACGAGGCTGGGCCGGGTTCAAAGTATTTGGTGTTGGCGGGGAAAACGCTCCAGATTGTCATCTGCTCGTTTTCAGGATTGTCTTTTTCACGCCACGGCAGCATCACACCGTGGCCGCTATCAGCGAGGCCGAGGTGTTTTGCGTACCACTCCTTCATCTGTTGCTGGTTCGCGGACTTGAAGAAGATACCGCCGATGCCGAGTATTCGGCCTTGCTGGCTCATGGCTGTTTTCCTTTTTTTGTTCTTGTGATTGTACAGGTGAGTGCCGCTTTGGCTCTATCCCAGACCGAAGTCGCACGCACCAAGTAAAGCGGTGACGAGTCTCGTAATGTACCAGCGTCGATCAACTCTCTCGCGGCTCGTGTCCACCGTCGGACTGCCGACCAGGTGGTCATGGGCCGAAGCATATCCTAAAAAGCTCTCGATTCACAGATGGGTCCTGGTAAACGGCGGTGGTCTCAATGGGTCGAAGCAACACTCAGGTCGAATCCGACTCGCATTGAATCCAAGGCTTACATCTGTTCTGCTGCCGGGTGTAGAATAGCTCGTGCTGCGTGCCTTCCCTGAATTGTGAGGGTGGTATGTCCTTTCCATTTCCTTCTAAATTCTCCCAACCTGGCATTTTTCGGATTACGACGTTCCTGATCTGTTCCGAGATCCTCTTCCTTGTGTTCATTGTGGCGGGTTGTAATTCCTGCTTCCTTGGTGTCATCAACTCATCCAATAATCCGCCCATGGTGATTACCGGCAATCCACCACTTGCCTGTTCGCAGTTGCAACCGGTGGCTCACGTCAACGCCATTGCTCACTTGGCTCAGGTGTGTACCGGCTGTTCTACTTCGCGGCAGGTAACACACGTCCATCTTTTGCTGAGTGGGATCGAACTGCATCCCGATGACGTCACCGTTGAAAACTCGCCAGAGTGGCAGGAACTTGCTCCAGACTGGGCTCGGCGGCCCCAATGGATCGATTTGGGTGTAGACCCCGATTTGAATGATGCGGCCCTTCCTCTAAACCCAACGGGCCAGATTTCCGCCGGAACCTACCACCAGCTCCGTCTCCGCCTTGCCCAACCATCGTCGCACCATGCCGAGGAGCCCCGTGCAGAGAGTCCCTGTTCTTCAGTGGACGGGAGCTGTGTAGTCACGGCTGACGGAAACTTCCACCCACTGCAGACACTCAACGGCCACCCGTACTTGCGTGTGGAAGCAACGTCTCCGATTGACTTGCACCCGGATCGGCCCAATCTGTTGCGCATCGAACTCCGTTCAGAATGGGCGCTGCAAAATCCATCCAATGGAATTCTTGACCTCACACCGCTACTGCGCGGTCATGTCGCCATCGAACCGTCTTCCGCAGCGGGCCCGTTTTAGCCGTTCGTCCTAGATAGAGTTTGGGAGGCGAATGAACCATTACGTAGTGCCCGATTAACGGCTAACCGGGCACTTGATTGGCGGATGCGCGGTTATCCGGGTTTGCTGCCGAGCCTGTATTTTTCTTTGATCCGCAGGACTCTTGAGCGCATCAAAAGTAGCGACATGCTTAAGGCCGTGAACCGAGAGCACAAGCAGTGACCGCTACAAGAGTCGTCATCGTCGGAGGCGGGTTTGCCGCCGTGCAGTTCGCAAAGACTCTGCGCGGCAAGCTTTCCCCGTCCGAGTGTGAGATTCTCCTTTTCAATGCGGAGAACCACATGGTGTTCCATCCTCTCCTGGCGGACGTGGCCGGGGCGTCCATCAATGTTGACGCAGCGGCTACTCCCCTCCGGCAGATGCTCCCCAAGGTTGGCTGCCGCACGGAGCGCGTCCAGAGAATCGATCTTGCGGCTTCAGAGATAGCTTTCGACGATGCCAGCGGAGTGCTGAATCGCTTGCACTACGATCACGTGGTGATTGCCTGCGGAGCCGAAAGCAACTTGAGCATCATCCCGGGCATGACCGAGCATGCCTTCGCCTTCAAGGTCATGCGCGATGCCATAGACCTGCGCCAACATATTGTCAGTCAGATGGAACAGGCCGAGGTCGCCAGCGATCCCCAGCGCCGGCGCTGGCATCTGAGCTTCATTATCGTGGGAGCGGGCTTCAGCGGCGTTGAAGTGGCCGGAGAAATCAACGAACTGGTTCGCAGCAGCACCCGCTTTTACCATAACTTTCGGAAGGACGACGTGGTGGTGTCGCTGGTTCATCCTAAGGACCACATCTTGCCCGAGGTCGCGCAGACGCTTGCGGAATTCGCCAGGAAGAAAATGGAAAAGGCCGGCGTCACAATGATATTGAATACGCGCGCGGTCGCGGCAACTCATGAAGGAGTAGAACTGAACGATGGACGAATGCTCACCGGGGGGACCATCGTCTGCACCATCGGCACGGCAACCGCCCCACTGGTTCAATACCTTGATGTGCCTAAAGAGCGCGGCCGAATTCTCACTCAGCCGGACATGCGAGTCCAAGGCCATGCCAACGTCTGGGCCCTCGGCGATTGCGCGCTAATTACCAACGCGTACGATAACAAGCCCTCATTGACCACCGGGCAGTTCGCCGAACGGCAGGGCCGGCAAGCGGCTCTCAACCTGGTGCGAGTTCTGAAAGGCGAGCCCACCCGGCCGTTTAGCTTTAGAGCTCTCGGTGAACTGTGCTCGATCGGCGGTTACCAAGCCGTGGCGGAAATGTTTGGCATGCGTATCTCTGGTTTTCTTGCCTGGTTCCTTTGGCGAAGCGTGTACCTTTTCAAACTGCCGACGTGGTCTCGCCGGTTTAAGGTCGCCTTGGACTGGACATGGGATTTGCTCTTTCCCAGGGATCTCAGTTTCCTTAACAGCGACAGAGCGAAAAATTTCACTCATGCCTACTATCGTCCGGGCGATTTCATTCAAAGGCAAGGAGACCCTGCTCGGGTCTTCAGCGTCATGGTGGAAGGGCAGGCGGAAGTCTTGGTCTCGGACGGACCGAATGAGCCGGAAAAAGTTGTCGCCGTGCTTGGGAAGGGCGATTTTTTCGGCAACGCCGCTCTGATCGAGAACCGCCCGCATCAAACCAGTATTCGTGCGCGGACCGTCGTACGCCTGCATCAGGCCAGCAGCGCCCTCTTTTCGGAAATGGCGGGTTCTTTCGCGCCACTGCGGGAACTGCTGGCCACCACAATTATTCGCAACTCCGACGAGCTCTGGCGCCGCCTGCCTTTGGCCAAGCCGTTATTGGATCGTGAGCCGCTTTCTTCCTTCCTAGACCCGCTGCCCGGCAGCCCTCTTCGCAAGGACATTACACTCGGCGAGGCGACCAAGTGCCTGGGGGAAAACAGCGCCGGACAGCTAATCATTGTTGACGAAAAGAACCATCTGTGGGGAAAACTGGACCGCAAAGACCTCTACCTAATGGTTGCTCGCATCGCCGTCATTCCACCCGACAAGCGCGAGGGACTGAGCCAGCGCAAGCTGTCTGACTTTCTGCAGCCGAACCCACTCTGTGTCACTCTCCAGGATTCACCGTTCGTCGCCGCCGGAACCATACTTCAACATGGAGTCGCGTGGTTGCCGGTTGTCCGTAGCCATGACGATGCCGAACCGGTCGGCTGTGTCCGTGAAGAAAAAATTATCGACTTCATGCTCCACAAGGTCGCCGGCACCAAAGAGGATGCAGCGACATCCGCGCTCGCTCCCACAGAGCAGCCCATGAAGAGTCGCGCGGAGTCTGCCGGCTGAAACGCGAGCTTAGCCAGGTTGGCTGGCTCTAGCGGATTCCCAGTTCCGCCGTGAAAGATGAAAGTTCAGAACGACGGCGCGCTATCTTGCTGTGGCAGCCATGGCGCGGCGAATCTTCTTTGCGGGCACGACACGAAGATGCTCCATGAATCGCCGCCAACTCGGGTAACCATACTCGCGCGCAATCACGTACCGCGCTTCGTCAATTCTCGGTTCGAACATTCCGGCAAAGGGATCGATAGAATAGTATCTTCTCAACGCGGTTTCATCCCGCTGTCGCAACCTATAAAGGAGACTCGTAGCTTCCCGTTTGATGTCTTCAAGATTCACAGCTGAAGGCAAGATCCGATACATGGTAGACCCCGGTGGCCCGTAGATTGGCAGAGCAATATCCGATGCTACGGAGCATTCGATGCACGGGCGCGACCTAGGGACACATTCATGTTGTTAACATCGATATAACTTGGCGCGTGTTGAGACGGGTGGATAGGCCCCGGTTAGTGTCAACTGCTGATTAGGGGCGCCTTCACAGGGGGTACTGGATCGATCATGTCCGGCTAGCGGACTTGTCCTGAGGCGAGAGTCGAGACAACTTGATACCTGCGCGTTGGCATCGAATTGGGTTTTGATGCAAAATCAAATCCTACTATGAAGCGCTTTCTTGCTCTCGTATTGCTGGTGGGTTTAACTGCTTCGTGGGCGATCCCGCTGCACGGTCAACCGATGAACGTGGCGAAATATCGGCACCAATCCTCGAAAGAAGCCAGGAAACAACAAAAATTGATGAAGAAAAACGCCAAGCTACAACAGAAAGCCCAGAAGCGAACGGCCAAGGCACAACAAAAGTCGCTGAAGGCGGCACAAAAGGCCGACGCGAAGGCTAACCGGCAACTTCGTCAGAAGTAGCCCCGGCCAATGTTTCCCGCCGCGCCATGTCGGTGATGATAGTACGCGAGCCCATGTAAAGCAGAAACGCGAGCGCCGTACAGAGTACCGGAATAATCAGCATGGCTTGCTGAAGGCCAATGGCGCGGAAAGCTTCCGTGACCGTGGCTGAACCCGCCAGGGCCGCGGCGCGATGCGCCATCACGTCGCTCAACTTGCCGGTGAGCAGCGGTCCGAGGGACGCGCCGCACATGTACATGGCCATAAAATAAATCGCCATCGCCGCGCCGCGCTTGTTCGGGGCCACTATATCCTGTATCGCTGAGTACACCAGCCCGTAGTACGTGGTGAGGGCAGAGTACGTCAGCGCCAGGAACGCCATCGCCACGAACAAAGAGCCCGCGGGCTGAAGAATCCCCGCACATGCAAACGGAATGGCCACCAGAGCCATGCCGGCGGCGCAAAGCATGCGGCCGTCTTTGCGACGCTGGACGATAAAATCGCCTAGAAAGCCCGCAAGAGTTCCCCCGCTGACGCCTCCGGCTAGAAAAACGACGCCCGTGGCGATGCCGGATTTCGCCAGCGACAGGCCGTGGACTCGGCTGAGAAACGCAGGCAAGAAGGTTCCGATGGCATACATGCTGAAATTCAGCAGCGCTCCAGAGGCGATGATCCACAACAGCGTGGGGATGCGCAACACACTCCACATCGAGCCATGTACTAGTGGCGCGCGATGGCCCTCGCTGGCGCCGCGCTGCGGTTCCTGGAGCATCAGCAAAGCGGGAACCAGCAGCAACGCGGGGACCGCCGCAAAAACCATTGCGGTTCGCCAGCCATACGCCTGTGCTATCGGGCCGCTGAAGAAAAAACCGAGTGCGCCGCCGACCGGAACGCCGAGCATGAAAAGCGCGAGCACTCGAGAGCGTTTGGTCTGTGGAAACAGATCGCCGAGCCAGCTCGTCGCGGTAGGCGCGCAAGCAGCTTCGCCGATTCCAACGCCTACACGTGAAACGAACAGTGTCGCGTAGGTGGTGGCGAGGCCTGCGGAAGCCGTCATCGCTGTCCATATGACGACTCCCCAAGCCAGGAGCTTTTTGCGGCTGGCAGAATCCGCGATGCGCCCGAGGGGCACGCCAACAATGGCATAGATCCAGATGAAGGCGCTGCCGAGAAGGCCGATCTGGCTGTCGTTGAGATGGAACTCCTTACGCATGGGCTCGACGAGTGCTCCGGGGACGTGGCGGTCGTAGAAATTGAGGATGTTGATGGCGAAGAGCACCGCCACGGAGAACCAGAGACTCTGCTGCTGTGATTTCTGTGACAAGACGCGAGCATGCTAGCACAGGCGGGTTGAGTTTTGGTTCGGGACTGGTGGCTAGCCTCCATCGTCACGAATTGCTTGCATGGGGCCACCGAACACCCGTGTGGTAGTATCTGCCGGTGGAGCTACGTCGAGCTTGGGATTTTTTGCGCGCCAATGCGCTGCGTGTGCTTGTGATCTCGGCGCTGATACTGGCGCCCTGCTTTTGGCATAGGAGAATCGAGGCGGGTGATCTTCCCAGCCACACCTACAATGCATGGCTGGCCCATCTAATTGCGAATGGACAGGCTCCGGGCCTTTATCTGGAGACTCGGTGGAACAACATCTTGGTCGACCTCACCTTGGAAAAACTGGGTGAATGGGTCGGACTCGTTGCCGCCGAACGAATTCTTGTAGTGATGTCGGTGCTCCTATTCTTTTGGGGAGCTTTCTCGCTAATCAGCACTGCCAACCGGCGACCGCCGTGGTGCCTGGCGCCAGCAATCGCCATGATTGCCTATGGATGGACGTTTTATTCGGGTTTCATGAATTTCTATCTGTCGCTTGGCCTGGGGTTTTTCGCCGTGGCTCTTATCTGGCGGGGAGATCGGGCCGACTGGGTGGTTGCTGCTGTTCTCGCTCTTTTTGCTCTGCTGGCACATCCATTGGGATTCCTATGCCTGATAGGAATGGCCGGTTACTTCCGATTAGCCGGAATGCTTCACGGATGGCAACGGTGGAGCTTGTTCGCTTCCGCTTTTCTGGTTGTCGTGGGTTTTCACTACTACTTGAAGCAGCTGCACGTCGACTATTATCACAGCAACGACTTTTACTTGATGAATGGCGCAGATCAAATGGTCTTATTCCAGGACCATTATGTGAAATTGGCGTGGGTAGTTCTGATCTTCGGGGTCATCTCCTTTGCTTACGGCGCCTTCCGAGACGTGAAAGGATTCACGGACCGATGGGCATTTCGGGCGCCACTCGAACTTTGGGCCGTCTTAGTTTTCACGGCGGCCATAATTCCAGAGGTAATTTGGTTCTCTAACCAGCCGATGCCTTTTGCATTGGCTATCTCCCGATTGACTTCAGTAACCGCCGTATTGGCTCTGTGTGTGCTTGGATCGGTGAAACCGAGGTTGTGGCATCTAATTGGCTTTGCCGCGTGCGCAAGTATTTTCTTCGCCTGGACTTACCGGGATACAGGAACATTAAACGACATGGAAGAACAGGCGGAAAGGATGGTAAGAGGCCTGCCTTATGGACGACGGGTGATCGAAACCATCAACCCGAGAGATGATTCCCGCCTATCGTTCATCAACCACATTGTTGATCGGGCTTGCATCGGAAAGTGCTTCGCATATTCAAACTACGAACCTTCTGCGAGGCAATTCCGGATTCGCGCGAAGCCAGGGAGTCCCATTGTGACTGATTCGGTGGAAGATTCGGGCAAAATGGAGACCGGATTCTACGTTGTGCGCCGGGAAGATCTGCCAATGAACCAGATTTACCAATGCGACGAAAAGGACTTGTCAAAGCTTTGCATGCGTGAATTATCGGCGGGCGAAGAAAACGGACGGATTGGCTACCGGCCACCCCCGAACCAATGAATTGAGACTACCCGACTAGTCGGGCAAGTGGGAGAGAATTACGAACTCAGGAACGCCCGCAATTCTGCCAGTGTCTCGTCCGGTATTTCTTCCGGCAAGAAATGCCTTCCAGCCAAGTGCTTACCACGCACATTGACAGCACGCTCTCGCCAAGCATCAAGCACGTCGAACAACCGATGCACTGCCCCGCGTTCGCCCCATAAGGCAAGCATAGGGCAAACGATCTTGTGGTTCAGGTCCTCTTCGTCGTGTTTCATATCGATTGAAGCGGCCGCGCGGTAATCCTCGCAATTCGCATGAATCGTGCCTGAGTCGCGGAAACAGCGTAGATACTCGGCGAAAGCATCTTGACCCATCCAGGCCGGCACTTCATTGCGCGACATGTCCCGGAACATCATGTACTTGAGGTAAAACTCGGCGTTGTTTGCAATCAAGGTTTCCGGGAACGGAGCTGGCTGAATCAGAAAGAACCAGTGATAGAAGGCGGTGGCAACTTCGTTGTTCACGCTGTGCAACAGCTTATAGGTCGGCACAATATCGATTACCACGAGCTTGGTGACCCGGTCGGGGTGGTCGAGCGCCATACGATGACCAACGCGCCCTCCGCGGTCGTGTCCCACTACGGCAAACTTCTCGAACCCGAAGTGGCTCATCACCTCCACCTGGTCGAGTGCCATGGCGCGCTTTGAATAGTTAAAATGATTCTCGCCGTCCGCTGGCTTGCTGCTGTCGCCGCATCCACGCAAGTCGGCGGCCACCACGGTGAATTCTCCGGCCAGCGGGGCCGCGATTTTGTGCCACATTACATGCGTTTGCGGGTTGCCATGCAGGAGCAGCACTGGCGGACCCTGGCCTCCAGAAACCACATTGATGTTTGCGCCTGTTGTTTGGACCGTCGAGATCTTGAATCCGTTAAACATAGGTGCGGATGCACTCGCCGACTGTTGAGGTTGGGCGCTCAAAAACCTTGCCGCCGCGGTGCCAGCAACAAGGGCGGTTGCTCGCTGGAGAAAAGCGCGCCGCTCGCTGTAGCAATTCCTACGGTATTTTTCAGATCGCAAGATGCTTGAATCCGACATAAGTGCGACCTCCTGCTTGGGCCGTACTCTAGCATCCACGGACGTGGAAATGAGACAAGTCTTGGTGCCTGAGTAACGCGGTATCCGGAGAAGTGGGTACTGGATCGAACATGTCGGTTAGCGACTTACCAGGGCCTAGCCACATGTAGTAGTATCTTGCGGCTGGGAGACGTTTTTATGAGCAAGAAATTGGCTCCCGTGATTTGCCTCGTTCTCGCCTTTGCGCTACCGGCATTCCCACAGACTTCTGCGCAAGGCTCTGCACAGGATCAGAACGCGGACCTACAGGACCTGGTAGTTCGCACTTCGCCACGCAAAGGCGATCTCGACGAAATGGATCATCGGCGTGTCGTACGCGCGTTGGTCACTTTTAATCGGGCCAGCTTCTTTTTCGATAATGGCCGTCCACGTGGGATGACCTACGATGCGCTTGTGGATTTTGAGAAGTTCCTCAATCGCAAGCTGCATCCAAAAGACACCTCGGGAAAAGAAAAAATCAACGTCGTGTTGATACCAACTACCTTCGGCAAGGCCGGTGCCGATTTGCAGAACGGGAACGGGGACCTGGTTGCCGCTGCCGTATACATCACGGAAGCACGCAAAAAGATTTTCGACTTCGTTCCCCTGGCTAGCAGCGTGCGCGATGTTGTGGTGGCGGGTCGAGACGCCCCGCCGCTGGCTAACCTGGAGGACCTCTCCGGCAAGCAAGTCTACCTCTTCAGAAACTCGATCTCCTGGGAGAATCTCACGGAGCTCAATAAAAAGCTTTCAACGGCTAAGAAACCAATGATTAACCTTATCGCCGCAGACGGAAATCTTGAACGCGACGACCTTGTCGAAATGGCCCAGGCCGGACTGGTGCAATACACGGTGACTCCGTCCTTTACGGCGCGGCTTTGGAAGAACGTCTTTACTGATTTGAAGATTTATGAGGACTTCCCGGTCACCGACAAGATGGAATCGGGCTGGGCAGTGCGTAAGGACTCTCCCAAGCTCAAGGCCATGCTGGAGGAGTTTGCCAGTACGCATCGCGAGGGGACGGCTTATTTCGCTCAGCTTGCAAACACCTATCTGAAGAGCGGCCGTTTTATCAGGAACAACGAGAACACCGAGAGTGTAAAGCGGTTCAATCAGCTGAAGGGTTTGTTCCAGAAATACGCAAGTGAGTACAAATTTCCGTGGATGCTTATAGCCGCTGAGGCCTATCAGGAATCTGGACTAAATCAGGAAGCCAAAAGCGGGGTAGGAGCAATCGGCGTGATGCAGGTGATGCCCACGACCGCGGCGAGTTCGCCGGTAAATATCCCGGACGTCACGACGGTCGATCCCAACATTCATGCAGGGGTAAAACTACTCAAATTCATCCGTGATGATTACTTCAAGAACGACCCGATGGACCCGCTTAATAAAACGCTGATGACACTCGCCGCATACAATGCAGGGCCGGGACGCATCAAACAATGCCGCCAGCTGGCGGCGGACATGGGACTGAATCCGAACGTCTGGTTCAAAAATGTCGAGTACGCAGTTGCCAAAAAAGTGGGGGCAGAAACGGTCGGGTACGTCAGCAATATCTATAAATATTACTTGGGCTGGAAGCTGATGACGGAACGAGAAGCGGCAAGAACGCAATTAAAGCAAACTCAGACGGCCAAGAAACAGGCGAAGAAGTAGCTGCCAGGAACGCAGCTTCAGCCGAAGTTACGCCGATAAGTGGCTACCGCTTGAATAGCAACGGAGGTCCACTCACTCGCTTTCCTTTCAAGTCGACTATCACCTCGACACGGTCGGCGATCTTTACCAACGGAATTCCTTTATTCATCCCATAATCCTTACGGTCGAAGGCCATGACCCCTTTAATCTCGCCGGAGCCCGACCCCTTTTGCCCGGAAAGCGTAAACGTCAGCTTCTCAGGTTTGGTCACTCCGCGGATCGTGAAATCGCCGACGTAATCAAGGGTGTCGGGGCCGGTCTGTACAATCTTCGTGGAGTGGAAGGTGATCAAAGGATTGTGCTCGGCGTCGAAAAAGTCTTTGCTCTTCAATTTTCCGTCTTTCATACCGCTTCCGGTATTTACACTGGCTGCTTGAATCTTGATGTCCAGAACGCCTGTTTCCACGTCCGGAGAGGTCATAGTCGCTGTGGCGTCCCACTTATCGAAAGTGCCGTCAATCGCCACCGACGCCTTCACATGGAACTTAATCGAGCTGTCTTCCTTCATGATCTTGATGACCGGAACACCATCAGGAGCCTGTGCTGGCGGCACTGATGGAAACAGAGCGCACGCCAAGAGGCAGAGAATAGGTAGTCGCATAAGGGCGTAGTGTGAGTCTGTGAGGCACAGCTGTCAATTGAGATTCTGCAAAACGAATCGATTATAGAAGGGTGCGGAAGATATCCGCCAGCCAATACGCTAGAGCCTGACTAGCGCGGTAACCGGAAAAGTGGGTAATGGTACGGGACATGTCCGGTTAGTGTGGTCCGTCGATAACTTCCCGTTTGCCGACTACTCGAAAGTTGGCCAGACCAGTCAATGTAAGGGCGTGAATCACGAGTTTTGCGCAATACGAATCGGCGCTGGCGGTACCACGATCTCGACAAGTCCGGTTGCCACGTTGTAGACGAGGCCTGATATAAGCCAAGAGCCCGGCAATGCGGGAATTGCCCGGAGCGCAGCAACGTCGAAGGTGACTGCCGCCCAAGGATCAGTGACCGCTTTTGTCTTGAGTTCGCCTTCCTGTATTTGAAAATAGTGGGACAGCTTGGCGGGGTCGCCGACTAGGCGAGTGATGCCGCAATCGGTGTGCTGAAGTAGGATGATGTGAAACTCCCCGCCGCCTCCAGGAATCTCTCCGGCAACTTCACCGATTCGCCCGAGTAGTCCTAACTCTTCCAACAGCCCAGGCGTGATTCGACCGCCGATATTGCGTATCACGACGGCCTCGCCCGGTTTGATTCCAAGTATGTCAGCAGGATCTACCCGCATATCAGCGCAACCAATGACGATCGCCTTCACATTTGGCAGCGCCCTCGGAAGCGAGGGCATAAGTGTGCCCTCAGCAGACTGCCGAGCAGCAAATTCTTTGTTACGTTGTAACATGTGGTCGAGATTGTTCAGCTCACCGGCTCGTTGTGTAGCACTGGATTGGGTCATGGTGCCCTCCCTTTTCAAATAGATTCCGCAGCGTTATAGTCCGGTATATCGGCTTGTGGGACGTGATTGAGCGCTAAGGCCTAAATTAGTGGATTACTGGCAACTCGGAAGTAATCCTCCAGTCCTGATTATCGCGGTAACCGGAAAAGTGGGTACTGGTCCGTAGCCGAGGGCGACTGGTATTTAGCAGGAAACTTCCTTAGTTTCCCAATCGTTTGCATTCGTCTGCCGAATGCTGGGGTGTGCTCCTTCCAGGCTACAGTAAGTTATTTAGAAACAGCAGGGTATAGCCGCTTTGCGGGCTTCTCCTGGAAACTCGATTGCAGACATACCACCAAGGCACAGCTTGTCCCCGCACGCAGTCGCTTGGGAGAAAACGAAAATGAACGTATTGAGCTGCCGTATACCCGTACTGGCATGTCTGGTGCTGGTTGGTTTGGCGATGTGCGCGCCGGGTGGATTTGCGCAGGCTGGGCCGGGCCAGTGGCAGACGCTGCCTTATACGATGCCAATCAATCCGGTGCACACGGCACTGCTGTACAACGGGAAAGTGCTGATAGTTTCGGGGTCGGGAAACGTGGCGGGGAACACGAATTATCAGGCGGCGCTTTGGGATCCTCAGGCGGGTACGATTACGACGCAGCCGGTGGCGTGGGACATGTTCTGCAACGGCATGGTGGTATTGCCTGACGGGCGGCCGTTCGTGATGGGCGGGACGCTGCAATATGACCCCTTTCACGGCGAGCTGAAAACGGCGACGTACGATCCGGCGACGAATACGTTCACCAACCAGCAATCGATGGCGCACGGGCGGTGGTATCCGACAGGTACAGTGCTGGGCGACGGACGGGCGATGATTTTTTCCGGGTTGAATGAGACGGGCGGGACGAATACTTCCGTGGAATTTTACAGCGCGAGTTCCGGGTGGAGCGCGGCGTTTGCCGCTCCGTGGACGCCGCCACTTTATCCGCGGATGCACGTGTTGCCGAATGGAAATGTGTTTTATTCGGGGGCGACGACGGGCTCCAGCATTTTCAATCCATCGACGCACACCTGGACGACGAACGTGGCGTTTACGAATTACAGCGGGACGCGGACGTATGGATCGTCTGTGCTTTTTCCGCTGACGCCGGCGAACAATTACTCGCCGAAGGTGATCATCCTGGGCGGAGGGAATCCTTCGACCAACACGACCGAGCTGATTGATCTTTCCGCGGCCACGCCGAAGTGGGTGAGCGGGCCCAATATGTCGCAGCCACGCATCGAGATGAACGCTACGATATTGCCGAGCGGCCAGATTCTGGCCTTGGGCGGTTCGTTGAACGATGAGGACACGAACACGGCCAGCTTGAATGCTGATCTGTACGACCCGGTCAGCAATAGCTTCAGTTCGGCGGGGGCGCTGGTGTATGCGCGCCTGTATCACTCGGTGAGCTTGCTGATGCCCGACGGCACGGTGTGGGTGGCGGGTGGGAATCCGGCGCGCGGGACGTATGAACCGCATATGGAAGTTTATACGCCGCAATATTTATTGAATGCGGATGGCACGCCGGCGACGCGGCCGACGATCAGCAACGTTTCTTCAAACGTGATTGGCTATGGCGGAGCGTTTCAGGTGCAGACGCCGGATGCGGCTTCGATCGCGAACGTGGTGCTGATGCGCAATGGCGCGGTGACGCACGCGTTTGACATGGACCAGCGCTACGTGGGGCTTTCGTATACAGCCAGCGCGGGCGTTTTGAATGTGACCGGTCCGCCGAATGGGAATATCGCGCCTCCGGGGTATTACATGCTCTTTATTCTGAACAGTGCAGGTGTGCCATCAGTGGCGACGATCGTGCAGCTTTCGCTGGCGGCGAACGACACTCCCCCGACGGGAACGATTACGAGCCCGAGTACGGATGTGACGATTTCGGCCGGGCAGTCGGTGACTTATTCGGGCACGGGCAGCGATCCGGATGGGACGATCAGCGCGTATTCGTGGTCGTTTCCGGGCGGGAGTCCCAGCACGAGCAATCTGGCGAATCCGGGAAGCGTGATCTACTCGACGCCGGGCACGTTTGTGACGACGTTTACGGTGACGGACAACGCGGGATTGACGGATCCGAACCCGCCGACGCGAACGATTACGGTGCAGCCGGACTTTTCGCTCTCCGCAACACCCACCTCGCGGACGGTAACGCAGGGCGGCGGGACTTCGTACACGGCAACAGTCAGCGCGAGCAGCGGATTTTCGAGAAGCGTTTCGCTTAGCGTGAGCGGATTGCCGGCTGGCGCAACCGGCACGTTTAATCCAGCGTCGATTGCGACGTCGGGGTCGAGCACGCTGAGCGTTTCGACGAGCGGTTCGACGCCACCGGGAAGTTATCCGCTGACGATCACCGCTGTAAGCGGTGCGCTGACCCATACGGCGAATGTGACGCTGGTGGTGAGCGGAGACTTTTCCGTGAGCGTTACACCGGCAAGCATGACCGTGTCGCGGGGCGCGAATGCGCTTTACAGCGTTACAGTGACGCCGGGAAGCGGATTCACGGGCTCGGTGACGTTGAGCGTCAGCGGGCTGCCGCGGCGGGCAAGCGCCAGCTTCAATCCCGCATCGATCAGTGGGCTGGGAACCTCAAAGCTGACGGTGAACACCAACCGGAAGTCGCCGACCGGCACGTTTACGCTGACCATTACCGCCACCAGTGGCGGGTTGACGCACAGCCAACAGGTAACGCTAACCCTTCGCTAGCGCAACACAGTAAAATACCGTGCGGTGACGGTGGCGATGTCGGCCGCATTCTGCGGGCGACATGTGGCGATGGAATCGAGGGGCTTATGCCTGTTTCGCGCAGAAAATTGCTTCGACAGATTGGTGTTGGCGCGTTTGTGGGTGCTGCGGCACCGGCGCTTCGTGGTTTTGGGCGGGTTGCCGGCGGCGCGGGGCCGCGGGTGGCGACGGCGGAGGACCCCGTCCTTCTTTATCGCAATGAGAATCCGTATGGGCCTTCCGAAAAGGTCTTGGCGGTGCTGCGCGAATCGGCGGCGAGCGGCAATCGTTATCCGCGGACGGAGTATGACACGTTGACGGCGAAACTGGCGGCGATGCACAAGGTGAAGCCGGAGCAGATTGTGCTGGCGTGCGGGTCGGGCGAAATTCTGGCGATGGCGGCGCTGGCGTATTTGAAGCCGGGCAAAAAGCTGGTGCAGGCGGTGCCGACGTTTCCGTCGCTTGGAAGGCTGGCGCAGGCCGCGGGCGTGGAAGTGGCGAGCGTTCCGCTGAACAAGCGATACGAGCACGATCTGGAAGCGATGCTGGAGGCGGCACGGACGTCGACGGGATTGGTGTACATCGTGAATCCGAATAATCCCACGGGGACGATTACGCCGCGGAAAGATATCGAGGCGTTCATCGCGAAGCTGCCCGCGGAAGTGACGGTGCTGATCGACGAGGCGTACCACCACTTTGTTACGCCGAATGCGACGTACGAATCGTTTCTGGATCGGCATTACGACGACCCGCGGCTGATTGTTTCGCGAACTTTTTCGAAAATTTATGGTTTGGCTGGGATGCGGATTGGCTACGCCGTGGCTTCACCGGAAATGGCGAAGCGGCTGCCGGCGGGATTTCCCAACTGGAGCGTGAGCGTGGTGTCAGCGCGGGCTGCGTCGGCGGCGCTGGATGATGCGGAGTACGTGCGACTGGGCATCAAGCGGAACACGGACGACCGGCAAGAGTTCCTGAACCAGGTAAATGAGCGGATGCTGCGGGCGATTGATTCGCAGACGAATTTTGTGATGGTGAATCCGATGCGGCCGCCGGACGAAGTGATCGAGCACCTGAAGAAGAATCACATCCTGATCGGACCGAAGTATCCGGTGCTGGACAAATACATTCGCGTGTCGCTGGGAGCGCCGGAAGAGATGCAGGCGTTTTGGCGCGCGTGGGATTTAATGCCGCCGACCGGCAAGATGGCAATGTAGCTGAGGCTGGGTTTGGCTGGCCGCGGCTGAAGAAGTCCGCGGGCTGGCAGGTTGTTAAGGCATATACCCGCAACTCCCCATTTTGTCCTTCACTGTGTTGCATGGATGACACGCATCAGGGCTTGGTGCGGGATTGCTTCACATGCGAAATCTCTGAAAATTGGAAGATGGAGAGCGCGAGGGTGGTGAGGACTCCGCAAGAATTAAAAAATATTGTGTCCTTGAGCTGAAATTTGCATCGAAGTGCAAGTTGAGCAGGGCGCTGCCTGCCGCTTGAACTTGGCATGGCGAGCGCATTGTTCGGGGTCACCATGCGAAACACAAACGATTTTCCCGCTTTTTCCGTAGTATCCAGCAAAACATCACTGAACCTTTCCGGAGATTTGAAAAAACGCGTGAGGCGTTGCGTGAAGGCGTGCGCACGGATGCGAAGAGTTGCCTTCGTGTTTGCGCTGGCGCTGATCTGTTTCCCTCAGGCGTGGGCGCAGAACACTCCGTCGCAGGAGCAGAATGCTTCGCTGTTCGGGCTGCCGTCGCGGCAGCACCTATTTGGGGACTGGGGAGGAGAGCGGACAGCGCTGGCCGAGAAGGGCCTGACGTTCGACTTTTTCTACATCAGCGACATGGAAGCGAACCCGACGGGAGGCCTGGAGCAAGCGCAGGCTGGGTGGATGAGAATTCGCGGGACGATGGACCTGAATTTCGACCGGCTGATTTCGTGGCAGGGATTGAGTATCCATGCGACGGGGCTGTGGCAGTCTGGTGCCAACCTGGGCGCGAAGATTGGAACGCTGGCGAATCCGAGCGACCTGGTCAGCGCGCACACCACGCGCCTGGACTCTTTCTGGGTGCAGCAGCTTTTTTTCAGCGACAGACTGCGCATCAGGGCAGGACAGTTGGCCGGTTTGGATTTTTACGGCAATCAGGATTATGGCGGCTCGTGGTTGATTGAGCCGATGGGTTATGCGTTTGGGAACCTGTTCCCTTCGATCTTTGAGTCGTTCAATCCTGCCGGCACGCCGGGTGTGGAAGTGCGGTTTGCGCCGAGGCGGAGTTTCTACGTGAAGTCGTCGGTGATGTCCGGAAACCGCGATCCGTATCACCAGGACCCAACCGGCACGAATTTCGAGATTAAGAATTCGGCGAATTTCCTGTTTGAGGCGGGTTATCTGTTGCATCCGCCGGATGACGGCACAAGCGGAGCGGCCGGAGCGGCGGCCACGAAAGTTTATCCCGGCAGCTACAAATTCGGCGGGATCTACAATGGCGGGAAATTTCCCGATGCCGCCGGGGTAATGAGCAGCGGCAACTACCTGATTTACGGGATGGCGAGCCAGGCGGTATTTCGGACGGACGCGGGTTCGAACCGCGGGCTGGATGTTACCGTGGGCTTTGACTACAGTCCGGGCGACGTGGCGCGCGAAAACGTGCAGGTGACGGTCGGCGGGCGGTTCAACGCGCCGTTTGCCAGCCGGAAGAAAGACCGAGTGGGCGTGGCGCTGGTGTACAGCAAGATTAGCGATTCGTTTTCGAATTTCGGCACGCTGCTGGGCGGGCCGCCGCTGGGTTCGGAAAAAGCGGTGGAGCTGAACTATTCGCTGCAGGTGACGCCTTACTGGTACGTGCAACCTGTGTTTCAATACTACGTCGATGTGGGCGCGAATGGGGCTTTGCCGAACGCGCCGGTGCTGGGATTCCGTACAAAAGTAAATTTCTGATTGGTGGGAGCGCCATGAAGTCCAGAACCGAAGAGTTGAAGAATATCGCGGGGCAGAAGTTTGATCTGTGCATCATTGGCGGCGGGGCGACAGGCGCCGCTTGCGCGCTGGATGCGCAGTTACGCGGTATACAGACGGTGCTGGTGGAGGCGGGCGATTATGCGGGGGCAACCTCCAGCGCGGCAACGAAGATTATTCACGGCGGCGTGCGTTACCTGGAAGAGGCGATTAAAGGCGCGGACCTGCAGGAGTATCACGTGCTGGTGCGGGCGCTGCACGAGCGCGTGCGGATGCTGGAGAACGCGCCGCACCTGACGCGGGTAATGGAATTTCTGGTACCGAGCTACCGGTGGATCGACGTCGCGTACCTGGATATCGGGCTGAAGATTTACGACTGGCTGGCGGGAGAGGGGCGGATTTCGCCGAGCAAATTTCTTTCGCTGGAAGAGACGCTGAAGCGGATGCCGGAGTTGAATCAGAAGGGGCTGGTTGGCGGCGTGGCGTATGCCGACGGGCAGTTTGACGACGCACGGTACAACATGATGCTGGTGCAGAGCTTTACCGTGGCCGGGGGAAACGCGCTGAACCACGCGAGAGTGACGGATTTCCGGAGAGACGCGAACAAGAAACTTTCCGGCGTGGTGGTGAAGGAGCAGTTCACCGGGCAGACGTTCACGGTTGACGCCACGGTAATTGTGAACGCCACGGGGCCGGTTGCGGACATAGTGCGACAACTGGCGACGCCGAGTGTGGGGAAGCGCATGCGGCCGAGCAAGGGGGCGCACATTCTTTTGCCATTGGAAGTTTTTCCAACGAAGGACGCGCTGCTGGTTCCGAAAACAGAGGATGGGCGCGTGCTGTTCGCGGTGCCATGGAATGACCGGCTGCTGGTGGGGACGACAGACGAAGAAGTGTCTATTGATGCGGAGCTGGTGGTTACGAAGGCGGACGTTGAGTACATGCTGCGGACACTGAATCAGTATCTGGCGCGGCCGGTTACGCCGGACGAGATCGTGAGCGGCTTTGCAGGCGCGCGGCCGCTGGTGGGTTCGGAAGGGGATGTGGACACGAAGAAACTGGCGCGCGACGACGTGATCGAAGTGGACGCGGCCAGCGGGCTGATCAGCATTATGGGCGGCAAATGGACGACGCACCGCGCGATGGCGGAGGATACGATTCACCAGGTGCAGAAATCCCTAGGCGTGAACCAGACGGAATCGCTGACGCGCAATCACGTGCTCTATGGCGGAGAGGGATTCACGGATGATTATCGCGACAAGCTGGCGCACCAGCACGGGCTTTCGGAAGCGACCGCGCGACATCTGACGGCGAAATTCGGAACGGCAGCGGAAAAGGTGCTTGCAGTGGCGCGGGAAAATCCAGCGCTGCTGAAGCCGCTTATCCCCGGCTTTCCGGCGATGGGTGCGGAAGTGGTGTATGCGGTCCGGAATGAGATGGCGGCGACGATTGAGGACGTGCTGGCGCGGCGTATCGGGATGCAGTTGCATGCCTGGCGGGACGCGATTGAGGCAGCGCCGGTGGTTGGCTCGCTGATGGCAGCGGAATTGAAATGGGATAGCGCGACGGAGAGCGCGGCGGTTCAGCAGTACGTGGAAAAGATCAATCACTTGCTGGACTCGGCGGGGCTGTCGCGCAACCGGCCGTCGGCGAAGGCGGGTGCTTCCGGAGTGAGCTCGGGCACGGGTTCGGCGGCGCACTGACAGCGCGGAACGAATCGGAATCTGAGGAGGAGTGCAGTGGCTAACTATATTGGTGCGATTGACCAGGGAACGACAAGTTCGCGATTCATCGTATTTGACAGAGGTGGCCGCGTTATTTCCGTGTCACAGAAGGAACACGAGCAGATTTATCCGAATCCCGGGTGGGTGGAGCACAACCCGGATGAAGTGTGGCAACGGACGCGCGAAGTGATTGCAGGGGCGATGGCGAGCGGGAACTTGAAACCGCAGGACCTGGCAGCGATCGGGATTACCAACCAGCGCGAGACGACCGTGGTGTGGAACCGCAAGACCGGCAAAGCGCTGGCGAACGCGCTGGTGTGGCAGGACACGCGGGTGGCGGACTACGTGAGCGAACTGGCGAAGTCCGGCGGGCAGGATCGCTTTCGCTCGAAGACCGGACTGCCGCTGACTACGTATTTCAGCGGATTGAAGATTCGTTGGGTTTTGGAAAACGTGAAGGGCGTGCGGGAGATGGCGCAGTCTGGCGACGCGATTTTTGGAAACATGGACACGTTCTTGTTGTGGAATCTGACTGGTGGGCCGCAGGGAGGCGTTCACATCACCGACGTGACGAACGCCAGCCGGACGCAGTTGATGAACCTGGAGACGCTAGATTGGGACAAGGGAATGCTGGAGGCCTTTGGAATTCCGGCGGCGATGCTGCCCAAGATTCGGTCGAGCAGCGAAAAGTATGGGGTTGCGAATGAGCCGTCGATCAAAGACGTGCCGATTTCTGGAATCCTGGGCGACCAGCAAGCGGCGCTGGTGGGGCAGACGTGCTTTGAAGCTGGGGAGGCGAAAAATACTTACGGAACGGGCTGTTTTTTGCTGATGAACACCGGCACACGGAAAGTGGATTCGAAATCCGGGCTTCTGACCACGATGGGATACAAGTTCGGCGACCAGCCTGCGCACTACGCTTTGGAAGGAAGCATCGCGATCACCGGGGCGCTGGTGCAATGGGTGCGCGACAACCTGGGCCTGATTCAAAAGAGCTCGGACATCGAGAAACTCGCGCGGACAGTGAACGACAACGGCGGCGTTTATTTTGTTCCCGCGTTTTCCGGATTATACGCTCCGTACTGGAAGGACAGCGCGCGCGGCGTGATTACCGGCTTAACGCGGTATGCCAACAAGGGGCATATTGCGCGGGCGGTGCTGGAATCCACGGCGTATCAGACGCGCGACGTGCTGGAAGCGATGGAAAAAGATTCGGGGATCAGCCTGGACGTTTTGCGGACGGACGGCGGCATGGTAAGCGACGAATTGCTGATGCAGTTTCAGGCGGACATTCTGGACCGGCCGGTGGTGCGGCCGGTGACGAAGGATGCGACGACGGCGCTGGGCGCGGCGTATGCGGCTGGGTTGGCGGTCGGCTATTTTAAGGACCTAAAGGATTTGCGCGCGAACTGGGCCGTGGACCGAACGTGGAAGCCGAATCTGCAGAACGGGAAGCGTGAAGAGTTGTATGGCCTTTGGAAGAAGGCAGTAACCCGCTCGTTCGATTGGGTGAGCTGAGTTTCGTTTAATCCAGGAGACACTCGATGCTGGCAAAATGTTTCGGCGAGTTCATGGGCACGCTGATCTTGATACTTTTGGGTGACGGCGTGGTGGCGGGCGTGCTGCTGAAGCGGTCGAAAGCGGAGGGCGCGGGCTGGATGGTGATTACGACCGGGTGGGCGCTGGCAGTGATGGCGGGAGTTTTTGTGGCCATCGCGTGCGGAAGCAGCGACGCGCATCTGAATCCCGCGGTGACGCTGGGTTTCGCGGTGTCGTCGGGCCAGTTTGAAAAACTTGCTCCTTACATTGTGGCGCAGATGGCGGGCGCGTTTGTGGGCGCGACGCTGGTGTGGCTGCAATACCTGCCGCACTGGAAAGAGACGCCGGACCAGGGGCTTAAGCTGGCGGTTTTTTGTACGGGGCCGGCGATCCGCAACTTCGCGGCGAACCTGATCAGCGAGATTATTGGAACGTTTGTGCTGGTGTTCGTGGTGGGCGCGATTTTTTCAAAGGCGGTGGCTGCCGGAGGGCCCGCGGCGGGACTTGGGCCGTATCTTGTTGGCGCGTTGGTGTGGGGAATTGGACTTTCGTTGGGCGGAACGACGGGCTATGCGATCAATCCTGCGCGCGATTTGGGGCCGCGATTGGCACATGCGGCGCTGCCAATTGCAGGCAAGGGTGGAGCGGACTGGGGCTACGCGGTTATTCCGGTGATTGGGCCGCTTATCGGCGGCGGGCTGGCCGGTGCGCTGCTGCGGGTCATCGGCGTGTAATGGCAACTGTGTGGCGGCGTTCGTGGGCTGCGGTTGTGGCGATGCCAGAGAGAGGAATTGGCCATGAAGAAATTTATTAACCGTCCGGAAAATGCGGTGGAGGAGATGTTGGAAGGGCTGGCGGTGCTGAGTCCTGGACTGGCGCGATTGGCCGGGCACAAGGTCTTGGTGCGCGCGGATGCGGATCGGATTCGCGACAAGCAGGTGGCCATCATCTCCGGCGGAGGCAGCGGGCATGAGCCGGCGCACGCGGGTTATGTTGGGGAAGGCATGTTGAGCGCGGGTATCGCGGGGGAAGTGTTCACTTCGCCGGATACGGATTCGGTTCACGCGGCGATTAAGGCGGTGGCGGGCAAGCCGGGGGCGCTGCTGGTGGTCAAGAATTATACGGGCGACCGGCTGAATTTTGGTTTGGCGGCGGAGATGGCGCGGTCGGAGGGAATTCCCGTTGAAATGATTATTGTGGACGACGACGTGGCGCTGGACAACAAAACGCAATTTGCGGGCGCACGCGGGCTGGCCGGAACGATCTTCGTTCACAAACTGGTGGGAGCCGCGGCTGCGGAAGGGAAGAGTCTGGCCGAGGTTGCGGCGATCGGGCGAGGCGCGATCAAGTCGCTGGCGACGATGGGCGTTTCGTTTTCCGCGGGGACTTCGCCGGCGGTTGGAAAGCCGAGCTTTGAACTGGCCGAGGACGAAATGGAATTGGGGCTAGGCATTCACGGAGAGCCCGGGGTAACGCGCACGCGAATTCAGCCCGCGGATGAGCTGACCGAGACGCTGCTGAACCAGATTCTGAAGCACGAGAATTTCGGAAACGACCGGCGCGTGGCGGTGATGATCAACAATCTTGGCGCGACGACGGCGATGGAGCTGGCGATTGTGGCCCGGCATGCGATGTCGATTTTGGAAAAGAAGGGATACACGGTCGAGCGATTGTACGCGGGGACGCTGTTGTCGTCGCTGGACATGGCGGGAATATCGATTTCGGTGCTCGGCGTGGATGATGCGGCGTTGCGCTGGCTGGACGCGCCAACTTCGGCTCCCGCGTGGCCGAACGTGTCGAAGCAGCGGCCGGGCAGGGTGGAAGCGCAATTGGCGGCGAGCGCAGCGGCTGGCCGGAGTTCTGCTGCCACGAAGAATGCTGAAACGGAAACGGGCCGGAAAATAAAGCGAGCGATTGAAGCTGCCTGCACAGCATTGATCGAGGCGGAAGGCGAATTGACGGAAATGGATCGCATTGTCGGCGACGGCGATCTGGGCGCGAGTATGAAGCGCGCGGCGATGGTTGTGCGGGAGTCGGTGGACTCCTATCCGCTCGACGAAGCGCCCGCGACGCTGAAGGCGCTGGGGCAAACGCTGCGGAGCGCGTTGGGCGGATCGTCGGGGCCCCTCTACGGTGTATTTTTTCTGCGCGGCGGCAATGTTTTGGAGAAATCCGGCTGGACTAGCCTGGCGCAATGGGCAAACGCGATTGAAGAAGGCGGGAGAGCAATCAGAGAGTTGGGCGGAGCGAAGCCCGGCGACCGGACGATGCTCGATGCGTTGCATTCTTTCATGGTGGCGTTGAAAAATGGCGAAACGAACGCTTCGCAGGAAGTCTTGCGGGCAGCGGTGGAAGCGGCGAAGCGCGGCGCCGAAGCGACGGCGCAGATGAAACCACGGTTGGGAAGATCGAGCTATCTGGGAGACCGCGTGATTGGGCATGCGGATCCGGGAGCGACGGCAGTGGCGATATGGTTGCGCGCGGTTGTGGAAACGTTGAACGCGGACGAAGTTCCACAGCGGCAGGCGAAGGTGAAGGGAGTCTAGTACAGGAGAGAATTTGAGATTGGCGAGGCGGATGGCTTTGACACGAAGAATGAAAAAGAAACGGGAATAAAGATAAGAAGTGTTCAGGTATCCGATCGTAAGAGCCCACCGTTCATCCCGCAAACTTCGCGGGATGGCGCAGAATTCGCGAAAGGCGCGAAGGATGGGGCACCCTCAAGTTCAGGTGTTAGGCGGCGGTGGATGGGGAACTTAGGGACCAACACGTATGTGGACGTGCGGGGCACTCAGTTAAGGAGAAACGAAAATGAAAAAGTGGAAGATTGTTATCCCCGTGGTGGTGATTGGATTGGTTGTTGCGTGGTACGAGTTCCGGCCGGAGCGGATCGTCGTCAATAAAAGCGTGAATGAGGCGTTGCCGGTCTCAACAGGCGGAACCGCGCCGCAACCGGTGGAGACGGGAACGTTTCACAGCGTGTTTCACCCGACGGAGGGGACGGCAACCATTTACCACGAAGGAGATGGCAGCCGGCTGCTTCGCCTGACAAGTTTCAAAACATCGAATGGGCCGGACGTGCACATCTATATGGTTGCGGCGGCGGATGCGGTTGATAGTCCCAGCGTGCTGCAAGCGGGCTACATCGATCTCGGTGTGATGAAGGGGAATATCGGGGATCAGAACTATGCGCTGGGGCCGGATGTGGACCTGACGAAATACCGATCGGTGTCGGTATGGTGCAAACGGTTCAGCTACAATTTCGGGACGGCGCCGCTGAATTCCGATCATCTGGTGACACAGAAGTAGCAGGTTCGCGAGCGCAGACGGAGTGTGTCGAGAAGGGAAGCGGTGTATGAAGAAGAACAACGCTTCATCAAACAGGCAGGCGGAAAGGCCTGCGTTAGAAGATTACGACCTGGTGATTCTGGGTGGTGGAACGGGCGCGACGATTGCTGCGTGGACGTTCGCATCCGAAGGAAAACGGGTTGCGGTCGTCGAGCGCAGGTATGTGGGAGGATCGTGCCCGAACATCGCTTGCCTGCCAAGCAAGAACGTCATTCACAGCGCGAAGATTGCGTCGTACTTTCGCAGGAGCGAGGAATTCGGCATTGCGCGAAAACCCTTTAAGGTGGACATGACGGCGGTGCGGGGAAGGAAACGCAGGATGGTGAGCTTCTGGAATGAGGCTTATCTGGGGAATTACAAGAAGACCGGGGCGGAATTTATTCTCGGGACCGGGTGTTTTGTGGCGCCGAAGACGCTGGAGGTGACGCTGCCGGGAGGGAAAGTCCGCCAACTGCGCGGGGCCAGCGTGATTATCAATACGGGTACCCACGCGGCGATGGAAATGGTTCCGGGACTGGCGGAAGCGAAACCGCTTACGCATATTGAGACGCTAGAGCTGGACGAGGTGCCGAAACACCTGGTTGTGCTTGGTGGCGGCTACATCGGCGTGGAGTTCGCGCAGGCGATGCGGCGGTTTGGAAGCAAGGTGACGGTAATCGAGCGCAACGCGCGCGTGCTGCATCGCGAAGACGATGACGTGACGGAAGAGTTGCAACGAATTCTGGAAGAAGAGGGGGTCAAGTTCGAACTGAATGCACTCGTGAAGCGTGTCTCGGGCCAGTCCGGGCAATCGGTGAAAGTGGTTATTGAACGGGGCGGAAAAAAGAAAACCATTGGAGGCAGCCATTTGTTGATTGCGGCGGGCCGCGTGCCAAACACGGAGGGCATTGGTCTGGAACAGACGGGAGTGAAGCTTACCGCGAACGGATACATCCAGGTGGATGAGCATCTAGCGACGACAGCGCCGGATGTTTGGGCGATCGGCGAGGTGGCGGGCAGCCCGCAGTTCACTCATGTGAGCGCGGACGATTTCCGCGTGGTGCATGCCAGCATCACCGGAGGGAAGCGCGTGACGACGGGGCGGCTGGTGCCGTTCTGCGTGTTCACGGACCCGGAATTCGCACGCGTCGGATTGAGCGAGAACGAAGCGAAAGAAAAAGGCATTGAGTATCGCTTGTTCAAGGTTCCGATGGAAGCGGTGATGCGGGCGACGACGATGGCCGAGACGCGAGGCTTTCTGAAAGCGCTGGTTGAGGCGGACGGCGATCGCATCCTCGGGTTCACGCAGGTGGGAGTTGGCGCCGGCGAGGTGCTGGGGACGGTGCAGGTTGCGATGCTAGCCGGATTGCCGTATACGGCGCTGCGCGACGCGATACTCACCCACCCGACGCTTGTAGAGGGGCTCATCCCGCTGTTTTTGGGGCAGGCGGAAAAGGTTTCGGTGCCGCAGCAGGCTGTGGTGAATTCGAGCGAGGGGCACAACGCCGTGCGTTCGCGGGCAGCGAAGGTCAATTAGCCTCCACGGGGAGAGAACATTCGCGTGTTTAGTGGAGTGCGGGCTGTCACTCTGACGGCACGCGGACACTTGGACGACAAGAGTTTGACGCTCGCGTCACATTCTTCGTGTGAAAAACGGTTCGATCCGGATGGATACGCATTTGTGGAAGTGGTTCGCTGCGTTCACTGCACAGAAAAACTTTACGTTTTGCCAGCGTATTCCGCGCTAGCAGGCGGACTCGCTGGAAGGAAGGATCGCAATGAGCATTCGTCTTCCCGCATTTCTCCTCGTCCTGCTTGTTCTTGCCGGCTTTCAACAAGTCAAGCCACAAAGCTACAGCAGTTATAACGGACTCGACCTTGTCGATAAGGCCGGGAACATCCGCAAGCCCAGCGACTACCGGGACCACTTCCAGGTACTCGGCGCCTATGCAGTCCAGAATCCGAAGGGCGACCAGGTGCACTTCACCTATGCGTCGCCCGGCGCGGCGGAGTATTACCGCAAGAACGGGAAATTCGCGGACGGAACCGTGCTGGTGAAAGAGGTGTTCGGAAGCGAGCACGCGCAATTAACGACGGGCGACGCGCATTGGGCCACGGGAACGAAGGTGTGGTTTGTACTGATCAAAGACGGCAAAGGACGGTATCCCGGCAATGCGCTATGGGGCGATGGATGGGGATGGGCGCTGTTCACAGCGGACGCGCCCGACAAACAGGTGGCGACCGACTACAAGAAAGACTGTCTGGGCTGCCACATACCCGCGCAGACGACGGACTGGATCTATGTGCAGGGCTATCCGCTTCTTTCCTCGAAGTGAGCCGACAAGTGTCGGGTGAAGTGGCTCTTGAAGGCGGTTGAAAGGAGAAAGTTCGATGAAAAAATGTTTGTTAGTTATCGTCGTGGGAGTTGGATTGATCGCGGGGGGCGCGTTACTGTCGAACACAAGAGCTGCGGCCGTTAAGGCGCAACCCACGGGGCCGGTATTTGATGCCGATGGCAAGTTGAAGCTGCCCACCGGTTACCGGCGGTGGGTTTTTGTGGGGGCTCCGTTGACGCCGAACGGGCTGAACAATGGAAAGGCGGGGTTCCCGGAATACCATCACGTTTACGTGGAGGAGAGAAATCTGGATGTGTATTTGAAGACCGGCTCTTTTCCCGAAGGAACCGTGATCGTGAAGGAGCTGACGCGGGTGCTTGACCCGACGTTTCCGGATGGATCGCGCTCGGAGCCATCGGGGCGCGGCTATTTCAACGGAGTGTACAACGGCATGGATGTGACTGTGAAAGACAGCAAAAGATTCGCGAAGACCAATGGCTGGGGCTTTTTCAATTTTGGGCATCATCCCGAGCCGTATGCCGAGGCATCCGCGGAAGCTTCTGCCAGCGAATGCGCCGGCTGCCACGCGGCCTACGTCGCGAAGACGGATATGACCTGGGTACAGTTTTATCCGATGCTGCGGGGAAAGTAGGGCGCTGACGGTCGCCGGTTTTACTAGTCGTGCGTGAACCGCATTCGTGTAAGCAGCGCGGTGTAATTGGGGGCTTTTTAGGGGTGATAAACGGAATCGGCGAGGATCAAAGTGAGTTAGCAATGGAGGAAAAACAACCCCAAGACCCAGGCACCAAGAGGCGGAGCCTAGGGCACCCGGCAGGTGGGAGTTGGCGCGGGCGAGGTGCTGGGGACGGTGCAGGTTGCGATGCTCGCCGGATTGCCGTATACTGCGCTGCGCGACGCGATACTCACCCACCCGACGCTTGTAGAAGGGCTTATCCCCATGTTTTCGGGGCAGAGATCGGAGATTTCACCGCCCAAGCCGCAGAAATCTCTGGAGAGTTCGAGCGACACGAGGGACGCCCTGCGGTCGCGAGCGGCGAAGGTCAATTGACGGGTTAAGATGTCCGACGGTAAGAACCCGCCGTTCATTCCGTGATCCGAGGACACAGAATGAACACAGGAATCACGCTACTGCTGTGGCCGACGCATTATCCCTGTGCAGAAGTTGCAGCGCGCGGTGGACCACGTTGTCGACGGTGAATCCCAGTTTGGCCATAACTACTTCGCCGGGCGCGGAGGCCCCGAAGTGATCCAGTCCGATGATATCGCCGGTTCGGCCTACCCATTTGTACCAGCCAAGCGTCGCGCCGGCCTCAATTGCCAGCGTGGGGATGCTGAGGGGCAGAACGGAATCGCGGTAGTCGACGGGTTGTTTTGCAAACAGCTCCCACGATGGCATAGATACGACTCGGGCTTTTGTGCCTGATTTAGCTAGGGCCTGCGCGGCGTCCAGCGCCAGGTGGACTTCCGATCCGGTCGCGGCCAGTACAAGGTCGGGCTCGGGCGCATCCAGCAGAACATAAGCACCTTTCGCGACCCCGGCGCTGACGGCGAACAGTTTTGGATCCAGGACAGGCAAGGCTTGGCGAGTCAAGACGAATACCGCCGGACCGGGGATTCCCATCGCCACGCGCCAGGCTGATGCAGTCTCGTTGGCGTCCGCAGGGCGGAAGACCGTCAGCCCCGGCATTGCGCGCAAACTGGTCAGGTGCTCGACGGGTTGATGTGTCGGTCCATCCTGACCGAGACCTATGCTGTCGTGGGTGAAAATGAAAATGCTGTGAACCCCCATCAGGGCCGCCAGGCGTAAAGAAGGCCGCATGTAATCGGAGAAGGTGAAAAATGTTGAGCCGAAGGGGATCAAGCCGCCGTGCAACGCCATTCCATTTACCATTGCTGCCATAGCATGTTCGCGAACGCCGAAGTGAATGTTCCTGCCCTGATTGTCGCCGAAGCCCAAATCGCCGAGGCCTTTCAACGTCGTGCGATTTGAGCCGGCAAGGTCGGCAGCGCCACCAATAAAACCCGGCAGTGCCGCGGCGAGCGCATTCATTGTCTTGCCCGAAGCTTCGCGGGTCGCGATTGATCCTTCGCTGGGCGAGAACAATGGAAGGCCTGAATCCCAGTTGTCAGGAAAAACTCCGTCCAGCATGTTCTTGAGTTGATGACTCAAATCGGGGTACTGCTCAGAGTAGCGTTCGAACATGTCGGTCCATGCTTTTTCCAGCGCGGTTCCGCGCGGAATGGCATCACGAAAATGAGCCTGAACATCGGCAGGAACGCTGAAAGGCGGCATGTCCGGCCATCCAAGGTTTTGTTTCGTCGCGCGCGCGTTCTCAGGTCCCATAGGTTCGCCATGAACTTTTGGCGAGTCGTGCAGCGGGCTGCCATAACCGATGTGAGTTCGTGCGGCGATTAGTGACGGCTTCTGTTTTTCGGCCATTGCTTGCCGAATCGCAATATCAATTGCTTCGAGGTCATTTCCGTCCGGAAGAGAAATTACGTGCCATCCGAACGCCCGGAAGCGGCCGCAGGTGTCTTCGGTGAAAACGTGGTCGGTGGTCGCGTCCAGCGAAACGTGATTGTTGTCGTACAGACAAATAAGTTTTCCCAGTTGCAGCGTTCCCGCCAGGGATGCTGCTTCAGACGAGATTCCTTCCATAAGATCTCCATCACCGGCCAGCACGAAGGTGAAGTGATCGACTACCGGGAATCCGTCCCGATTGAAACGAGCTGCGAGATGGGCTTCGGCTACGGCCATTCCGACGGCCATGGCGATGCCTTGTCCCAGAGGGCCTGTGGTTGCTTCCACTCCAAGGTCCGGGTCATATTCCGGATGGCCGGTTGCTTTGCTGCCCCACTGGCGAAAATTCCGGAGGTCATCGAGGCTGAAGTTGTATCCGGTCAGATGAAGCAATGAGTAAAGCAGCTCCGATCCGTGACCAGCGGAGAGGACGAAACGGTCGCGATTGGCCCACCGGGGATTTGCGGGATTGTGCCGCAAAAACCGGTCCCAGAGAGTGTAGGCCATCGGGGCGGCCCCGAGCGGCAATCCGGGGTGGCCCGAGCGGGCTTTCTCGCTCATGTCGATCGAGAGAATTCGGGCTGTATTGATGCAACGCAGATCGAGATCGTGGTTGAGTGTCGGATTCATTGTGATTCTCCAGTTCGCTGACGATTTCTGAGATTGGGAACCACAAAGCGAACCATTGCGAATTCCAATCGAGTCGATGCACGCCTAACGACTCTTTAGGTGCTTGCGAGGGCCGCTAACGAACGGGCTGCCCGCTTCAAAGAAACGCAGCGGCCGCTCCACTTCATGCGTGATGCCGATGCGCACGGCTGTTCTAACGTGCGCAGTCTCTCGAACCGCGGTCCCAAGCCAAAGCGGACCGTCGGAGCACAGGTCAACTCCGTCCAACCGCTTGTCGATTTGCAATGCAGCTGCAAGGCGTCCCGGCCCTCTCGCCAAATCTATGAGTTTGTCGGTTTTGCGTAGCCGTTTCATTACGTTGATTCCTTCCAGAGGCTCAATGGCGCGCAAGAGGACGCCAGCACCAACTCCCGGTTCTTCCGCCGACACGTTGAGCATGTAGGACGTCCCATAGATGAAGTAGACATAGGCAAACCCCTTGTCCAGAAACAGGCATTGGTTGCTGGCCGTTCGTCCACGAAAAGCATGCCCACTCCGATCGCCCGGTGGATAGGCCTCTGTCTCGACAATGCGGCCGCTAATCCTGCCACGCGGGGTCTTGCGCACAATGGTTTTTCCGATGAGATATCTGGCCAGCTCTGCCGCGTCACTTGGCAAGCTGGCCCGTGATAGCCGCCGGACTTCGTTAGCGAGATGTGAGGGGCTCTGCAAGTTCAGGCAGCAGTGTGCTTTGCAATTGGCTGCACTTCCCGGAGGAGACCGGTATCCACGTCGAAAATCAAGCCGCGGACAGGAACATCCTTTGAGATCCAGGGATGCGACCTGACTGTCTTGATCTGCTCCCGGGTATTTTCCTCGGGGTCCTTAAAGGAAAAAAAGCGCATGGGAGCCGGCGACGCGTCACCGGTGGAGGCGCTCAGCTTCGCATTCAGCTCTTCATCCGTGAATGTCGTGAACCCACAGCCGGTGTGGTTGAGAAGCAGAATCTCTTTGGATCCGAGTATACGGGTGGAAACAACAAGCTCACCGAGAACATCTTCTGTTACCGCGGGTCCGCCGGTTCGGATAACGTCAAGATCGGCCTGCGGCAGGCCCAGGATTCCAGAGAGATCCGAGAGCCGCGGATCCATGCAGGTTACGACTGCGAGCTTGGGTGCCGGGCGTTTCCCCAGAGTTGGATCGTATTTCTTTGCATAGCTGCGGTTTGCTTCCAGGGCCTTATCGATAATGCTCATTGGATTTCCTCCTGACATGCGAACGGTGCGGGCAAACCCGTTTTTTTTACCGTGTCGCTCCAGTCCGATTGAATCGGCTGCGATGGAGCGATTACACCCGAGGTGCTCCAGCAAATCAATTGGACGATGGTATTGGCGATACGTTGGTATGAACACGATTCTTGGCGAGGGACAAGACCTGCCCTTGGCCGTTGGAGCCTGGGCAAATCATTGATGTCCGTCCTGAGATTGAAGCTTTGTGGCCGGCGGTTGATTCCTCAGCAGATTTCCGGTGGAGAATTCAAGGTTGACTGCCTCCAGGAATAATTCCGATCGCGCAGAGACACTGGATAGTCGGGCTTGCGCCAACTGTTTCTCCGCGGTAACGACATCGACCAGGTTCTTCACTCCGTATTTGTATGCTTCGAGCGAAGCCGAGTAGGAGGCGTTGGCGGATTCGAGAAGGGCCACCGCGGCGTCGTGCTTTCGCAACGCCGTCCGGAATGCGATATAAGCGGTCCAGACCTCGCGCGTTGCCCGATCATGTTCAGCTGTAAGGTCATCCTCTGCTTCCCGGCGTTTTGACTCGGCGATCAGCAGTTCGTTCTTGCGGATGCCTCCGTCAAAGATGCGCCAATGAACACCGAGTGCGACGGACCAGGTGGGCTCGCTCGCGGAGCCGAGGTGTCCGAAATCGGGGGCGGGCCACACAGAAGTCTGCGCTCCCGAACCCGAAAGAACGATCTGCGGTTTGTACTCTGCCCTGGCGGCACGAATGCGAGCCTCGGCGGAGCGGACACGCAGAGTTTGCGCCATGAGTTCGGGACGATTCTCCATCGCGCGATCGATCAGCGCCTCGATGGACATCGTGAGGCTCTCCGGCAGCGGCGCGCTCCTCTGGCTGTCGATCACAATGTTGGGAGACGGATCGGCCCCCACCACTTCCGTCAGCGTGACGCGCGCAATCTTTTCGTCTCCGTCTGCGGATTCCTCGTCAAACACTGCCTGAGACGTTTCGGCCCGGGCGTTAAGAACATCGGGAAGAGTCGCAAGCCCGTTGCTCAGCCGGTTTTCAGCCGCATCCTGCGTTGTTTGTGCGGTTCGCAACGTGTCCTGCGCGGCCTGCAATCTTTCCTGCGCAGTCGTAAGCTGGTAATACGCACTGGCAACGCGAAAGGCCAGCGCTTGATTTACCTGAATTAGGTCCGCGCCCGCGGCGAGCCTCTCCGCTTTCGCGGATCCCACAGTAGCCTCGCGTTTGCCAAAGTCAAAGATGAGATATTGCAGCGTGACCTCCGGCGCGACGATGGGTATCTCGACCATGACGTAGCCGCGGGGAGCGAGGGGTTTCGGGAATGGATTTATAAATCTTTGATCGCCGAAAACAGCTAAACCCTCTAACTCGGGATAATAGGCGCTTTTGGCCAGTCCGAGTTCGCGGGCTTTCTGCTTTGCCCGCTCCCAGATCGTGCGCGTGGCGGGATTGTGATGCTCGGCAACGTCGATCAGCTCGGCCAGGGTGTAAGGGTGAACTGGATCGAGAATCGCCGTGCCTTCGCGAGGGGTTTCGCGAGCGGCACAGTCGGCGACAGCTGCGGGAGAAGACACATTACCGGCGCATTGCCCCTGAGCCTGCGCCGCGGAGAAGGCGAGGAGCAGCGGCAAAAATAGAACATTCAATGCTTTGTTGTATTCGATCAATCGAGACTTCTTCTGCTTCGGCCGCTATAAAGCCATAAGTGCATAACCGAGTCTATTGGACGAACGTATCGGTCGGTCCCAAAGTACTGATGGACATCAACTTCACGGGCTGCACAGGCCAGATTTTCAACAATCAAAATGCGCAGGCGCCAACGGGATCACCTGGCGGGAAGGCATGGATCGATACCTTCGTCCAATAGATTCGGTCCTTAATTTCGACCAATATTCGACGGACATGAGGCCTGCTTGACATGAATATCGGATCAACGAAGCGGGACCGACGCCCAATGACCTCACATCGCCCCGTCGCCGGTTTATCGCTGACGGCGGCGCTGGTGCTGGCTGGTTGCTCCCACGCGCCTGAATACAGCATCTTCGGCTCTTTTTTCCCGGTGTGGATCTTCTGCGCCGCCGGTGGTCTCGTATTGGCGGCTGGCGCGCGCGTCCTGATCGTGCGGATCGTAATCGCCGAACACCTGGCTGCACCTGTACTTTTCTATCTCAGCACGGCGACCTTTTTCTCGTGTGTGCTGTGGCTGCTGTTCTACAGCTAGGTGAACACGATGGCGGACCAAGACACTGTCCAACCTGCGCAAGACAATCGGATCGCAAGACTTCAGTGGTACGGCCGCGTCTTCACCGCATCCATGGTTTTGCTGGCGATCGCCGGCTTGCTTGCCGTCTACCTGGTCTCAACCCGGCGTCCGCAGACCGATGACGCCGAAATTTTTGCCAACTACATCGGGATCGCCCCCGTTGTCGAGGGGCCCATACTGCACCTGAATGTCGCCGACAATCAGCGGGTTAAACAAGGCGATCTGCTTTTCGACATCGATGATCGGCCCTATAAATATGCGCTTGACCATGCAACGTCGGACAGGGCCGCCCTCGAAGGCCAGATCGTCGATGAACAGCGGCGCATTCGAGCCGAAGTGCACGCCGTCACCGCCTCCGGGGCGGCAACCCGCAGCGCCAGCGCCAACGTCGATCGGGCGCAAGCCTCAATCCGCGAGGCGGAGGCCGATGTCGCCCATTCTGAGGCTGCGCTGGATCGGGCCAAGGCCGAGTGGACATACGCTGAAAATAACCTGCACCGCGTCGAGCCCCTGCTCGTCAAACAGTTCGTTACCGTCGACCAGGTGGACCAGGCGCGTACGACAGAGCGGGCCAGTTCCCAGTCCGTGCACGAAGCCGAATCGCAATTGGCTCTCAATCGTGCCCACCTCAACTCCATGCTAGCCGCACTGGCGCAAGCCCAGGCCTCGGCAGAGCAGAGCACGGCACAGCTTCATCAATCGGAGTCCAGCGTGCTTACCCTCGATCCCCTGGTGGCCCAACGGCAGGGGCGAGACGCCACAATCTATAACGCCCAATACAATTACGACCAGTGCCGCGTCTACGCTCCCTTCGACGCACGTGTAACCAGCCTGAACATTTCCGAGGGAGCTTATGCTCACGTAGGGCAGGAGATTTTCACGTTGATTGACACTCGCGTCTGGTGGGTGCTTGCGAATTTCCGGGAGACGCAGTTGAAGCATATCCAGCCGGGTATGACTGCGGACGTTTACGTGATGTCTGATCCCGGATTGCGCCTTACAGGCGTTGTTGAGAGTTCCGGGTACGGCGTTACACCCGATCCTTCGCTTGTGGGCCGAATCACGTCCGGCTTGCCCGACGTGCAACGCACGCTCAGCTGGGTACATTTGGCCAGCCGCTACCCCGTCCGCATCCGGATCCAATCGCCGCCCTCTGATGTCATTCGCCTGGGAGCATCGGCAGTAGTCGTCATCCACGGATACAAACGGTAACCTTGATATGGCGACCCGCGCCGCGCAACTCCGCGATCTGCCAGCCAGCCGAATCGCCTTTTGGACCTGGTTTCAAGAATTCATCCGGTGGGAAATTGCCGCGTATCCCGGACGCGCGAGCACGGTCGTCCGCATGACGATCGCAGCTACGCTGGTGATGATTATCGCCGTGACCTTCCGCATTCCTTACGCGTTCCTCGGTGGATTATTTTCCATTCTCATGGCTCGCGAAAATCTCGCCGCTACTTGGCGCGGGGGGCGACTGATCGTCCTCGGATTCGTCCTCGCGAGCCTCTACACCCTGCTCGGGATGATGTTGTTCCGTGGATATCCCATTACTCATTTCTTCTGGGTCATCGGAAGCCTGTATCTGGTCTTTTTCGTTATTCGCACCGTGCCTAACTACGCAGCCGCTGTGGCTTTCGCCGTTCCGATCGGCGTTGCCCTGCCGGTATGGGACCGCACCTTACCGAGCCAGGACCAGGTGGAGGGCACTCTCTGGCCCATCCTGGCTGTCGCCATAGGTGCCGGCGCCGCTGTGGCAACCGAGGCGATTTACCGCATCTTCGATCGCTCCGATCCTCTCATCACATCGGTCGACGATATGTTGCTCACTGTGGAACAGGTGGCGGAAAGTATTGCCGGTCTCCATGCCCCAGCGAGGTCGATCCGCACCAGAGTTCTTCAATACCATCTGATCGGCACTGGCCGGCTCAGAACGGCGTTGCAACGCCAAGGCTTGGACCCGACCAAGCGGGCGCAGCGAAGCGCACTGATTTCGCTGACGGGCCGGCTTATTGATCTTGCCGCGAGTCTCGAAGACACTCCCCCGCGGCCCGGCGAGGACGACGCGGTCCGTCTACGCGCACTTGCCGAGAGGCTCGGAGCAATCCGAACGGAGCTCCGCGAGTCTGGGGGAATTTCCGCATCTCCGATCGTGCTCGAGCGGCAGCCGTCCGCTGGCTTGCCCATGCTTCAAGAGATGGAACGAATCGTTGCACTCATCCCCGAAGTCTTGCAACACGAGGAGATCGTCGGCGGTTCCCAGAAAGCGCCAGGGCAGGACTGGTGGTGCGCTCTGTTTCTGCCTGATGCATTCCAGAACCCGGAATATCTACGCTTCGCTCTATCCGGGTGCCTGGCCGCGAGCGTTTGTTACGTTCTCTACAACGTGCTCGACTGGCCCGGCATCAGCACCAGCGTGCTTACTTGCATCGTGACGGCGCTGAGCACCATTGGGAATTCGCTCCAGGCGCAGTTTCTCCGCCTTGCCGGATTTGTTGCCGGAGGGCTGATCCTGGGGATTTCGGCCCAGATTCTGATCCTGCCCGGGATCGACAGCGTCTTCGGGTTCGCGCTCTTCTTTGCGGCGGCGACCGCGATCGCGGCCTGGTTCGCCACCTCCAGTCCGCGGCTTTCCTTTTTTGGCGTGCAGATGGCGCTGGCCTTTTACTTTGTCAATCTGCAGGATTTTCAAATCCAGACCGACCTTACGATCGCGCGCGATAAAGTAATGGGCGTGTTTGTAGGCATTCTTGCCATGGGCTTTATCTTTGACCGCTTCGGGACGAAGAGCGATGCGGAGCAGCTGCAGAAGCTGCTGGTGCGGAACGTACGCATGCTGGCACAGCTCGGAGTTTGTCCGGTGGTCCGCGATAGCGCCGTCGCCATTTCACAGATCAGCCGGCTCCGCAGCCAGATCAATGACAACTTCGCCGGCCTGGAATCGCAGATCGATGCCGCGCGGTTTGAGTTTGAGTTTCGCCATCGACGCGAGGAAGACGCTGCCGAGTGTGAGCGAATTCAGAGGGCTCAGCCGGCGATGCGCTCGATCTACCTGCTGGAGCTCAGCCTTGTCTCCCATCGTGGGCGACGAGCGAGCGGTTCCGAATTGACCCAGCACCAAAATCAGGCGCTGGAGCATTTTCTGAACGAATATAGCGATGAGCTTATGCACATTGCCGCCTGGATGGCGCGCGAAGAGGACGCACCCGCGCGCGTCACCGACGATTCCATCCGGCAATTACAACAAACCTTCGAGGACCACAGCTCCCCGAACTCGCAGGCTATCACTGAGATCTGCCGGCAGATGATCGCTTCTCTCCTCATCCTGCGGAACCAGTACCAACTCGCATTCTGACGAGAGGCTCTGAGCATTGTTCTCCGTAGTGGTTGAACAATCCCCCCTGACCGCGATAGTGTGTAGGCCCACCCTTTGGGTGGATTCCCCCTGGGTGAGGGATTGAGCCATGAAGACCCCGGCCTCCATCTCGTTTGCGGGTTCACAACTCGCGGAAACCCGTCATGTCTGTGCATTCTTCAACAGCGAAGAGGAAGAATACCGAGTGCTGCTCCCTTTCATTAAGGGCGGATTCGAATGTGGTCACAAGGCTGTTCACGTCGTCAACGCGAACCAATGCAACGAACACTTGAAGCGGCTGGTTGAGGCAGGGATCGATCCGGCGGCTGCGGAACGCAGCGGCCAGTTAGAGCTTCGAACCAATACCGAAACTTACCTCCGCGATGGCCAATTTGATAAGGAGCGAATGCTGCAGGCATTCGAACAAATCGCCAGTGGCAATGCTCCGGGAGGATTTCCCCTGAGCCGTATCGTTTGCCGAATGGACTGGGCGGCCGAAGGGAAATCTTACACTAAGGATCTGATTGAATTCGAATCACGGGTAAATCATGTGTGGGAGCATCACGACGACGCGGTGATTTGTACCTACCATCTTGGAAAATTTGGCGGGGACACGGTGATCGACATCATGCGCACGCATCCGATGATCATCATTGGCGGAATGCTGCAACGAAATCCATTCTTCGTACCTCCGGGCGAATTCCTTCGAGAGTTCAGCGAACGAAGAGCTGGACGGAGCGCATCAACCGCAACAGGAAGCTAGCATGCAACCCGAGCCCGAAAGTTCCGCCGGGGAAATCAAGCACCTTCGACGTTGTATCAACGATTTGGTGAGCGTGCTCGCCCTGCCTGCCACCTGGACGGGCGGCGCACCGGCGCAGATTATCGGCAATTCGCTCGATGCTCTGGTGAGCCTGTTGAGCCTCGATTTCATCTATGCGCGGCTAAGGCAGGGAACCAGCAGCGGATATACCGAAATTCTGCGAGTTGGATCAACTTGGGAGTCGAGGCTTCGACCGGAAGAGGCCGGCGAGAAACTCCAACCGTGGTTGGAAAATGATCCTCAAAAACTGCCGGCGGTTATAAGGAACTTTTTCGGAAAGCCCGCGATTGCGCTGGCACCTTTGCCCCTGGGGATGCATGCGGAAATTGGCGTCATCGTGGCAGGTTCAGAAAGAGCTGACTTCCCGCAGCTAACCGAGAGACTCGTTTTGAACATTGCGGCGAACCAGGCCGCCATCGGGTTGCAGGAATCCAGCCTCCTGAGCACACAAAAGCAGGTCGCCGGCGAACTCGATCAGCGGGTGGCGCAACGAACCGCGGAGCTTGCCTCCACCAACGAACTGCTCAGGAAGGAAATTGCCGAACGCGAATTTGTAGAAGAGAAATTTCAGAGGGAAGAAAGGGAACTTAAGCGCAGTGAAGCGCATAAGGCGGCGATTCTGGACTCTTCCCTTGACTGCATTGTGGCCATGGACCACGAAGGCCGCATTACTGAATTCAACCCCGCGGCTGAACGAACCTTTGGATACGACCGGCAGAACGTCCTGGGCAAGCATCTGGCCGACGTCATCGTCCCGCCGTCACTCCGTGAGAGGCACGGCGCCGGATTCGCGCGTCACCTGGCCACGGGCGAGTCCCGAGTGCTGGGCCGGCGCATCGAGATGACCGCCCTATGTGCCGATGGAAGGGAAATACCCGTCGAACTGGCAATCACGCGTATCCAGCAGGATGGACCTCCGTCGTTCACCGGCTATCTGCGCGATATTACCGAGCGCAAGCGAAACGAAATGGCTTTGCTTGATACCCACGCGAAACTCGCGCGGAGCGAGGAGCGGTGGCGGTCGGTGTTTGAGAACTCGGCGATCGGTGTTGTTTTGGCAGAGTTGAGCGGCCGCATTTTCGCGGCGAACCCCGTGTTCGAGAAAATGCTGGGATACACGGAAGAGGAACTCGGACAACTAAGCTTTCTCGATATTACTATTGAGGAGGACCGTACTCGCAACCTGGCGCTCATCCAGGAGGTTTTGCAAGGAAAGCGCCGACAATTTCAGATTGAAAAACAGTACCGGCGAAAAAATGGCACCACGGTATGGGCGCGTAACAGCGTTTCTGTTGTGCCGGGCACGGAGCAGTTGCCGGGGTTTCTAATGGCACTCTCCGAAGATGTCACGGAACGCCGGGTGGCCGAGGAAGCTCTCAACGAGACGCGATCTGAGCTTGCCTATATGGCGCGGGTAACGACACTAAGCACCTTAACGGCATCGATCGCGCATGAGGTCAATCAGCCGCTATCCGGTATTGTCACCAACGCTAGTACGTGCCTTCGTATGCTGGACGCCCATCCTCCAAATGTAGATGGTGCGCGCGAAACGGCCAGGCGGACCATTCGCGACGGCAATCGCGCATCGGAAGTGATCACTCGGCTGCGCGCGCTATTCAGCAAAAAGAACGCTCCCTTCGAAGTATTCGATTTGAATGAGGCAGCCAAAGAGGTGGTCGCGCTATCCGTGAGTGATCTGGAACGAAATAGGGTCATTCTGCAGTCGGACCTTGACGCCGATCTGCCGTCCGTTTTGGGGGATCGGGTTCAGATTCAGCAGGTCATTCTGAACCTTATACGCAATGGCTCGGACGCCATGAATAGCGTTAACGACCGTCCCAGGGATCTACTCATCAACACGACATGCGACGATGGCGTCGTGCTCCTGGGCGTCAAAGATTCGGGAGTGGGAATAGACCCCGAGATCGAGCAGAAGTTGTTTGAAGCCTTCTCTACAACGAAGGGTGACGGCATGGGGATTGGACTCTCCGTCAGCCGCTCCATCATCGAAAGCCATCAAGGCCGCCTTTGGGCAATCCGCAACGAAGGCCCCGGCGCAACGTTCATTTTTTCTATTCCTTGCAGTACCAATACCTAAGTCCAATAGACGCGGTACCTCCGCAGCCGCATTCTTGTTCAAAGAAGTCCCCAGACGGGGGAGGCGTTTATCCACGTGCAGTTGGTCGCAGTTGTTGACGATGATGAATCTGTCCGCGAGTCACTGCCCGACTTGCTGGGCGAGCTTGGCTTTCGTAGTAAAGTTTTCTCATCCGCAGAGGAGTTCCTCGCGGCCAACAACCTTAGTCAAATGAATTGCCTGGTATTGGACGTCGCCATGCCTGGGATGACTGGGCTTGATCTTCAGCAGGAACTACGGAATCGCGGGTATAAGATTCCGATCGTTTTCATAACCGCCCGGAAAGACGAGACGACTCGCAGGCGAGCGTTTGACCAAGGAGCTGTGGGATTCCTGCTCAAGCCATTCAGCGACACAGCTCTCCTTAGCGCGCTCAATGCAGCCCTCGGTTTGGATTAAAAAACCCCCGCATTCCCGCGGCTTGGGGGGTATGATGCATTCAACTGAGGCGACAGGTCATGAACTGGGGTCGTTTTTTATGTCGAACGCCACGTACGTTGTGTTTGTTGTAGACGACGATATCTCCGTGCGTGAGTCCCTGGAGTTGCTCATCCGTTCCGAAGGCTGGCACCCGGAGACTTTCTCGTCAGCGAAGCACTTTCTCTCCCATCCTCGAAAGCCCGTTCCAAGCTGCCTGGTACTCGATATTTCCATGCCGGGTCTGAATGGCCTCGAATTGCAGAAGCATGTTGCGGCCGAACACCCTGATGTACCCATCATTTTCATCACTGGGCACGGCGATGTTCCAAAAACGGTGCAGGCCATGAAGGCAGGCGCCGTCGAATTCCTCACAAAGCCTTTCAAGGACGATGTGCTGCTAACCGCCGTCCGGCAAGCCCTCGAACGCAGCCGCGTTTCTCTTGGCCAGCAGGCGGAGATCAAAGAACTCCGGGACCGTTACGCGTCTCTTTCGCCACGCGAACGAGAGGTCATGGCCATGGTCGTCTCCGGTCGATTGAACAAGCAGGTTGGGGGTGAGCTCGGCATCAGCGAGATCACGGTCAAGGCTCATCGAGGCAAAGTCATGCAAAAGATGAGGGCTGATTCGCTGGCCGATCTGGTAAAGATAGCCGGTAAGCTCGGCCAATCCTTGGCAAAAGCCTGAGTGAGTTTTCACGACCTGGGTTAAGTCACTTCGAAAGCATTGTTCGGCCCTCGCTTCATGCCGGGTTTACCGTTTGTTTCCTCGTCCATTGGATAACTGCGAAGAAGAAAGGGTGCGTATTTTCGTGCGCGCTCTACATCCCGATACGATGGTATTGTCGATACCTTCGTTCAATTGTTTCCTTCCCGTTCTGCTGGCTTAATCACGTTGGGCGCTGGTAGCGCCAGAATTGAAAGTAGGCGGGAGGAATCTATGTTCGCTCCAGAGCTTCAGCCGGGGATAACCGCGGTCAAGGGCGTGCCCCTGGCCGCCGGCAATCAGGGAATCTGCGACGAACATTCACTCGTCGCGAGGGCTAAGTCCGGACACGACGACGCCTTCGGAGAACTCTACAAGCGTCATCAGCGCAAAGCCTATTGCACGGCCTTCCGCATCCTTCGCAATCAGCAGGACGCGGAAGATGCGGTGCAGCGCGCCTTTCAGCGGGTACTCGTGGATCTGCAAAGGTTTCGCGAAGACTCTGCTTTTTCGACCTGGCTCACCCGGATAGTCATCAACGAAGCGTTGATGCTGCTGCGCCAGCGCCGCACGCGAGAGCCGCTTCACGAAAAGAGGGTGGACGTTGCGCAAAGTGAGGGTGGCGTGGAGATTGCCGATGGCAGATCCACACCAGAAGAAATCCTCTGCGAAAGCGAACGCAGCGCGGCCTTGCTTCAGGCAATTCGACGGCTTCGAAAGAACTTGAGGGTCGTCGTTCTGCACCGCGAGATGCAAGGCCTGACCAGCGCGGAGACCGCTCGGCGTCTTGGCTTGACCGTGAGCGCCGTTAAGGGGCGCACATTTCACGCGCGGAGACTTCTGAGGGAGCATCTTGAACGGAACTTGAAGAGAGCAAGCGCGCAAAGCAAGCTGCAAAAAAGAAAGGCATGACAGGCAGCATGGGGCGTCCGCTTCTCTGAGTCCGCACTCGCACCACCAGACGCGAGGGCGTCACGCGTACTTCCGTGAGTATGGTGCATCGAGCCAAAGAGGAGGAGCGACCATGGGTGGTACTGTTTCGAAACCGAAGTTATAGCAGTCCATGCAAGAGGAACAAATCCGGGCGGCCCTGAATGCGCACTGGCAGACGTCGGCTACGGGTGATGTAAACGCGGAACACGATAATTATACGGACGATGCCATTTGTGATTATCCCCAGTCGGGGGAGCGAATCCTCGGGCGAAGCAATTTGCAGGCGTTGCGGAGTCATCATCCAGGGAAGCCGTCCGGCTTTCAAGTCAAACGGATTCTTGGAAACGGAAATCTCTGGATCACGGAGTACACAATCACGTACCAGGGGCGCTCGGCATACACGGTGAGTATTATGGAGTTCCGCAACAGCAAGGTCGTCCACGAAACACAGTATTTCGCGGATCCCTTTGAGGCGCCGGCCTGGCGGAGGCAATGGATTCAACCGATCGCGTGACACCGCGGCGGGGGCCGGGACCGTTGTCCGAGCCGAGAGTCAATTGTTGCGCCCTGCGTACTTTTGACAGTAGCCAAGGGGGTCCGGCAGCCGCATACTTCGCCCAACTGCAACCTCCGGGAGGATCCGGCACGCACCACCGCTGACCCCAGGAAAATGGCCCTTCTAGGCCAATTTTGTTCTCCGGGTCGACCGGATCCTTTTCCTCTTGCAGTTCGCAACTTTGGGCTTAGTCCCACGTCCTCTCAGGGAGACATGCGTATGCCTGCCGCAGGGATTGCTACCGTGTCCGTCAGCTTGAGATCACAATTTTTGGATGGGTTGATTCCCGGCCAGCGCAAGGCGATATTGGGAGCCGCAACACAACGCCGTTTCACCGCCAAATCTGTGATCACAAACCAGGGCCACCCTGCCGAACAGCTTTTCCTGTTGACGAAGGGACTCGTCAGATTTTTCTTTGTTACGGGTGAGGGAAGGAAGCTTCTCTTTCAGTGGATTGGACCAGGAGACCTGTTCGGAGGCCGGGCGGTGCTGTCGAGCCCTTCATCTTATCTCTTGAGCACAGAAACAGTGACGGACAGCACGGTGTTGGTGTGGAATCGCGCGACTGTCCGGGGCTTCGTGTCGCAGTATCCCAAGCTGCTGGAGAATGCGCTGTTAACGGCGTCGGACTACCTGGCTTGGAATCTCACGGCCCACATGGGTTTAGCTTGCCGCACCGCCCGGCAGCGGGTTGCGCAAGTGCTTGTTACTCTTATCCGAACCGTCGGGCAGAAGGTTGAAGGGGGTATCGCCCTTCAAATTACAAACGAGGAATTGGCGAACGCGTCGAACGTTACGCCGTTTACCGCAAGCCGGCTGATGAGCGAGTGGCAGCGCGACCGTGCCATCGTCAAACGGCGAGGTGAAGTTCTGGTCCGGTCGCAGGAGCGCCTGCTCTTGCATCTGGTGTAACTGCGCGTTAAGTTAATTTGTCTGTCCCCGCCGTTGGTGTTTCCCTGATTGCGCTTGGTCAAGTTCAAGGTTGCTTTAGGGCAACGACGGCATCGTTCTCCGATGCCATGCTATTCCTTCATCAATCGGTTCAATAACCAAGGTTCGTCAACTTGGTATTGAACATCAGACTGGAGAGGCCATCAACAATCAGTCCGTGATTCGAGTTCTTTTGGTGGATGATTTCGCCGATTGGCGCAACGCGGTGCTTGCGAAGTTCCGAAAGTATCCAAGATTGCAGGTTGTTGGCTATGCGGCTGACGGAGTTGAAGCGGTTCTGCGGGCGAAGGAACTGCAGCCTGATCTGATTCTGTTGGACATCGGGCTCCCAAAGCTGAATGGGATTGGAGCGGCACGAGAAATACGTAAGATCTCAATCGAATCGAAAATTGTTTTTTTGAGTCAGCAGGTTGATCCAGATATCGTGCGGGCGGCGATCGGTGCGGGGGGGCACGGCTACGTTGTTAAGTCGGATGCTGAGGGCGACCTATTTGCTGCTGTGCAGGCGGTGATGCTCGGGAAAAAGTTTGTGAGCCGCAGCCTGGCGGATCACGACATCTAGGATTCGATAGCGCGACTGAAAGAGGACAGGACGCCCAGTGCCCCTGTTTGTTCCTTGTCTCACCGATGAAGAAAGTTTGTGATGCCAGCCTATTTCAGAATCGAGAAAAATAAACGACTGGTGATGAGTACTCTCTCAGGCGTCTTCACCATAGCCGACGGACTGGCGCATCAAGAGAAACTCCTGAAGGACCCTGAGTTTGACCCCAACTTTTCTGAATTGGTAGACTGCACCCACATCACTAAGCTGGAACTCGGGCCTGATGATGTGCGCAGGCTGGCCCAAAGATCCATATTCTCTCCCGATTCACGCCGGGCCATCCTGGTGAACAACGATCTGGTATTCGGATTCGCAAGGATGTTTGCCATGTTTCGTGAGGTGTCTGGCGAAAAAGGTGTCCGGATATTTCGTGATCTTGATGAAGCACTTTACTGGGTTCTTCCCGAGAACACAGGCACCTGAGTAACTTCTCCGCCCGCGACTGATCGGCCATTATAAAACAGAGAGAAGATATGTCGGCGGATATAGGTCAGAAATCGCCCGTGGCCGTGGTCCCGCAATTTTAAATAGGAGAAGTTCCGTCGGATGCCGGGCCAGCGAAGAGGATGAGATTCTCATCTGGGTCCGAGAGTATGAAGGTTTCGGCGCCCCATGGCTCCTGTTTAAGTGCCTGATGGAAGAAAACTCCTGCAGCCTGATAAGTCAGAAACAGTTGTTTGATTTCGTTTGCAGTGGCGACCGTGATGGAAGCGGAGAGCAGGTGTTCGCGCTTTCGGAGGTCGCCGACGAATACAGGTTCGAAGACCAGCCGCAACGCGAGCCGTGCATTGTCGCGGACGACCTGCGCGTAGAATGGCGGATCGCCATAGATGAATTCGACGGCGAAACCGAGCTTGCTTGTATAGAAATCACAGGAACGCTGGATGTCGGCAACGAAGAGTTGTGCCGAGATTGAGCTGAAAATGGGACGCGGCGTCGTCTGCCTGCCTTCATCGGTCATGCCATCTGCTCCTTATTTGAGCGCCTGCTGCGGGGTGTCTGGGGCACCGGACACCCGCCGCGTTATTTTGAATTGAGATTACTGGATAAGTCCACTTCCCCCATGGATCGAGAAGGATTCGGAAATACTGATCCTTACCCAGGCCACCCGGAAAAATTACCGTTCCAAATTTGCGGCGGACGGCGCATCATGGTGACTGCCCGGTCCCAGGAAGAGCTGGGATGAAGAGAATCGCTTTGCTGCTACCGCTGCTTTTGGGGTTTGCAGCAGGTCCTGCCGCTACCCAAGACGTAAGCTACAACTTCGACCAAGACACGGATTTCTCCAAATTCAACAGCTATAAGTGGGTAGACATCAAGAGCGTGCAGCAGGTCGACTACGCCACCACTCGGCAAATCACCAAGGTGATTGACTCCGAGCTGGCCAAAAAAGGCCTGCTCAAAACAGATTCGGACCACGCCGACCTCTACATCGGTTACCAGACGGCCCTCAGCAGGCAGACAGCGTGGATGGCGTATCGCGCCGGCTGGGGCTACGGCCCGGGGTGGGGCGGCGGATTGGCCACCCTGTCCGAGGCGTCCATCCACGCCGGTGAGCTTGACCTGGACATGTACGCGGCAACAGAGAAAAAACTGGTGTGGCGCGGCGCCGTGTCGAACGCGGTCGATCTCAATCTAAATCTCGAAGGAAGTGAGAAGAATATCCAGAAGTTCGCGGAGAAGCTGTTGAAGAATTATCCGCCGAACGCCCCAGGCGCCGATCGCCAGCGCGAGCGGAATGACAAGGGACACCTCTCCGGTAATCGCAATCTTCATGCCGCCGCTCATTGCTTTTCCTGTCCTCTAGGAAACATCGGTGTGTTTCTTCGCGTGCTACCGCGAAATCGAGAGCGACATGATTAGGTGGCAACGATTAAGGATGAGTTGTGTGAATTTGGTGGACGAGACCGGGATCGAACCGGCGACCTCATCGTTGCGAACGATGCGCTCTCCCAGCTGAGCTACTCGCCCACGAGTAGCAACCTTTTAAATGTTAGCAGAGGATTGGCGAAGATTCCAACGGGGCGGCGGAATTGATTTGTCATGGAAGACGGGGTGGCGCGGAAGAACCGACCTGAAGGTCGGCCACTACAAAGGCTGGTGGCCTGACCCTTCGCATGTGCTCAGGGCAAGCGGTGGCCGCTACGGTTGGTCGTGGTTGGAGCCGTTGCGCTGGGCTACTACTTTGCGGGCGTTTTCGTATAGGGCGCGAGCCTGGGGGATGGAGTCTACGGCCTTTTGGACTTGGGGATCGGCGGCGAGGAGAACCTTGTCGCCTTCCTGGGTGCCGTAGGCGGACATGAAAACTTCCTGTTTAATCTTGCGCTTGATCCAGTCGAGGTTGTCGGAGAACTCGACTTCGGTGTACTTCACGTTGTGTTTCGTGAGGTAGGCGCGGAATTCGCGCAGGACGTTGTCGTCGACTTCAAAGCTGTGCGTGATGGCGGGCTTGGTGCCGAGGTAGTAGCGCGTGAAGCCGGCTACGCCCTGTTCGGCTGGGTAGAGGACATCGGCGCGGAAAAGCGTTTCCTGGAACTTGTCGTACTTGGGTGCGGCGACGATGATATCCGGCGTGATGCCGCCGCCACCGGTGACCTGGCGGCCGCTGTCGGTTTGGCGGATTTCCGTCGGATGATCGGGGACTTTGCGCTCGTAGTGATATTCGTAGAGAGAGATGGATTTGTAGTCGCGCTGGATCAAGCGGCCGCTGGGGGTGTAATAACGAGCTGTGGTGAGAGCGAGACCCGTGTTTTCAGAGAGCGGCTGGACGGTCTGAACGAGACCCTTGCCGAAAGTAGTTTCGCCGACAACGAGGCCGCGGTCGTGGTCCTGAATGGCGCCAGCGACGATTTCGGCAGCGGAGGCGGAGTTGTTGTTGACGAGGACGACCAGAGGCACGGTCATGCCCTGGTTGCCGCGGATGGCGGTGAAGCGGCGCTCCGGCGCGCTGCGGCCGTGATAGGAAACGATGATTTGGTTCTTTTCGAGGAACATGTCGCCGACGGCGACGGCTTCATTCAGAAGGCCGCCGGGATTGCCGCGAATGTCAAGCACGAGGCCGTCGAGAGAATTGGCGCCGAGTTGCTTGAGGGCGTCGGCAATTTCGCGATCCGTGGTTTCGTTGAACTGATTGAGGCGCATGTAGCCCACGCCGGGCTTCAGCATGGTGACGATGTCAACGGAGTGGCGGGGAATTTCGTCGCGCGTAACGGTGAAGACGAGCGGCTCGGTGAAGCCTTCGCGGGTGACGGTGATTTTTACGATAGTGCCTTTGGGGCCTTTGAGAAGATCGGCGACTTCGCTGGTGGTCAGGCCGTCGGTGGACTTTTCGTCAACCTTGGCGATGATATCGCCCGGGCGCAGGCCGGCGTTATAGGCGGGGGCGCCGACGTAGGGAGACATGACTACCGTGTGGTTCTCGCGGGGAGCGACGACCATGCCGACTCCGTAATACTTGCCGCGCTGATCTTCGCGCAAGAGGGCGAACTGGCGGGCGTCAAAGAAATTCGAGTGGGGATCGAGCATCCGAAGCATGCCGGGGATGGCGCCCTGGTAGACAGCCTTGTCGGCGTCAACCGGCTCGGCGTAATTGGCCTGGACTACGGACAGGACGCTGGTGAAGTCGCGGACGGCGGTTTGATAGTCGTCCGTGTTGGCGGTGGTGGCGCGGACGGAGGGGCCGTAGATGCCCCCGAGGACGCCGGAGATGAGGAGGACTACAACTACCAGGATTAGGCCACGACGTTCAGGATTCATGGACACCTCGCCCTTTTTGGAAAGCCCAGTATAACATGCAAAACGGAAGTCTCGTTTGACACGATTGGCTGCCCTTTCTATGATGCAGACAGGGCGCCTTACGGCGCTTTTTACCCATGCTCAGCGTACCGCACATGATTGTGGTCTTTCTGGTGGTACTGGTGGTCTTTGGCCCCCAGAAACTGCCGGAATTGGCGCGGAGCCTGGGCAAGTTGATGGCGGAATTCCGCAAGGCTTCAACGGATTTCAAGGGTGCGTTTGAGGAAGAGATGCGGGATTTGGAGCGCCAGGCACGCGTTGCGGAGCTGCGGAAGAAGAATGCCGAGGCAGAAGCCGCCGAAGCGAAGGCGAAAGGCTTGGAATCGCCTGCGGCGTCGAGCGCGACCTCTGACACGGAAACCCTCCCGGAAGCGGCGGCGGATTACCCGGCAGGGGAAGGACCCGTGGTGAAGCCGGAAGCCGAAGCTATAGCTAGATTAGACGCGTCGAACGGCGAAAGCGTGGCTCCAGCCGCGGAATCCCCGAACACAGAGTTGAAGAGCGAAAGAAGCCCGAGCGAACCTCCCCCCTCCCATGACCAACAGCAGCCAGCCTGACAATTCCATCGCGGCGCGACTGGAAGAGAGCGGCGGGCAGATGACGTTTTTTGAGCATCTGTCTGAACTGCGGAAGCGGATTATCAATTCGCTGTATGCGATCGGGATCGGGGCGTTTGTCGGGGTTTATATTGCGCCCAAAGTAATCCACTTTATCAATGAGCCGATGCAGAAGGCGCTGGTGGCAGCGGGGTATTCGGACAAGCTGTATTACAACCATCCGGCGGGAGCGGTAAACCTGGTCATCACGCTGGGTCTGTATATCGGGCTGGTGCTGGCGTCCCCTGTGGTGCTGTACCAGATATGGTTGTTTGTGGCGCCGGCTTTGTACAAACACGAACGAAGCGCGGTGACCGGATTTCTGTTTTCGACGGTTTTCCTGTTTCTGGCGGGGATTGCGTTCGGATATTTTATAACGCTGCCGTACATATTGAAGTTTCTGGTGGGGTTTCAGAACTTTGGCGGGACGGTGGCGCCGCTGCTGAGCATTAACGAGTATTTCGATCTGATCCTGATGATTTTGCTGGGACTGGGGCTGGTGTTTGAACTGCCGATCCTGATTTTCTTTTTGACGTTGTTTGGAATTGTGACGCCGACGTTTTTGTGGAAGAACTTCCGGTACGCGATTCTGATTATTGCGGTGGTGGCGGCGATTATTACGCCGACGCCTGATGCGACGACGATGCTGATATTCATGGCGCCGATGGTGGGGTTGTATTTTGTGGGGATTGCGGTTTCCGCGGTGGTGGTGAGGAAGAAGAGGAAACGCCTGGAGGCGGAAAGCGCCGCTGAATCCAAATAGTAAAGTGAAAATGGTCAAGAAAGAAGATAACGCAGAGACGCCCTTCGCAAGAGTCGCTCAGGGCAAGCAGAGTTCGCGGAGATTCGCAGAGGGGAAGAGGGGCGGGGAGAAGATGGAGGCATTTGGTTTGAAGCGAATGATGTTGGTGGCCATGGTGGGGGCTTTGGCGTTGGGGTGCAACTCGGGTTCAAACGCTTCCAGCACCAACATGAATTCGAATCCGGCGCAGCCGCCCTTTATGAGCGCCGTGGCGGGCCCGCCGCCGAAGGCTGCGGATGAGGCGCCGCCTGCGGAGAAGACCGGCGGGTTCGATGGGAAGCGCGCTTACGAGCAGGTGGTGAAGCAGTTGAGCTATGGGCCGCGTCCGGCGGGTTCGGCTGCGCTGGCCAAGCTGCAGGATTACCTGGAAGCCGAGTTGAAATCTTACGGCTGCACGGTGGAGGCGGATTCGTTTTCGGCGGACACTCCGGCAGGCCGACTGCCGATGAAGAATTTCCTAGTGAAGATTTCCGGGCAGAAGCCGGGAATTATTTTGCTGGGGACGCACTACGATACGAAGCGGCTGGAGAATTTTGTGGGCGCGGACGATGCGGGGTCGTCGACAGGGGTGATGCTGGAGATTGCTAGGGTGCTGTGCGCGCAGAAACAGCCGCGGAAGTATGCGGTGTGGATCGCTTTTTTTGATGCGGAAGAGGCGGTGAACCGCGAGTGGCAGGATCCCGATAACCGATATGGAAGCCGCCAGATGGCGGCCCAGTTGGCGGCCAGCGGAGACCTGAAGAACGTGAAGGCGTTCCTCTTGGCGGACATTGTCGGGGGGAAGACGCCACATTTCAAGCGCGATGGAGACTCCACGAAGTGGCTGAAGGATCTAGTCTGGCAAGTGGCGGCCAGGTTGGGATATGGAGAGGTGTTTGTGAACGCGCCAACCAATTTTGGGGGAGACGATCATTTTTCGTTCACGGCGCGCAAGGTGCCTTCGGTGGACATCATGGACCTGGACACGCAGAACGATGTGCCGTACTGGCATACGCCCGAGGATACGATCGACAAGATCAGCCCGAAGACGCTGGCGATCGTGGGGCATACTATCCTTGAATCCGTCCAGGAATTGCAGAAGAAATAGTTTTGTAGGTCAGGCCTTTCAGGCCTGACGGTTTTCGATCCCAGGACACAATTTTGCTCTCGGTATGGAAACCCTCACCCCTGAAGGGGTGAGCTACAGGGTTGCCGGAAGCGGCCCCGGTCTGTCAGATCGTTAAGTGATGTCAGGGTTTAACATTTGCCTTTGCTCCCCGTTCGATTGCCAGGAGCAAGCCGGCGGATGGGAATCTTTCCTTCATCGTATTAATGAGGCTATCCGGGTCTTTGGCTTGCTTGAGTTCCTCGTCAAAAGCTAATAAGTAGTTTTCCGTAAAATCTATAGCGGTACTCGCGTCAAGAGGAGCTCCAACCTTGCTATGGCCGGGGATAACAACCGGGGGTTTCAATTCTCTGATTTTATTTATTGAGTTCAACCATCTCGCTCTAGCTTTTGTGTCTGTTTCTGCGGTGTAAACGTGCATGTTGTTGAAGAGGACGTCGCCGGTAATGAGAATCCTCTGTTCAGGAATCCAAAGCATGGTGTTTTCATCGGTATCGCCTTGGACGTTTTTGAGGAGCTCTATTTTTGAGTTCTCAAACTCAGTAAAGTTGCCGTCGAATTTCTCGATAGCAATAACCTGCGAGGTTGCACCTGAACCCAGGATCTTTTTCCATTTATCTAGTTTCTCTTGATAGACCTTGTTGATTCGATCCGTTACCGCAGAATTCGCGATAATCCTCACTCCCGGGTACGCCTCCTTAAAAACCTCGAGACCAAGAAAGTGATCGGCGTGCTCATGGGTAATGTAGATGATAGAGAGCGGTTTTTTAGTCTCTTTGATTTCCTGTAATACTTTTTCAGCACTAGTTTTTGATAACTGCGCATCGACCAGCATCACTTCGCGGGTTCCCTCGACGATGACGGAGTTGGTCCAAAACTGATCGTCGGCAGAGGTGAACACTTTGATTGAAAATGCTTGATGCCCACCCGCATGTGCAGACGGCCACGAAATTAGAAACAAGAGAGTGACCAAGGCTGAACAAACTGCAAGGCGCTCCATAGATTCTCCTGCTTGATTATTCGGCACCAAAACAGGATTCTCTCTCCCTTTGAGGAAAAGTCATAGCCGGTATGTCCCGGGGCATGTCCAAGCAACCGGGAAAAGCAGATCCGCGGAGGTATGGGCGACTTCATGAACCCAAGACGGTTCCCAAATATAGGGACAGCGCCTTCTTGAATTCAGCCACAATCAAGTCTTTCCCTTTATCGTCCGCTTCTCCATAGAGTTTCTTCAAGCCTCGGACCATTTCGAGAGTCACGTTCGCAGCCAGCACTGCTCGTTCGTCTGAAAGGGATGGGTTCTTTGCTCGGAAGGCATTCGCGATGTTGGCTCGCAAGACTCTCTTCGCAGCGGGGTCGCGGCTTAGCCGAATCGGCGCCGCGAGCAGTCTCAGATAAGCCGGACGTACCTGAAAAATTTCAGTGATCCGTTCGATAAAAAGACTCGCGAACTCTCGATGAGTGAGGTTCTCCGCCTGCTCCATCAATGGCCTCCATTGCTCTTCCATCTCCTGGGCGTACTGGCCCAACAAGGTGAGGGCGACGGCCTGTTTGTCGGGGAAGTAGTTGTAAAGCGCCCCGATCGAAGAGCCGCTGCGCTCCGCGATCGCGGTCATCGTGGTTGCTTCATAGCCAACCTCGACAAACAGTTCGGCCGCCGCATCCAGGAAACTGGCGAGCCTGCGTGAAGAGCGCTCCTGTTGCGGTGCGACTCTGGTCGAATTTGACAAATTCGAGGACATCCTCATATTCTATATCATAGAAATCGAGGATACCCTCGATTTCGACAATAAATCTTTTCCTAAGGAGTCCCATGGCAGAACTTCAGCTTGATTCCCACAAAACAGCACTTGTTCTCATTGACCTCCAGAATGCCATAGTCGGCATGAGTACCGCGCCTCATCCAGCCGCGCAGGTCGTTGCCAATTCGGCAAAGCTGGCCGAAGCGTTTCGCGGCCACGGTGCCCCGGTTGTTTATGTCCGCGTCGACCTCAACAATTTCCTCGAACTCCCTGTCGACCAGCCGGTCAACCTGGGGAATGCACCGCTGGCCGCCATTGTATCGGAGATTGCCCCTTCCGCCGGATTTCAGCCCGGCGACATCCTGCTTACGAAACGTCACTGGGGCGCCTTTGCCGGAACCGACCTTGAGCAGCAGCTTAAGTCGCGAGGTGTCGATACGGTCGTACTCACCGGAATCTCCACCAATGCAGGGGTAGAGTCCACCGCGCGACAGGGTACCGGCCTCGGCTTTGGCTTTGTCGTCGTTGAAGACGCCTGCTCCGGTCAAGATGGCGAACAGCATCGTTTCGCATTCGAGAAGATATTCCCTCGGCTGTGTCGCGTGCGCTCGAGCAATGAGGTCCTCGCCGCACTTGCCTAACACCAAGAATCAACTCGATCGGCTCGATCCACTGGTCTGGAAGATCACTGCTGTCGCTGTGCTTGGGTCCCTCATGGGACAGGTCGATGCAACTGTGGTGAACGTCTCCCTCTCCAGCCTGGCCGTTGATCTGCACAGCAGTCTTACCACCATTCAATGGGTCACGAGCGGCTACCTTCTGGCGCTGGCTCTCATGCTCCCGTTGAATGGCTGGCTCGTCGGGCAGCTCGGAGCAAAATCGCTCTATCTGTGG
>Ga0210407_10000196_pt1 | contig 75017 bp, 86 predicted proteins | sample IncBWC27MmetaG_FD_150860 | JGI IMG/M metagenome (GOLD analysis project Ga0210407, IMG submission 150860) | Forest soil microbial communities from Barre Woods Harvard Forest LTER site, Petersham, Massachusetts, United States - Inc-BW-C-27-M | ecosystem: Environmental > Terrestrial > Soil >...
ATCTTGCTTTGCTTGTCCATCCCACGCACTCCCATCCGCGATCCCCAACGGCGAAGGGCAGTGAATGGTTCCGCTCGTTGAAGTAGAGCTTTACAACTGTCGCCGTTATTTTGTCACGCCGACCACGATTTGCCCGACCTGAAGTGTCACGCCGCCTCCCGCTGCTCGCTTGGGTCTCCCCTAAGAGACAGTTTCAGCCGCGCGAATATTCCTACCGGTTCGGAAATAGAGCTTTAAAACTGTTACCAATATGAACGCTGATTATCGGCAGCGCGAGTACCTGACGGAAAGCGAGATCGACAAGCTGGTCGCCGCCGCGGGCGACAGCCGCAATCCGATCCGCGACCGGCTGCTGATCCTCATGGCGTTCCGGCATGCGTTGCGGGTTAGTGAATTGGTTGGACTGCGCTGGCAGCAAATCCATCTCGACACCGCGACCGTCCACATCACCCGCGCCAAGAACGGCACGCCTGGCAACCATGGCTTACAGGGTGATGAGCTGCGGCTGTTGCGGGCACTTCGTCGGGAGCATCCGCACTCAGACTTCGTATTTCTATCCGAGCGGAAGGCTCCCCTCTCCGTCGATGGCGCTCAGAAGCTCACAGAACGGCTTGGCGAGGCCGCTAAGCTGCCTTTCCCGATCCATGCTCACATGCTGCGGCATGCGGCTGGCTACGCTCTAGCGGCTCGTGGAGTCGATACAAGGACCCTTCAGGCTTTCATGGGCCATCGCTCGATCGCGAACACCGTTGTCTACACCGCGGTCGCCGACAAGCGAATCCGCAACATCTGGGGCAAATGAACAAGGTTCGATCAGATCAACTGAAACGGGATCAGGAAAGGGCGGATACTAATGGCCGCTGGTGGCTACGGGCGTGGTTCGTTCATGGAGATGCCCGCCCAGTGCACATCTTCGTAGGCTGCGTCCCGCCGTCGTTGAGGCAGTAGAACACGTCCGGGAACAATGGTCCCTTGAAGTAGTCGAGTACGATCACGCCGGAAATAACGACGAGAGCAATGACAACAGCTGGTAAGTTCGTGCTTCTCTCTTTTCCGTCGTGTCTGGGTTTTCCTTCAGCGGCGGCAAGCCGCGCATGCTGTACCTCGCGTGCTTTGCGTGCGTTGTGCCTTCCGTGTGGATGGAGCGACGCACCCACGAACAGGCCCGAAATGAACAGGACAAAGCTGAGGATGATGTACAGCACTATCCCGAGATCTGACGGTTCAGCCATGGCGAGCCACTAGTTTCCGCTGCCTAGTTCTAGCGGCATCTCACGTCCCGGGCCTAGGCAAACGCGAACAAACCTTAATCCGGATAATTTTAGACAACTCTGCATGACTCAGAATTGGCCGCTGGTAAGTAATTTTCCGGGAGCTAGGTGAGTACCCACCAAGAGCCAAAACGATCTACGCGGCTCTCTGAGTCAGTGAGAGCCCTTTGTATCGTTGCGTACTGCGTATCCCCATCAACATCAACATCAACAGAAGGATCCCCGCACGTGAGCGGCGCGGCTTACTTACCTATAGAGAGAGCCCCATGAGCGAAACCGCGCGCCGGTCAGCAGAGCGCTTCAATAATCGTAACCGATTGGCAAACGCCAAGAACCGCCCCCGGACACCGGTTCAGTAATTCGGTTAGGCCAAAAAATGAGAAACTAATATCACGCCGGAAACAACGATGAGAGCAAGGACAACAGCTAGCAAGTTCATGCTTCTCTTCTTTCCGCCGTGTCTGGGTTCTCTTTCAGCAGCGGCAAGCCGCGCATGCCATGGCTCGTATTCTTTGCGTTCGCGGGCCGGAGAGAATAACGCACCCAGCAAGATGCCCGAAATGAATACGACGAAGATGAGGATGATATACAGCGTTAACCATATATCTGCGTTACGTTCGACCATGGCGGGCCATTCCATCGTGGCGATGCGGAAACTGCTCAACCTCGTTCATTGGAATCTATGGGTCGCGGTTCCCGAAATAACCTGTGTTACTGATCCAATAACTCCTAAGCATTAGTGACCCAATAATTCCTAAAGGAAGGTTGAACTGTTTTTGACAATTTTGCCTTCGCCGATGGCGGCCTCTGTCGGATCAATCACCCGTTCACCGGGCTTGCAGGGCTTCTCAACCCATGGCGGCTATCTGACCGGCTAGTAGAGAAGGATGATGCCCGTCTGTCAGCGTGACGGTTGTCGTGCGAGGTGTCACAACGAAAAGGCAGGAATGCAACCAACCTCCGAGCCTAACCTAAGTAAATGGCGGCTATCACCTCATAGTCCATTTTCGGCGGTGGGGAGATAGAGAGCCATGAGCCATCAGTTTCTCAAGGTTTTGGCGGCCGCCGCCCAGTTGACGACAGACGAACAACAGCACGGGAGGCCGTCAACGGTTTCCGTTCGCAAGGCGCTGAAGGTTCTAGGAAGCCCTCGCTTAGCTGCGGCCCTCATCAACGCTCAAGTTCATCTTCGAGGTAAGGCGAAGGTACCCCTGTCGGTACGGCTTAAAGGTCGCATTATGCTCGCCGGTGAGAGAGGTGGAATTTGGGAACGGTGTGAGCCTTGTCGGCAATGTCGTTCCGATCGAAATCGTCTGTCACAAAGGCGCTCGTATATCGATAGGTGATCATACGTTCATCAATTACGGCTCATCAATTTCAGCGCACAAAAACATAACAATTGGCCGCCACTGCCTGTTGGGCCATTACCTGAGATTGCTCGACAACAACGAGCATGGCGTCGAACAGCATGACGTACCGACGCCGTCAGCCCCAATCATGATTGGAGATCGCGTCTGGATCGGTTCTTGCGTCATCATCCTCCCAGGCGTGTCCATCGGTGACCACGCGGCTGTGGGCGCTGGTAGCGTGGTCACCAAAGCATCCCTCCGAATTGTTTGGCCGTTGGAAATCCAGCTCGCATACTGCGGGAACTACCAGCCAAATAGTCCCGCGCCGCACCGCGCCCATCTACACGCAGGCGGCAGCCATCGTATTTGATCTGGTGAAGCCAGTCGGGGCCGGTCGGGAACCTTGGCGCCGGTTGTGGGTAAGCAGAACTCAAACATGCGCCCAAGATAGGCTCGCACGATTGGCGAATCAGTGCCCCAAATGAACCTCTGCGCCAGCGCATCGTACCCATAGAGTGGCCGGGGTCAGTCGTGCGGGATCGCAACGGTTCGGGTGGCGTTTGCATTGCTGAAACGTTGATGCGAGTTCCGCTTTTGCCCTTATGAACCGAGGTAGCCCCAGATGACGGCGTCTTGATTCAAGCAAAGACAGCCAAAAATAAGAAGGAGTCACGAAAATGCGCAAAAGGAAATCGGCTATCATCCTCTCCGGTCTTGGGATTATCGTGTTGCTACTCGCGCTGGCTCCAGTGCTACATGCTCAAGATGAAAAAGGCCCGAAAGCAGATCCCTCCTATCCCAGCGGATCGGAGATCGCGTTCGAATGGCAATATTCCTGCCCCACCGGAAAGGGCTGCTCATTTAGTTGTCCCGGATCGGGCGGTGCATCGAGCGTCACGAAACTTGCAATGCATTTGGGGACCATCCCTCTTCGCGGCACCGACAGAGCCTTTGGCCTATTTTATGAGTTTTCGACCTTACAGATTCCGCGCGCCAACGGTTTTAGCCTCACGACCGGAATAAGCACGCTGTCATGCCAAGTGAGTGGCATGAACCTCGACTATTCCGGGCCACCGAAGGACCGGTCTCTCCCGATCGACAGACCGCGCACTCCAGATGAGCGCATTTCAAAAGGTTTGGGGACGGGCGGACATGCCCAATAATTACGCCGATCAGTGCGCGAGTGAAAGCCGCTAGGACTTGGGGCTTGTTCGATGGATCGCAACTAGCCGCGCTTTGCCTATGGCGAAGGTGCTGTTGAAAGAGTTGGCAATAAGTGTCGATCAGCGTCCGCCTGGTGGACTTGATCCCAATGCATTCGCGGCATTGCGTTCGTTGCTCGACGTTATCCAGCGCGTCGGAATCGAGGGCGAACCACAACAGGTGTTCGAGATGATCGAGGAGGATCTGCGGGCGCGCCTGGCTGTGCCTGTGAATCGGGCCGGAGCAGCAGGACGGCAAAGACAGCGGCGTTGAGTGCAAACCAAGCCGCTACGCAAATAAGAAGAGTTGACACGCCTGAGGAAATGATGAGCTTTATCTTCGTTCTGTATTGTGTGGCTGGATGCGAACTGTCTCACCCAAGCCATCGCATAAATAGCGCCTACGCCACAATCGAGCGTTGCCAAAAGGTGAAGGAGAACCTGGAAGCGATGTCCCGCTCGCTCTATTCGTGCGAGAGGGTCATGTTCGAAGAAGCACGCACTTGAATCAGCACGGATCGCCAACACCGTTGTCTACACCGCGGTCGCTGACAAACGGATCCGCAACATCTGGGGCAAATGAGCAAGGTTCGATCAGGTCAACTGAAACGGGATCGAGGGAACGGCTCCCGTTCCACATTACATAGGCGTGCGAACAGTCACTGCTGTAGCCTGCAATTCGGCCGGTGCGACTCTGCCAATCCGCATGACGCCGGACCCTAGCGCCGCCGGAGGCCATGTACGTGCGAACGCCTCTTTCGTTTAGTTTTATGAGCATCGTCGGTGTCCCCAATTTGACCGAAGGTGCTTTAGGATCGAAATGACGGGGGGCCATTTCGTGATTGATCAAAGGCGAAGTCTGGGCAGTGCACTGCCTTATGTTTGAGGGGCAAATGTGGGACTTTTGCGGTTCTGTGATCACAAAAGCAGTAACATGAATGACGATCGCGAACTGATCGCACGCAAGGCAGAAGACATCCTGACCATGCTGGACGATGAGGATAGGCCCTTGCGGGACCGGAAGGGGTTTGTTCGTCGGACGCTAGAGCCGGGAGAGGATGCCTCGATTATTGCGAGAATGCTGACGCGGGATATGAGCATGCGGCAGGCTGACGCTAACGATTTCAACCGGCGGATTGAGTACCCTGATCTTGGTGGCAATAGGGGGAACTCGGTCCCATAATTGCCCCAGCGCTGCTGTGCCCCCGCCTCCCTTCGGTCAAACCGGTAAGGTCTCTAGCATCGGCGTTCCAGAGGTGCCCTCACGATGATCTTTCTCGCAGAAGCACGTTCAGCATAAAAAGGCCCCGGCAAAGCACCGGGGCCAAGTGGTGTCCCCACTAGAGCAGGAGTTTCCGGGAGACCACTCAGCTTGGCTGGGCAATGTTGTCGTGATTGCGCCGTTTTGGCAGCGCAAAGGAAGTAGCCTGAATGCGCCGGTTCCGTTCCATGGAACCGGCGCATTGCCAATTCAGTTACAGTTAGAATTCCTAAGCGCGCGAAGGAGGAAGGCGTGCGAGCAGTCTTGGAAATCGATCTTGCCTTGTGGGGAATGATAGCCTGCTTGGCAATGAAAGTTGCGCAACACTCTTTTTAGGACAGAGCGCGTTCCGTCAACCAAATGGCCGCCCAGGTTAATCCAGCCAGCCAACCTGCTGTTGCGAGTCCAAGCAAGATTGCCCAAAAACCGACAACGCACCGATCTCGCAAGCTCATACGCATGACGAAATCGCTCCCCATCCACCACAGTGCGACCGTGTCCGCACGGTGCAAGGCCGACACCTTAAGCTAGGTGCACGGCCCCTCTGATCAGAACCAGGACTCGAAGCAGCGGGGCCGTGTCTGAGCCACGGATAGAGGGCCTGCCGTCAAATGCAAAGGGCATGCAGATGGTTCCTATTGGGAGATCAGCGCCGGTTGTCCTCCATGAACTCCAGCACCGACCCCGGAATCTCGCCGAAATCATTGCGGCGTTGGCGCAATTCATCGGCGATGTCCACAGTCACATCGCGGGACCATCCTTCAGCGGTATTGAAGGCGACGATGCGGATCGGGCCGTTGAACTGGCCCTCCACCAGATCACGGATCAGCGTCTCACGATCAGTGGCGTTTTCGTCAGTCTCACGCCACGCTCGTCCGAGCCGACCACCGAAGTCATCCAGCACAAGGTAAGTGTCTTGCTCCGGCCCATGGGGCGCAATGGATGGCGAGGTACGCATAACTGGACTCCTCCGAACCTAGATCGCGAAGGTTACGCGCCTCTATGCTGAGCCGGGAGGTATCAATAGCCGCGCGACCTCTTGCCCCAGCCCGGATGCGGCCTGACGTCAGCGCCCCGGCGGCCACAAGTGCTGCACACGAAACGTGGCTCGATGTCGCTCAACCGGACATCATTGGCCCATTGGTCGGCGAGCATTTCGACCGAATGGCAGCATCTGAAGTCCGAACAATAGATCAGCGAGGCTGTAACGCCGGACTCTCGCATTTCGGCGAAGGTGATCTTCTGTGGCCGCTCCATGCCCCATGATTCCGCTGATTGGGGCGGGAGGAAAGCCGCTAGGAGTTGGGGCTTTCTGCCGATCGTGCACCAGGGAAACGAAAACCCTGGCTCCGAATGGGGGTCTGAGCCAGGGCCAGTCTGGACGTTGCGGACTTGTGAAGCAGGTTTAGCCGGGATTTTTGAAGGTATGACGAAAGCCACATGACGGCTGCAGCGTATCCCTCAAACGAAAAACCCCAGCTCCGCAGGAAGCTAGGGTTCGTGAGACCGCCCGCGTACATCCGGCGGGCGAATCGTCAATACCAAGTCAAACGGGTGTCTTTGAACAAACGATGACCTGAAGGAGGCCCAAGTGCGGCTTCACGATCAAGACGCTGCGGCACTACCACGGCACAAGCCTCTTGGAGGCGGCCGACGCCGATCTCCTGCGGGAACTGTTTTGGCAATTGCCGATTGAATCCTCTCCAACGCGAGGAGGGCTGCCGCCATGCGCCTTCACAGCCACATCGATGAAAACCGTTCCCGACACCTCGACCTGATCGGTGGACGCGGGCACCCCTGGTCAATTGACCTGGTCGCCGTGATAGCCTCTGGCCTGCTGTTAATGGGCTTCGCCTGTGCCCTAGCTGCCCTGTGGGTTCACTAAGATCAAGGATGCCGGGATAGGAGCGCCCATGGACCGACAGACGAGAATCGAAATTATGTTGGCGATTGGAATGTCGGCGGCGCCAGCTGCTATCGCAACTCTCGTCATGCTGGTCCGCTAGACCCGCGTGCAAGGATCTCGCAAACCGCGTCACTGCGATCCGTTAGGTTGAGCTTGCGTAGGCGGATCTCGAGTGATTCCTCTAATAGGCCGCCAGCCCTCAGCGGAGTCCGATGATCCGTTTTCCGCTTAAGGTATAACCAGGGCGCAACGTAGCTGCCCGTCCATATATGCCGCGCCCGGCATGCTCAGCCTCTCGTTGGAACGTATCGTACATGCCGTGGGAATAGTTTGGCCAGTCGAGCGCTAGACCATTGCTTACCAACCATTGGCCAAGGTCAGATAATCACGCTTTTGGGTGTGCCTGAAAACGCCGCTCTCTCACGATGCAGTTGGGGGCTTGAGTGAGCTCGCTATTTGGGCGCCCAACTTTTGTGCGTCTTCCGCAACGGCCTTCAGTTGAGACTGAAAGTGTTCGACTTGAATGCGGAATGCTTCCTGGAAATCCTTTGCACGCAGAAGCTTTTCCAAGAAGTCACGGTTGGTCGCAACTTGCCGCTCAAGGTAGGTTTTGAAGTCGGCTATTCGCTCTTGATTGGCACCAGGAAAGCCTTGCATGGCCTTTTCAATCATATCCAAGCAGCTTTGACTGACGCCTTGCATCTTTTCGAGATTTTCAAGCATGAGGGCTTGGAAGGCTTCAAACGGGTTCTTCTCATCTGCCATGGGGCGCTCCCGACCTCGGCGTTAAGAAACGGTCCCGTCGCGGGAGGCTCCGGCGCCAGGGCCGCTCTAAATCAGAAAGTCTACGATCTTGGAAAGGATATACTCCATCGCCTGAATATGCGCCCCGGGTAGCCCGTTTGCCAGCCCGGAATAAGAGGCCCGCAGTCTTAGGATGACGAGGCAACATAGGAGTGGAGCGCGATGAGGCTGGTCAAGCTTTCTTTGATCTTAGCGACGGGGCTGATGGCTGCGCCAGCATTGGGCGGCGGCTTATCGAAGGAAGAAGCACTCCACGAGTTCTCTTTTGAGTGCGCGCGATGTGCTGCCTATTTTGACCTGACCAGTAAGTGTTTCGTTAGCAGTGGCCAGCTTCAAGGAGACGACAAAGCAAGTATCGAGAAGACCCGCAATTTCTTCTATCAGTTGCAGTACGCGGCCGGCAAAGCGGCAGGCATGTCCGACAAGGCCATAGAAGCCCATTTTGCAATGGTCCTGGATTCCATCAACAACGACATCGATAAGAACTGCTTCAACATATCGGTGATCATAAAAAGGTATGCGAAGTTCTGCAAAGCTCTCGCGGAAAATCCGGATCAACTGCTCGATCAACTCATGACGAAGGGCCCGCCGACGCTCGAATAGAAGGAGCGGGGTTTCATGTGGTTTCTGCTCCAGGCTTCTATCATTTTCCCCGTCGTGGCCTCCAACATACATTGGCACCGGACACCGAGCCGATATCTAACGGCTATTATTGGAGTGGGTCTTGCATGGCTGCTGAGTCTGTGCTTGTGGAAGCTACAAACGCCTCTCCGTGTCATACGTAGTAAGCGCCGATAACGTGCAAAATCCAACCCAGCCCAACGATAGCGGTTAGATAGCTGATGATCAAAATAAGTTCCTTCCTTGGCATCTGATTACTATGCGTCTACGGCGAGCCGGTTCAAGACAGAAACCCTGCCACTTGCCGACCGGTGACTCGCTGATGCGCCCCTCGCTTCCAAGCTAGGTGGGTAGCCACTTCCAGAAATAACGAATCCTGGGTACCTCCCTGAGTCATACAGAGGCCCTCTAGAGTAAGCGTCGCGTCGTTGCGTTTGTGTCCCATTCATTTCTCAAATCACAGGACCAGCATGACCGGCAACGCGCCCGTGCATCCCCGACTCACACCGAAGAAAACGCCCGACATTGATCTGATCCAGAGCTTTATCGCGAAAAACGGTGTCACCAAACCAACTACGGCCCAAGAGTTGCGTTACGCTCGAAAGGAACAGCGCGATCGTGGCCTGTTGTCGGCGAGCGACCCATCTTCCTATCGCTTCCGGCCCAGCAACGAGGCCTTCTCCCATCGTTCCACCTTGATGTCTGAGGGCTTTACGCTTGACCACAAGCCCGTGCCCTTGGAAAAGCTCAGGGGAGAATATGCCGAGGAGCCTGAGAAGCCTGCACCGAAACCCGCACCTGCACCGCCTGAGCCCGTCAAGGGCTACTGCGCGCATTGTCATAAGCAGTTGCCGCGCCGCTCACGAGCCGACGCCCTGTATTGCTGCGACGCTCATCGAAAGGCTGCGGCTCGACGGGCGGCAAAGTTTGCCGAGGCTAACAAGGCCTTCAAGACGGATCTGACGATCGCGGAGAACACGCATCACGCCGAGATCCTGGCCGGGGAATATTCCTGGTTCGCTAGGTATATGAACCGGGACGCGGGGCTGCACGGCATCGAGGCTACCTTCTGGGAAACGCCGCACGGTGTTCTTATCACCGAGGATTCCCCCGGCTCCGCCGCGCTGGCAATGTCCGTGAAATCCTTCTCCGATTTCGGTCGATTTGACTGGCGGTTTGACGTTAAGCCGGATCGATCCCTGACGGAGCACAGTTCCCGCGATCCCAAGGTGGTCGAGGCGATCGACGCTGCTGTGAGCGAGAACATGAAGGGTGCCTGTGAGCCCGATCTGCTTGGCGTTTCGGTCATGAAGAGAGAGGAGCACAAGCAGTTCAAGGAAGACTGCGCCGCATTCCTCTTGAAGCTCAATGGCCTGCTAAGTGGCCCCGAGCGCAAGGTGTGGATGCTCACCTGGTCGCGCTATTCGTTTGGCCACGCTTTGCACAAACAATTCGTTTGGCCACGCTTGCTCTGTCCGGGATAATTCGAGGATAACTTAACAACATCAATAAGTTGCGTATTTGGGTGATTTCTCAATCCTATATATAGGAGGGGGGAACGTAGGCTCCCGACACATTCGACCGCCCGCCCGGCATTCCGCTCGGCGGGTTTTTCTATGGAGCAACCGAAATGGAAAGTGTTCGACAGATGCTCGGCACCATGTTCATCGCCCTGGCGGACGCTAGCGGTGACGATGTGCTGGAGCGAGCCTGTGAGACGATAACCCGCGCCGTCGATTCCGGCGGGGTGGATGACATCTACGCCCGGAGCGCCCTCCAGGCCCTCGTTAGGTCTTGCAAGAGGACGGAAGTCGCCTGATGTCCGCCTCGGAGGTCTACCTAGAACTATCCACCAGTGGCGACGCCACGGGTCAAAAAGTGGGGAAATTGCCACGTTCTGTCCCGCTGAATGATCTCCGCGACCTTGGACACCCGGAAAGCCCGATCAAGGCAATTCGGGCGAAATGCGTAGAGTGCTCGGGCGGCAGAGAGTTAAGCCGGCTAGGGCGAGGGCGCCCATCCAGGAATGCGGATAGTGAAAAACAATCAGAGTCAATTCAACAGTCGGAGCGAGGACGCTCGCTTTCGAATGATCGGAGACCGTCTTGAGGAAAAAGTCTGAAATTGCAGGCAAAAAGCAGGATACCAGGTTCAAGCCCGGGCAGAGTGGAAACCCCGCCGGCAAGCCCAAGGGTCTTCGCAACCGAGCGACACTAGCACTGGAAGCATTGCTTGACGGGGAGGCCGAGGAACTGACCCGAAAGGCGATTGAGCTTGCGAAGGGTGGCGACATGGCTGCACTTCGTCTCTGCCTAGATCGCATCGTACCGCCCCGCAAGGATCGTCACGTAGCTTTCGCGTTGCCGGCGATGAATGCGCCTGTTGATGCGGTGAAGGGCCTTGCCTCGATCGTGGCAGCGGTGGCGAGCGGGGAACTGACTCCATCGGAGGCGTCCGAGTTGACGAAGCTGGTGGAGGGCTATGCGCGAGTCCTTGAAACAATTGACCACGAGGAGCGTCTCAAAGCATTGGAAGGAAGGATCAATGGCAACAAATCATGACAGGCGCTTGAGCCGCCTTGAGGAGCAGCACAGTTCTGAAAAACCGAGCGTGCACTGGATTAGGGGCGCATCGCAGCCCGAGATTGATGCCCGTGTGGAGAAGATGATTTCTTCAGGGCAGGCTAGAGATTCCGACCTGTTCGTACATTGGCAGGTTTGAAATGACCTCTAACCATGGCCGCCGATTAGATCGGCTTGAGGAAGCTCACGCTCCCAGCGGGCGCCCCGAGCGGTGGCATCACGTGATAGGCGATACGGAAGCCGAACTCGATGAGAGAATGGAAGAATTGATTGCTTCGGGGCGGGCGAAACGGGGCGATGGCTTTATCCGAAATTTGATTGTGGACCCGCCGCAACGAATTGAGGTTTGAGATGGCTATCAATCACGGCAGGCGCCTTGACCGCCTTGAAGAGACTCACCGGCCGAAGGCGGAATATCGCCGGGGCCATCGCGTGATCGGCCACGATGACAGGGAAATCGAGCGCGAGAAACAGAAGCTCATTGCTTCCGGGGTGGCGAAGCCCGGAGACTTCTTCATTGCTCGGCTGATCATTTCGCCATGACCGAGCTGAAAGCAATGAGCCGAGTGTTACAAGTATCAGAGGACCCCGCCAGGATTGCCGGACGCCTGACCCGCGAGGCATGGGCGAAGCAGGCGGGGGAACGCAATTTCAACAGGCCGCTCGTCTATGCTCCTCGCGGAATTGTTTAGATGAGTCAGCGGCAGCCTGTCGCATCTGCGGAACTTGTTTGTCAGCCGGCTATTGCTTTTCACCGTTGTCGAATTCAGGTGTGAGTTAAATGGTCCGCTATCAGGAACACCTTACCGCTCATACGGAAATGCTAGCCAGGCTGATTGCGGAACTGAACGAATTGAAGCGTCTTCGTGAGCGGGTCAAACAAGCAGAACTGTCTCTTCGCCCCTCGGAGCGGACAGAAGCCACAAAGCCTCGCTATCGCACAGGCGCCGATCGGTCGCCTTTGTCGCGTTGTCGATGAGCGATTAGGAAGTGCTCGATCCGCTTTCCGGAACGAAGCTGGGCAGTTAACCAGCGTGGTTGTTTGCCTCGACCGCTCCACGTTTCCGAGGGTCGGTCTGTGTTACGGTATTTTGGGAGAACTCTCGGGTACGGCCGGCGGGCGTGTTGCCCTATTCGAGTGAGGTCCCTCAAGCGTTTTTCAAGGACGCTCTTTTGATCGATAATCCTCTTCTTGAGCATCCCCGCTACTTCTTCATGCAACGTCCACAGCTCATCAATGGACATGCTCTCCAAATTGATGCGGCTCATTCAGCGCTCCAATGTCATTCAAAGACAACGGTATGTCCCATCACATGAATTTAAAGACGCATCTCGCGCATTTGATCTCTTGTTAAGGTTGGTCTTTTTGCGGTGCACGCATGGCCGTGGTTACGAGGCTTGCGATTGCCGATATGGGCAGTCTGACATGCCGATGGTTCCTATTTTTCCGGGAGGCAAAGGAAGTAGTCTGAATGCGCGGATCAAAAACCCTTGGTGAGGGCGCCCGGCTTATCCCATTTGAAATCGGGCCGACTTGTCCTTCGGCTTCGCCTTCAGCCCGAGCTCGACCAAACGCCTTATGGCCTCCGATTGATTAGGAACTGGCTTTTGCTTTGCTCGCCAGCGATCGACGGCATCGATCATGTCTTCAGAGAAACCAATGACCTTCTTTATGGGGTGGGTTTCAGGTCTACCTATCATTTCGCATATGCCAATTGACTTGGGTCTATTTCGCATATATCAAATAAGCGGACCGAGGGGAAGCGTCAACTTCCGCCCAAGTGATTGAAAAGTAATGTTGCGGGGTAGTTACATCCCACACAAAACATATGATTTGTTCGCGATCGCGGAAATCTAGCACAACTATTGCATTGCGCAGCGACGCAACTCACCGGACAATTCCAGTGTCGCAACATTGGAGTCCCCCTGTGTCCCTTGCGCCGGATTCATGAGTCGCCTTAGCGTTCTTGCTAATGCTTCCACTGTATTCGGGTCTTGGGGTGTGAATTTGTCGGGTAAGCGTCGCGAATTCCCGATGCCGATTGTTTGAATCGGGCAAAAGGCATCTCGCCACTTTTGTCTGCCCAAATCTGCCCTAGTTGCCTTTGATCTACTGACGAACGAATTCCCCCGCCTGCCAGCGGGTGGCGCGAAACCAGATCCCTCTTCCATTGGGCATCCCGGTTTCGCTTTTTGCGAACCATGATTTACGCGCCGTGGCCTGGCAGGCCGGGGTGCCCGATGGAGACCTGATGACAGCCTCGGCCGACACGAACCCTTCACAAAGCCCGGCGGTCGGCCGGGGCGGGGTAGTACCTCTGACCCCCCAAGAGACCGCGCTCCGGCTCAACATCACCACGGACCAACTTGCTGCGTTCACGGCAGACGGCGAGATCAGCTACATCAACGTGGGGCGCGGCAAGAAGCGTCCGCGCCGACGATACACCGAACAGGACATTCAGGAGTTTTTAGAGAGGCGCCGCAGGAGGGAAGTGTGTCTGTCTACAGCGACAAGCGTTCCCCGTACTACCAGTTCGATTTCCAGATCGAAGGTCATCGGTTTCATGGCTCAACGAAATGCACGTCGCGCAAAGACGCCTTAAAATTCGAGGCCGCAGAGCAGGAGCGGGCGAGGGCGCAAATAAAAGCCGCGAGACGCGCGAAAGCGTCGCTTGCGATCGACGATGTTGCCGACCGGCTGTGGAATGACCAGGCGCAATATGACGCGGAGCCGAAGGCCACCGAAACGAATCTTGCGCGACTTATCGAATATTTCGGCGAGGCGAAATCATTGACTGCAATCGACCATAGCGAGGCCAAGAAGCTGGTCGCATGGCGGCGAGGTCATCGCGTCTCAAGGCGCGGCAAGCTGACCAAGGACAAGAGGGAAGCGCTGCCCCTGATTTCCAACGCCACCGTAAATCGCTCGACCACCAAGGTTCTGCAACGGCTGTTCGCCTTCGCCAAGGCCGAGGGCGCGGTGTTCGACAATGAATCGAAGTGGGAAGAGTTGCTGTTGTCCGAACCTGTCGAGCGCATCCGCGAGCTACAGGACGACGAAGCCAGGGCCATCGATGACGCGATGCGCGCCGACTATGAGCCGTTCTTCGCCTTTGTGCGGGCTTCTGGCATGCGGCTGAAGGAGTGCGTGACGCTCAACTGGGCCGAGGTCAACTTCGGCACCAGGCAGATCGTCCGCACCGGCAAGGGCGGTCGGCGCATCACGTTTCCGATCACCGACGCGATCCGGGAGATTCTGTTTCCGCTCCAGCAACATCATGACGAGCACGTCTTCACCTATGTCTGCGCCAGCACCAACAAGCGCACCGGCAAGGTGAGGGGCGAGCGATACCCGATCAGCTACAACGGCACCAAAAGCGCATGGCAGCGCATCAGGGCCGAGGCTGGCGTCGAGGGCTTCCGCTTCCATGACTTCCGGCACGACTTCGGAAGCAAGCTGCTGCGCGATTCCGGCAACGTGAAGCTGGTGCAGAAGGCGCTCAACCACGCCGATATCAAATCAACGCTGAGATACGCGCATGTACTGGACGATGACGTTGCTGTCGCCATCGAGCGCGTCGCAAAGTCCCGGAAAAAGTCCCGGAAAGACAATAGAAAGGCAGGTTAAAATGTTGATGCTACAAACGAAACTGGAAGGGGCATACATCCTTCCAGATGTCGTTTGCGGCCACGCTTGGGCTGGTGGCGCTGGTGCAGATCGGCATGCCCCGCTTGTTTGCATCGCCCGACGATTCAACCACCGCCAAAGTTGCGCTATGGGGTGGAAGGGAAATCGTGATGCTGACGCTGACCTCGCTGGTGGCGGGGCTTGCGACCACGCCCTATGCCGCCTTCCACTTTCACCGGGTGACGCCCTATGGCGTGCTGGCCAACCTGGCCGCGATGCCGGTGGTCTCGGCCATTGTGATGCCTGCGGGCATGTTGGGTCTGATTGCGGCTCCCTTTGGCCTCGACGGCTTCTTCTGGTGGCTGATGGGTGTTGGCACCGACTGGATGATCGTGGTGACCGAATGGGTGGCGTCGCTCCCGGGCGCCGTCGGGCGCGTCACCGCGTTCGGATCGGGGACGCTGGTTCTGGCAAGTCTCGGGATCATCCTGCTTGGACTGCTGCGGACACCGCTGCGCTGGTGCGGCGCAGCCGTGCTCGTGCTCGCGGTGATCTCTGCATTCATGACGCCGCTGCCGGATATCCTGATATCCGGCGACGGCCACAATGTCGGCGTGCGTGGCAGGGATGGCCGGCTGCATTTGATGAAAATCGGCAAGGATACTTTTTTGATCAAGGAATGGCTCGCTGCCGATGCCGATGCGAGACAGGGTGGCGATGCTTCGCTGACAGAGGGTGTCTCCTGCGATGATGACGGCTGCGTGGTGCAGATGGCTGACGGCTCCTTTGTCGCGCTGACGTTCAAGCCCGAGGCATTCGCCGACGATTGCTCGCGTGCATTGCTGCTGGTGACCACGAGGCAAGTGCCGACGTCATGCGCTGCCACGGTCATCGCTGCCGAGCGTTTGCGGCAGCAGGGCGCAATCGCGCTTCGGCGCACCAGAGGCGGATTTGATGTCGATCCGGTCAAGCCGAAAGGCTTCGACCGGCCGTGGGCGCCAGCAAGCGCAGGCGACACCGACGCGGACTCCGGCACGCCTGGCATACGCCTGTCTGCGCCTCCGGCAGTGGACGCGACGCCCGCGGAAGCCGATCTTCAAGCGGAAGATTGAGAGCTCGGCGGCCTCGAACTGGCGCCTTGGGGTTGATCTTGCCGGCTTCGCGGAAGGCAAAAGCGCGCAGCCTCATTTCTCGTGACGCAACGAACTTTGTCGTAATTCGAATGCGCCAAGGTGGAATTCTTCCGCCTCGTCCGGCGCCGACTTTCCTGTCGTTTTGACGAGCGTAAACGTAGCGTCGGGAAACTGTTCCCAGACGGAGAGATCGTCTGCGGTAACGGAAAGCCAGCCAAATCTGAACATGTAGCGGCCGGGTTGGGTCACATGCCCCACTTGTTGCCATGTGACTTTATTGACCACCGGTCGGGTCATCCATCGGCGGGCCGGCGATCTCTTTGATACGCGGGCCCGCCATCGGCGAGAGGATTTTCCGTTACAGGCTGTTCGACCGCGAGCAATACTTCATGGGTCCGCTGCTCGAAAGCATCGAGCTGCAACGCGAATGTGGCCAGCGCCAGTTTCAGATGGCCGAGTTCTTCAGTGCGCCGTTCGTCGCCCGGTTTCATGGCAACTCTCGTACTGGCAAGTCCTGGATGTGGCCGGACGATCGGCATCAGCATCGCAGGATCTTGCTCCCTGTCGATCGGCTGTGGTGGCGCGCGGCCGACTTCATTCGGCGGAGATCGGCCTTGGCGCGGCGGTGCTTGCCTCTGCGGTGCGGACCACCGGCGACTGGGTCACCGGAAGCTGCAGCACGGTCGCACGCTGTCCTTCACAGAGCAGCGTCACCAGAACGTGGCTTCCGTCCGGAAATTCGATCGCATCATGGTGCCGATCAGGAATGTGCTTGTCGATGACGCCGAATTTGCCGACCTTGAAATTCACTTGCCGCGTCCAGATCCATCGGCTGTCGTATTTGACGTTGTCGGCGAACGCCAGCTCCGTTCCCGGCATCATGCACACCGCAACATCGGGCTCGCGCTCAGATGCAAAGCCTCGAGTTGAGGTGCCACGGAAGGTCGTCGTGATGAGGGTCTCTCCGACTTGTGCGGGTCGCGTCGCCACGGCGTGAAGACTATAGTCACACATCAGTTTGCTCCTCGGTCGAGATAGCCGACCGGCGCCGCCTGGAGCATGATCCGGAAAGTCGGATCCGTCTTTCAAAGGCTCATGCTCTAAAGAGGCGCAGGCCTCTATCAGAGTGGACATCAGTTGTCGCAGCCTCTTCCTGCTTGGCGGCAATTCTACGGCTTCCCGCAGCCAAACGGGATCACAAATATTTTTCGTGAAGGGAGCGGCGCGCGTGGAACTTTTTTGCCCCTGCAGGAGAGGCCGCGCTGACCTCGTCGCGCCAGAGACGGCGCCTTCCGCCGTCGCTCATCGTCTTTCGGTGCAGCTGCCTCAGTACTTCCGGTACAGGCCGACCAGCTTGCCCTGAATTTTCACTCGGTTCGGTGGCAGGATTCGGACTTCATAGGAGGTATTGGCGGGCTCCAGTGCGATCGAAGCACCGCGGCGGCGAAAGCGCTTCAAGGTGGCTTCCTCATCGTCGATCAGGGCCACCACGATGTCCCCGGTCTCGGCGGTCTCGTTGCGCTGAATGAGCGCCATGTCGCCATCCAGGATGCCGGCATCGACCATGGAATCCCCGCGCACCTCGAGCGCGTAATGTTCGCCCGACCCGAGCATGTCCGGGGGCACGCTGATGGTGTGGCTGCGGGTCTGCAAAGCCTCGATCGGGGTGCCGGCAGCGATCCGGCCCATCACCGGGACGGCTACGGGACGGTTGCCCTCGTCCTCCGCGCCGGCGCTGCCGCTGCTGGTGCGGACCCTGCCTAAAGTCCCCTCGATGACGCTGGGTGTGAAGCCTCGCCGGCTATTGCCGTTGCCTGCCGACAGCTCCGGCAGCTTGATCACCTCGATGGCGCGGGCGCGGTTGGGAAGCCGTCGGATGAAGCCGCGCTCCTCCAGCGCCGTAATGAGGCGGTGGATACCGGACTTGGAGCGCAGATCGAGTGCGTCCTTCATCTCGTCGAAGGAGGGCGGCACACCCGACTCCTTCAGGCGCTCGCTGATGAATCGCAGGAGTTCGTATTGTTTGCGCGTGAGCATCTCGTCCAGTCCCCGGTTTGGTGTCGTTCGATTCCGAGACGTCTAGATTTGAGACTGTGGAGCCTGAAACCCTAATCCGAAGCCGTCAGAAACAAATCATGAACGAACACTATCTGTTCCATATGTGTTCTGCAACCACTTAATTTATCGTCAACAAAGTCCGCGCTCGCGAAATCGGGCGGATCTGGCCTTTAGTCCGGCAGCCGCAGGATGTCGCAAATCGAACCGGCGGCGGCCGCGGGCGCGAAGGGGGCGCGGATCACAAGCGCCCGTGCCGCAGCGAGATTCCCAAGCAACGAGCTGTCCTGGTGATCGACGGGGTTAGCGAAAAGGGTGCCGTCGCTGCGCGTCTCGAGGCGGGCGCGCAGATAATCTTCGCGAAGGTCGTTGGCGACGACGTCGCGACCAAGCAGCGCCGTTTCGCGACGGTGATGGACGACCGAGCGTCCTGAAAGCTTCCGAATCAGCGGCACCAGGAACAGAAAGCCGCAGACATAAGACGACACCGGATTGCCGGGCAGTCCGATCACCCGCATGTCGCCGAGCCGGCCGTGCATCATCGGCTTTCCCGGCCGCATGGCGATCCGCCAGAACGCGATGGCCACGCCTTCGGCCTCCAGCGACCGCTTGACGAGGTCATGGTCGCCGACCGAGGCGCCACCGGTGGTGACGAGGACATCGGCACCCAGGTCGCGGGCACGGCGGATACCCTCGGTTGTTGCCTCGATCGTGTCGGCGGCAATACCGAGATCGACGGTTTCCGCACCCTCGTCGCGGGCGAGGGCCCGCAGCGCATAGCCGTTGGAATAAACGATCTGGCCGGGACCTGGGCTCTCGCCCGGCATCACCAATTCGTCGCCGGTGGCAAGGATTGCCACCTTCGGTGGCCGCCGCACGGCGAGGTGGGGATAATTCATGCCTGCGGCCAGGGAAAGATCGCGGTCGGTCAGGCGGCTGCCCGCGGCGAGCAGCACGTCGCCCTGGAAAAAATCGACGCCGGCGGGACGGATATGACGTCCCCGCTTCGCGGCTTCGGTGATGGTGATGCCACCACCCTCGGCGACGGTGTCTTCCTGGATGATGACGGCGTCGGCGCCGTCGGGAATGACGCCGCCGGTAAAAATGCGCACGGCTTCGCCGGGGCCAACGACCCGCCCGAACGGCCGTCCGGCAGCGACTTCGCCGATCACCTTGAGGCGGGCCGCCGGATGCGCAGCGTCGGCCGCGCGCACCGCGTAGCCGTCCATCGCCGACATCGCCTGCGGCGGCTGGGTACGCAGCGCTGCGACGTCGCGCGCCAGCACGCGATGGTGGGCGCAATCCAGCGCGACCATCTCCTCAGCCAGCGGTTCGGTGCCCGCGAGCACCGCGGCCAGGGCATCTGCGACCGGCATCAACGCCAAGACAAAGCTCCCATCGCCAAGGCTCCCAAAGCCAATCCCTTCAGATCCCGAGTGCAGCCAGCGCGCTTGTCAGATCTCCGGGCGAAGTCACGTGAACCGCAATCAGGCCGCACTCGCGCGCACCGGCGACGTTCTCGGCGAGATCATCGAAGAACACGATGCGTTCGGCGGGAATCCCGATCGCCTTCACCACGTGATCATAGGCCTCAGCGTCCGGTTTCCGAAGTCCCATCGAGGAAGATAGAAAAATTTCGCGAAAATGGCCGAGCAGATCGGCGTATTTTCCGGAAAAATATTCGACGTGAGGGTTGTTGGTGTTGGAAAAGGCATAAAGCGGCAGCCGCTGCGCGGCGCGCGAAAGTATCGGTTTGATGCCAGGCATTTCACCAACGAAAATCGCGTTCCAGCCTTCGACAAGCTGGGCGTCGGAGAGCTCGACGCCCAGCGTGGTGCGCAATCCGGCAAAGAATTCCGCATCGCTGATCTCGCCCTTTTCGTGGCGTCGATAGAGCTCGTCGCGCTCAAACCGCGCCATCAGATGTTCCGCATCACATCCGGCGTGACTGGCCCAAAAGGCGAGCGTGCGGGTGAAATCGAGATCAAGCACGACGCGGCCGAGATCGAACAGCAATGCATCGGCAGCGCCGGGAGAGAGCGGGGCTGAGGTCATCGCTTCGGTTTACGAAAATCGGGGAGGGGGAGCAACCGTGATGCGGTTTCGCTTTCGAGCGCAGCTTGCAACCTCACACCCCGTAAAACGCGAATTATTGCGGTTGGCGAGTTCGTTGGCCGGTTTCCATTCGAGCGACAAGACCAAATGAACGAGCAGCAGAAGGGCAGGGAGTACAACGCTCCAAGGCTCACCGAAATGGTCAGTGTCAATACCGATAGGGTTCGATATCGAGCAGGGGAAAGGCGGAAAAAACGTCCGGCAGGTTGGTCGGCGCTGCCGGGTGCAAATAGGATTTGTCCAGTTCGGCGAATTTGGTGACACCCAGGAGCCCGAGGCTGCGGATCACTTCGTCTTCCAACAATTCCAGCATTCGAACGATCCCTGTTTCGCCGGCAGCGGCCAGTGCCCAGCATTGCAGGCGGCCGATGCCAACGAGATCGGCGCCCATTGCAATTGCCTTGATGATGTCGCTGCCGCGGCAGAACGAGCCGTCGACCATGATCTTCGCGCGCCCCGCCACGGCGCTGGCGATTTCGGGCAGTACATGCATGGAGCCACGTCCGTGGTCGAGCTGGCGTCCGCCGTGGTTCGACACGTAGATCCACTCCACACCGTGATCGAGCGCAATTGTTGCGTCCTCGGCGGTGGCGATCCCCTTCAGGATCAGGGGAATCTTGTAATTGTCCTTGATCAGCTTGACGGTGCGCCAATCGAGCCCCTTCTGGAAGTCACCGCCGGTAGCGCGAAGGCGGCTTTCACGCACATAGCGCTTGGCGATGTCCCGCTCGCGCCGGCTGTAATGCGCGGTGTCGACGGTGAGGCAGAATGCGGCATAGCCATTGGCGATTGCGCGGCTGACGCGGTCTTCGACAAAGGCGTCGTCGCCGCGGACATAGAGCTGATAGATACGCAGCGCATCGGGCGCCGCCTCGGCGACCTTCTCGAGACCGGGTTCGGAGACCGAGCTCAGCATATGAGCGGCGCCGAACCTGCCGACGGCGCGGGCGACACCGGCTGCTGCGCCTATAGGATCGAAGATTTCGAGCGCCCCGACCGGCGCCATCATCACCGGCAGGCGCAATTTGCGGCCCAACACCTTGGCGGACGCATCGACCCTGGCGACATTGCGCAGCACACGTGGCCGGAACGCGATCTCGTCGAGTGCCATGCGATTGCGTCGCATCGTAGTTTCGGTCTCGGCGGCACCGACGATGTAGTCCCAGGCATTCTGGTCGAGATTGGCGCGCGCCTTGCGCACGAACTCGTGAAGATTCTGGAATTCTTCCGTGCTGGCGCCGAGTTCGCTTGCTGTCGGGATGCGGGTCGCTTCGTTCATCGTACTCTCCGGGGAATATCCGATCGCTCTTGCCAACGTTCAAATGTCAGCGAACTGCCGGGCAGGCGCATCTCGGCGCTCCTATGCGAGAAATGCTCAGCCGGCAACCAAAAAGCCGACTGATGCATTCAACGGAGCCAGTCGGTTACTTAACCTACCTGGCGTTCGAGGCGACCACGGACATTGGCCTGGCCTCCCGCTTCGCGACCATGTTGGCGGTGGTCGCTGCATATTTCTTGAAATGAGGGGTCTCCCGGTGCGCCTTTAGGGCGGCCTCGTTGTCGTAGATTTCATAGAGGAAGAAATGGTTCGGATCGCTTGCGAGATTGAGGATGTCGAACCGGCGGCAACCGGGCTCCTTCACCGACGCCGTGCCGTTCTCTGTGATCGCCGCCAGAAACTTCTCGCGTTCGGCTGGCACGATGTCGAGATCGACAGCGTTCACAAACATTCCGGCCGATTGCGCGGCTGCGTGCTGGCTCGGCAGCACCATCATCACGGTGCCGGCCATGCAAAGGGCAAGCGCGCCCGCTGCGATCGAAATTGACTTAAGCATCTGATCATCCTCCCTGCTTGTTGCCCCGGCATTGGCTCCGGTGGAAGGCGCATCAATCGCTCCCGAAGTCGCGAGCGTGGCTGGGCGCCGTGGGCCATCCATAACCGATTGCGCGGGGTCAGTTAAGTCCGCGGCTTGCGGGCGGCGAAGGCTGGCGGCGGGAATCCAACGCCGGAGCCAAGTTTGACCGCCGCGCAACCCACCTGCCATGCTTGGGCTCAGTATGTGCTGACAGTCAAGAACAGCCTGCGTTGCCGAGGGAGTGAGACCATGATCGGCACCATAATCTGCGCGCTAGTGGAGTGGCACCAAATTTCGCGTAGTGGAATTTCCGCCACTGGACGCCGCCACCGAAGCGAAAATGGAGCCGGCCTTTTTTGATGAAGGCGGTTGGCCCCATGGCGCCTGCCCGAGGACTTCCCGCAACCCATCCCCTGATGCATCGGACCCGCAGCGTCGATTACGCGGTGGTCTTGTCTGGTGAGATCGACATGATGCTTGACGACACGGTGGGTGCAGTTGAAGCCCGGCGATACCGTGGTGCAACAGGCGACCAATCACGCCTGGGTCAATCACGCAAAGGAGACTTGCCGGATCCTTTTCGTGCTGATGGATTCCAGGCAACCCTAGAGCTTTGCCGCCAGTTTTGGCGGGTTTTGTGGCCCCGATTACAAATTGGAAATGAGGGCGAATTCCTGCTTTTCGAAAGCCTCGGAGCGCGTATATTCGCTTCGAGGTCTGCTTCCGGTCCAAAGCGACTGGCCTTTGGCGGTTGGCGCGGCACCGGCGAGACGGTTTTGGCGCCAGCCGACGGTCACTGTTTGGCGGCCTCAATGATACCGAGTTATCGTGACCTGTTGGCGGATCGAATAAGCAACTTGTTATCGGCCCCCTCTGAACAGCGAGAAGGTTCGCCAATATGCGCAACAACTCCCGATTTTTTTTCGGCGCGGCCGTAGGTGTCTGCCTGACGCTTCTCGTCAGCGCGCCGCAGAGCGCGCAACTCGTCGCGACGGCCAAGGCCACACTCGGGAGCGGGGTCTATTCAAAACTCAATCTGTTCGGCGAAGTCTTCGAGCGCGTCAGGGCCGATTACGTCGAAAAGCCCGACGATGCCAAGCTGATGGAGGGCGCGATCGGCGGCATGATCACCTCGCTCGACCCGCATTCGCGCTACATGAACGACAGCGCCTGGCGCGAAATGCAGGAAACGACCCAGGGTGAGTTCGGCGGCCTCGGTATCGAGGTCACGATGGAAGACGGCCTTGTCAAGGTGGTCGCGCCGATCGATGGCACACCTGCGGCGAGAGCGGGCATCATGTCAGGCGATCTTGTCAGCCAGATCGACGATGAAGCGGTTCAGGGACTGACCCTTGAACAGGCCGTCAACAAGATGAAGGGACCTGCGAATACGAAAACCAAGCTGACCATCATTCGCAAGAGTGCCGACGCGCCGATCAACGTGACTATCACGCGGGAGATCATTCACGTTCGACCTGTCAGCTATCACATCGATGGCGGCAATATCGGCTATATCCGGATCAGCTCGTTCAACGAGCAGGCTTCCGATGAGCTGAAGAAAGCCATTGCCGACATATCGAAACAGGTCCCGTCTCAGAACCTGGCCGGCTATGTTCTCGACCTGCGCAACAATCCCGGCGGACTGCTTGATCAGGCGGTTTCGGTGTCCAGCGCCTTTTTGCCCCGGGGCGAGGTTGTCTCGACCAGGGGCCGTAGGCCGGAGGAAACCCAGCGCTATGCGGCCCATGGCGGCGACCTCACCAAAGGCAAACCGCTCGTTGTCCTGGTCAACGGTGGTTCGGCATCAGCTTCCGAGATAGTCGCGGGTGCGCTGCACGACCACAAGCGCGCGACGCTGATCGGCACTCGCTCGTTCGGCAAGGGCTCGGTGCAAACCATCATTCCGCTCGGTCCCGGCAATGGCGCGCTCGCGCTCACCACGGCGCGCTATTTCACGCCGTCCGGCCGATCGATCCAGGCGCAGGGCATATTGCCGGACATCGAAGTGCTGCAGGAGGTGCCTGACGAGTTGAAGGGCCGCGCGGAAATAAGGGGCGAGGCTTCGATGCGTGGGCATCTGTCGGCGGAAGGTGCGGAGCAGACGGGTTCGCAGTCCTATGTTCCGCCCGTAGAGAAGGACGACAAGGCCCTCGCGGCTGCGTACAATATGTTGCGCGGCGTCACCCTCAATGCGGGGGTGCCCGCGAAACTGCCGCGAGCGGCGGTCCAGAACTAGAGCCTTTTCGGTTCTGATTGAATCAGAACCGAGGCTCTAATCTTTTGTTTTGACGCGTTTTCTTCACGCGAACCGGTATCCACTTCGCTCGAAAACGCTATAGTGTCCCGGTTCCGACGTCCGTATGATTTTGCCGCACGCACTTTTGCGAATGTCGGAACCAAAGGGACGCTAGCAAGTGGAGGCGACGGAAACGCGTGGATTAAGGGGCGGCACCACGATGGCGTCCGCGGCGGCCGTCAGGCTACGGCCGCTGGCTTTAGGTGATGCGCCAAAAGCATTCTTCTAACCTCTTCGGCCGGCTTCGGCGCGCTGAACAGATACCCCTGCATTTCGGTGCAACCCAGCCCACGCAGGATTTCCTGCTGGTGTTGCGTTTCGACGCCCTCTGCGGTGGTCACCATCTGTCGTGCCGTGGCGATGTTCACCACGGCCTGAACGATAGATGATCCGCCCTGTTCGGCGAGGTCGTTGATGAAGCAGCGATCGATCTTGATCTTGTCGAAGGGAAAGCGCTGCAGATAGCTGAGCGAGGAATAGCCCGTGCCGAAATCGTCGAGTGCTATTCTCACGCCGAGGCTGCGAAGCTGGTGCAGGATCTGAAGCGCCGCCTCGTCGTCGCGGATCAGCACAGCCTCGGTGATTTCCAGTTCCAGCCGGCTTGCGGAAAGGCCGCTCGCCGCCAGCGCGGCGACGATCTTCAATGCCAGCGTGCCGCTGCGGAATTGAACCGGCGAAACGTTGACGGCAAGCCGGACATCGTCGGGCCAGTGACTGGCTTCCGCGCAGGCGGTGGCAAGAACCCATTCGCCGAGTTCGTTGATCAGCCCGGTCTCTTCGGCGATCGGGATGAATTCGGCCGGCGAGATCATGCCGCGTTCGCCATGACGCCAGCGCACCAGCGCCTCGCAGACGGTGATGGTGTCGTTCTGCAGCGAGACGCAGGGCTGGTAGTAGACCTCCAGCGCCTGTTCGCCGATCGCCTTGCGCAGATCGGTCTCCAGCATGCGGCTTTCGCGGACATGGGCGTCCATCGCCGGCTCGAAGAAGCGCCAGGTTCGGCGGCCGGCCGATTTGGCCGCGTACATCGCCATGTCCGCGTTCTTGAGGATCTGATCGAGATCGGTGCCGTCCTGCGGCGCCAGCGCGATGCCGATGCTGGCATCCGAACTCACCTGGTGGCCGAGGCAATCGTAGGGCGCGCGGATCGCATCGAAGGTCCGCCGCACGAGCTCGACGACTTCGCACGGATTCTTGACCGCGGTCTGGACGATGGCGAACTCGTCGCCGCCGAGCCGGGCGACGAAATCGCCGGCCCCGACGCAACCGTTGAGGCGCGCGGCCACCGATTTGAGCAGCTCGTCGCCGATCATGTGTCCGAGCGAATCGTTGACGCTCTTGAATTCGTCGATGTCGATATAGAGCACCGCCAGATGCCGGCCTTCGGCGATCTGGGCCAGCTCCTGCTTGAGCCGTTCGTGGAACAGCGCGCGGTTCGGCAGGTCGGTCAGCGCGTCGTAATGCGCAAGATGCCTGATCTGCTCCTCGGCGCGCATGCGCTCGGTGATGTCCTCGTGAGTCGTCAGCCAACCGTTCTTCAGCGGCTGATTGACGATCTGGATCAAACGTCCGTCCGAGGTTTCGACGATGTTGAGGGTGATCTTGCCCAGAGCCACGTTCCGCAAAACGGTCGAAACAAACGCATCGGCGTCGCCCTTGAAGGAGCCGGTCTGCTTTCGGTGCGCGACGAGATCGCGAAAGGCAAGGCCAGGCTTCACGAAATCATTTGAGAGTCCATACATCGAAATATAGCGCTGGTTGCAGACGACGAGCCGCTCGGATGAGTCGTACAGCAATAGCCCCTGGGTCATGTTGTTGATCGCGGTATCGAGGCGCTGCTTTTCAGTCTGGTGTTGCTGCAGCAATTTTCGAACGAAGAGGAACAGCATCGCCGCGATCACGAACACGGAAAAGCTGGCTACCAGGACCAGGAACCTGGTTTGCTCGCGCCAATCGGCAAGGGCTGCCGCAACCGTCATGCTTGCGACAATGGAGATGGGATAATTTTTCAGCGCATAGGCCGAAGCAACGCGCTGCTGGCCGTCGATCGGGCTGGTGAGGCGGATCGTCCCCTGACCCGAAGGCGACGAGATATAGTGATAGATCGGGCTGCTCCGGACATTGGATCCGATCATTCGTTCGATGTGCGGATAGCGCGCCAGAAGCGTTCCGTCGCGCAGATACATCGAAATCGCCGCGCCTTCTCCCAGCACCACCGAGGCGAAATATTTCTCGAAAGTCGCCGGTGCGATGGCCCGCGACACGACGCCGACGAACTCGCCGCTCGGTCCCGTCAATTTGTGAGCAACGATGGTTGCCCAGCCCGGAGCCGAGATCCGGGTCCGCGCCATTTCGATCATGATCGGAGTAGTCTCCGTTCCCGATTTGAAGGCGTGGAAATAGCCGCGATCGGCGATATTGACGTCGGGCACCGGCCAAAAATCCGAGGAATTGATCAGCGTGCCATTGGTGTCGAAGACGTTGATGCCGGCGAGATCGGAATAGGAACCGATCCTGCTCCTCAGCGTCTCGTGCCATTCCAGGGTAGCCAACTGGCCCGCGAATGCTTCAGGCGTCATTCGGTCGGACCGGATTTGCGCCGCGACATCTTTCAGGATGACGGTGAAATCCTCGAGCTGCTGGTCGAAATGGCGCGCGACCAGCAACACGGTGTTTTCCAGCTCGCGCTCATTGCTGTTCAGCGCGCGTTCGCGAAAATTGTCGACCATGATCGTCGTGCCGATGGCGATCGCCGCGATCAAAAAAATGCCGCCGGCGATCAGCCAGCGGATCGGAGCGCTGGAAAGGAACGCTTTCAGATCGAAAGAGCCGGTACCGTCTGCCGTCATTGTCGCAATTGTTGCCAAGGCTGCTGAACACTGGAGCGGAACGCCCCAGGCCAACATAGAAATACCTGGACGGTATGGAGGTGAGGTTAGGAAGTTGGGTTAAGCCTCGGTTAAATCGAGCCGGCCGCGGCATTTGCAACCAAAGGATGAATCCAACTTGGTCGTGCTTGACCGCAAAAAAAACGGCCTTCAGCGTCTTCAGAACGAGGCCAGAAGACGCGTCCGGCGGTGCTTTCATCCCGAAGGCTCAGTCTTGTGCGCGATAATGGCCGGACTTGCCGCCGATCTTTTCGACGAGGCGAATGCCCTCGATACGCACGCCGCGTTCGGCAGCCTTGATCATGTCGTAGATCGTCAGGCAGGCAATCGCGACCGCTGTCAGCGCCTCCATCTCGACCCCCGTCGGACCGGTCACCTTGACAACGGAGCGAACGACACAGCCGGGCAGTTTTTGGTCCGGCGCGATGTCGAGTGTAACCCTGGAGAGGGCCAGTGGGTGACACAACGGGATCAGATCCGAGGTGCGCTTGGCCGCCATGATACCGGCCAGCCGCGCGGTACCCAGCACGTCACCTTTTTTGGCATCGCCCGACAGGATCAAGGCCAGTGTCGCCTTGCTCATGACGACGCGGCCTTCGGCCACGGCTGTTCGTTCCGTCGCTGCCTTGGCGGATACGTCAACCATGCGCGCTTCACCCTTGGCATCGATGTGGGTGAGGGCGGGATCGGCTTTGGATGAACGGCGCGCCATGCCTCAGCGTGTCCCGCTCGCGTCGGCGCCGCTTGCCAGCAGCGCCCGTGTGGCTGCCGCCACGTCGGCCTGGCGCATGAGACTTTCGCCGACCAGAAACGTCGAGATGCCGACGCGTGCCAGTTGCGCCAGATCTGCGGGCGAGAAAATGCCGCTCTCGCCTATCATCAGGCGATCCCTCGGTATCAAGGGTGCCAGCGCCTCACTGGTCGCAAGCGTTGTTTCGAAAGTGCGCAAGTTGCGATTGTTGATCCCGATCATCGGTGATCGAAGTTTCAAGGCGCGGTTGAGCTCGGCCTGGTTATGCACCTCGATGAGGACATCCATGCCATGCGCGATCGCTGCATCCTCGATGTCTTGGGCCGCGGCATCGTCCAGCGCCGCCATGATGATCAGGATGCAATCGGCGCCGTGGGCGCGCGACTCCACCACCTGATAGGTATCGTAGATGAAATCCTTGCGCAGGACCGGCAAGGTCGCGGCGGCACGCGCCGCCACCAGAAAGTCGAGATGGCCCTGGAACGAAGGCGCATCCGTCAACACCGACAAGCAGGTGGCGCCGCCGGCCTCGTAGGCCCTTGCGAGCGCCGGAGGGTCGAAATCGGCGCGGATCAGGCCCCTGGAGGGTGAGGCCTTCTTTATTTCTGCGATCAGCGCGTAGCCGCCACGCGCGTGCCGCTGGCGGATGGCGGTGACAAAGCCGCGCGGGGCGGGCGCTGCCTTGGCCTTGGCCTCCAGGCTCGCCAGCGGACGGGAACGCTTGGCGGCAGCGATCTCGTCCCGCTTGTAGGTCTCGATCCTGGTCAGGATGTCGGACATTGCATCGACCTGCGCTCAGCTGTTGGAGACCGCAACGAGATGCTTCAGCCGCGACGCCGCCGCTCCGCTTTCGATCGATTGGGTGCCGAGCGCCACGCCTTCCTTCAGATCTTTGGCGCGGCCGGCGACGATCAGTGCCGCTGCGGCATTGAACAAGGCGACATCGCGATAGGGGCTCGGCATTCCGTCGAGCACGCTTTTGAGCGCAATCGCGTTGGCCTGCGCGTCGCCGCCTTTCAGCGTCTCACCTGCCACGCATTTGAGACCGGCCTGTTCCGGTGTCACCTCGAAGGAACGAATGTTGCCCTTTTCGAGGGCTGCGACAAAGGTCGGGCCGGTGAGGGTGATCTCATCGAGCCCGTCGGAGCCATGCACCACCCAAACCGATTCAGAGCCGAGATTTTTCAACACCTGCGCCAGCGGCTGTACCCATTGCTTCGAGAAAACTCCGACCATTTGCCGGGTGACACCGGCCGGATTGGAGAGGGGCCCGAGCAGATTGAAGATGGTGCGGGTGGCAAGCTCGACACGGGTCGGGCCAACGTTCTTCATCGCGGGATGGTGCGCCGGCGCGAACATGAAGCCGATACCGGCCTCGGCGACGCAGCGGCCGACATGCTCCGGCGAAATGTCGATCTTGACGCCGAGCGAAGCAAGGACGTCCGCCGAGCCCGAACGCGAGGAGAGCGCGCGATTGCCGTGTTTGGCGACCGGCACGCCGGCGCCTGCGACAATGAAGGAGGCGCAGGTCGAGACGTTGACGGAGCCGGAGCCGTCACCGCCGGTGCCGACCACGTCGATTGCCTCCGGCGGAGCTTTGACCCGCAGCATCTTGGCCCGCATCGCCGATACTGCGCCCGTGATCTCCTCTACGGTTTCGCCTCGAACGCGAAGCCCCATCAAAAGCCCGCCCATTTGCGAGGGCGTCGCTTCGCCGGACATCATTCTGTCGAAGGCTGATATGGCTTCCTGACGCGACAGCGTCGCGCCGGTGGCCACCTTGGCGATGATAGATTTGAAATCGTCCATCACGTGCTTTCAGGAAAACGCGACAACAAGACCCTCACGAGCCATTCAGCTGACCTGTTTTCTGGCGCCGCCCCGGCATTGTCGTTCACGATCAATTATTCGCGCCGGTCACCTGCGCGAAGGCGGTCTGGTTGACGCTGATACCGATATTAGATTGAAGCTGCGTGATGTATTGGGCGAGTTGCTCGTCAGTGATAGCCCGTTTGAGGTTTTCGCTCAATTTCTTCGTCTCGTCGGACGCAAGGTCGACGGGGGGTACGGTGATGTCGGTGACCCGGAAAACGATCCAGGCGTTGGCGGCTGGGTCGGGGGTTTGTCCCACGCCGTCCTTGACGGTTCGAAACGTCGCGGCAACTGCGGCGGCGGGCAGGCCGGGCACGGTTGCATCGCGCTTGAATCCGGAAGCCGTTTCAACGCTCAATCCCGCCTGCGCCGCCTCATCTGCGAGTTTGCCGCCCTGTTCCAGCTTCTGGACCATGTCGGTCGCCTTGGCGCGCAGCCGGCTCGCAATCTGGTCGTCGCGCCATCTCGTTTCGACCTGGTCCCTGACCTCGTCGAGGCTGCGTTCGCGCGACGGCGTAACACCGAGAACGTCGTACCAGACATAGCCGCCGTTGAACGAAATCGGATCATTGTCGACGCCGACGTCGCTGTTGAAGGCTTGCGAAACCACGTCAAGTCCGCGTGGGATGTTCATCGCCGGCTGTCCGCTGGGAAGGCGGCCCGAACGGTCGACCGCGTCGATGGTCACAGGCGCAAGGCCCAGCTTTTGCGCTGCTTCGATGACGCTTGCGCCACCGCCGCGCTCATCTTCCATCTTGTCACGCAGTTCGGCGACCTTGGTTCGCGCTCGCTCCTTCGCGATGTCTCGTTTGATCTCCGCGGCGACGCTCTCATAGTTGGGTGCGACCCCCGGCTCGATCTTGCCGATTTTGACGAGCGCAACGCCAAATCTTCCCTGGGCGGGCTGACTGAGCTCGCCGGATTGCAGCGAGAAGGCGGCGTCCGCGACGGCCGGATCCACTATCGCCGACTTTGCGATGACGCCGAGATCGACGTCGGCAGGATTGAGGCCGCGCTCCTTGGCCAGATCGTCGAAGGACAATCCGGATTCGACACGGCTGCGCGCGGCCTGCGCCTCTTCGGCGTTGGGGAACACGATCTGCCAAACCTGACGCCGTTCAGGCGTCCCGTACTTGTCGCGCCTCTGCTCGAAAAGCTTCTTCGCATCCTCGTCGGAAACCTCTGTCCATTTACCGATCTCTTCCGGCGTTATGACGACGAAGGATATCTTGCGATATTCCGGCGCGCGAAACAGCGCCTTGTGCTCATCGAAATAGGCCGCCAGCGCTTCCGGTGAGGGTGGATCGATTGTGCCGGCCTGGGCAGCGTCGAGTTTCACGTATTCAATCGTGCGCTGTTCGCTCTGATACCGCGCCAGCGCGTCCAACAGTACTTTCGGCGTCTCGAGCCCGGCAGCGACGGTTCCCGCGATCTGACGCCGCAGCGACACCCGCCGCTGCTCGGCGATGAAGCGTTGCTCGCTAAATCCGAGTTGTCGGATCACGCCCTGAAAACGTTGCGGGTCGAACGCGCCATTCACTCCCTTGAAATTGGGGTCGCTGAAGATCAGGCGCATCGTTTCCTCGGGCGACTGCGCAAGTCCGAGCCGCCGTGTCTCTTCGTCAAGTGCTGCTTCCGCGAGCGTCTGCTGGAGAACCTGCCGATCGAATCCGAGGGCACGGGCCTGATCCATGGTCAACGGCCGGCCGAACTGGCGGCCTATCTGTTGCAGCCTTTCGTTGTAGATCTGCCGGAACTGCTCGGTCGAGATCTCGGTGCGGCCGACCTTGGCCAGTGTTGATTGTCCAAAGCCCCGGAAAATGTCGGCGATGCCCCAAATGCCGAAACTGACAATCAGCACGCCCATCACGGTCGCCATGACAATTTTGCCGAGCCAATTTGATGAGGCTTTGCGCATTCCTCGAAGCATGGGATCCAACTTGTTGGCAGGAGGGAACCGGGTCCGCGCGCCCCGAGGAATATCGATAGCCGAATTCCCAAAAAGGGGCGTCACCGGATTGAGAACGCATCATAAAGTGGCAGGCTTGAGGTCGCAACCATGGTGCCGCGGGCCAATTGATGCGGTAAATGGCGAGAAATCCTGAAACTGGCGGTGTCTGGTACAGGTCGGCTTGGTTTGCTAGCGCTTGGCTCACCCAACTTATGAAAGTTTTGAGATGACCAACCCCATAAGGCAACTGATCGCCGGCAATTGGAAAATGAACGGCCTCAAGGCGTCCATAACCGAGTTTGACGCGATGCTGGCGGGTGCGTCCGAGGTGGCCCGGAAAGCCGACCTCCTGGTTTGCCCGCCGGCATCGCTGATAGCGATCTTTGCCTGGAAGGCACAGGGTTCGAAGAGCCTTTCTATTGGTGGTCAGGACTGTCACCCGCAACCATCGGGTGCCCATACCGGCGATATCTCGGCCGAAATGTTGGCGGATGCCGGCGCAAGGGCCGTTATTGTCGGCCATTCGGAGCGGCGGGCCGATCACGGCGAGAGCGATGGACTGGTTCGGCAAAAGGCGCAGGCTGCCTGGCGTGCGGGGCTCACGGCGATTGTCTGTATCGGGGAGACCCACGCGCAGCGCGATTCCGCTCAAACGCTTCAGATTTGCCATAGGCAGCTTGAGGGATCGCTTCCGGATGGCGCGCGCGCGAGCAATCTGGTCGTTGCCTACGAGCCGGTCTGGGCGATCGGCACCGGGCTAACCCCGACGGCCGAAGATGTTAAGCAAATTCATCAGTTTATTCGGGATTTTCTGATCGGCCGGTTTGGCGGGGAGGGGGATGCGATCCGCATCCTCTATGGCGGCTCTGTCAAACCCTCGAACGCCCGGGAATTGCTGGCTGTTGCCAATGTGAACGGCGCCCTGGTCGGTGGCGCGAGCTTAAAGGCGGCCGATTTTCTTGCGATCGCGGCCGACTGTCCTTAACTAACGACTGAGCGGGCATTCGTGTCCCATCTCGGCAGATACCCTTGCCAACGTTAGAATCGAGCGTTCGGCCAGGTGGGTAGCGAATGTCAAATCCACTCCACCAGGGGTGACAATGCCCGGTCCAATCGTGTAACACCCGCGCAAATTTGATCCCGCAAATCCGACCATCTGCCCGGTCGCAGCGCGTTGGTTTGTGACGGAAGGTAAAAATGCAGACTGTCATTATCGTAGTGCACCTGATGATCGTTGCGACCTTGATCGCAACCGTGTTGCTGCAGAAATCCGAAGGGGGCGGGCTTGGCATGGGCGGAGGCGCCGGCTTCATGTCGAGCAGGGGCACGGCCAACTTGCTGACCCGCACGACTGCCGTACTCGCCTTCGGCTTTTTCCTCACCAGCCTCGCTTTGTCCTGGATTGCCAGTTACGACCGCAGGCCAAGTTCCGTGATCGTTCCGTCGTCACAGTCCCAGCCGGCCAGCGGCACGACGCCCGTGGCGCCACCGAGCAGCGGCGGAGGGCTTTTGGATTCGCTGAAGAAGTCGGATGAGCAGCAGAATCAGCCTGCCCCGTCCGGTCCGCAGGCGCCGCAGTCGCAATGAGCAGGATGGCCATGCAGGATTGCAGCCACCGGCCTGCATCAAACATCCCCATCAAGCTACTGATAACACAATCGATTTAGCGTCACCCACAGCCTGGCAAAATGTTTGCTGAAGCGAGGCGATTCGCTTTGGAGAATCGTGCCGGTAGCCTTAAAGGTTAAGTCCCATGGCGCGGTATATCTTCATCACCGGCGGCGTGGTTTCTTCGCTCGGAAAAGGTCTGGCATCGGCAGCGCTTGGCGCACTTTTGCAGGCGCGCGGCTACAAGGTGCGGCTGCGCAAGCTTGATCCCTACCTCAACCTCGATCCGGGAACGATGTCGCCCTATCAGCATGGCGAAGTGTTCGTGACCGATGACGGCGCCGAGACCGATCTCGATCTTGGCCACTACGAGCGCTTCACCGGGCGCCCCGCCACCAGGGCGGACAACATCACCACCGGGCGCATCTATCAAAACATCCTGACCAAGGAGCGGCGCGGCGATTATCTTGGTGCCACCATCCAGGTGATCCCGCACGTCACCAACGCGATCAAGGAATTCATCCTCGACGGCAATGACGAATACGACTTTGTCCTGGTCGAGATCGGCGGCACCGTGGGCGACATCGAGGGACTGCCGTTCTTCGAGGCGATACGGCAGCTGAAGAACGATCTTCCGCGCGATCACGCGATTTTCATCCATTTGACGCTGCTGCCGTTCATTCCGAGCGCTGGCGAGCTGAAGACAAAACCGACCCAGCATTCGGTCAAGGAATTGCGCTCGATCGGCATCCAGCCGGACATCCTGCTCTGCCGGACCGATCGTGCGATCCCCAAGGAGGAGCGACGCAAGCTCGCGCTGTTCTGCAATGTGCGCGAAAGCGCCGTCATCGAGGCGCGCGACGCCGACAACATTTATGCCGTGCCGGAAGCCTATCACGCGGCTGGCCTCGATGACGAAGTGCTAGCGGCGTTTGGCATTGCGCCGAGACTTCCGCCGGCGCTGGAAAGCTGGCACGTCATCAATGAGCGAATCCGTAATCCGGAAGGCCAGGTGAACATCGCCATCGTCGGCAAGTACACCGGCATGAAGGACGCCTATAAGTCGCTGATCGAGGCGCTATCGCATGGCGGCATTGCCAACAAGGTGAAGGTCAATCTCGACTGGATCGAGAGTGAGGTTTTCGAAAACGAAGACCCGGCGCCGTTCCTTGAACATGTCAACGGCATTCTGGTGCCCGGTGGTTTCGGCCAGCGCGGGGCCGAGGGCAAGATCCGCGCAGCGCAGTTCGCACGCGAACGAGACGTGCCCTATTTCGGCATCTGCTTCGGCATGCAGATGGCGGTGATCGAGGCCGCGCGCAATCTGGTCGGAATTGCCGAGGCCAATTCCACCGAATTCGGGCCGACGGGCGAGCCGGTGGTCGGCCTGATGACGGAATGGCTGCGGGGCAATGAACTCGAACGCCGTTCGAAGAACGGCGATCTCGGCGGGACCATGCGGCTTGGCGCCTATCCCGCAATACTCAAGCGGGGCAGCCGGGTCTCCTCGGTCTATGGTGACGCCACCGAGATTTCAGAACGCCACCGTCATCGCTACGAGGTCAATACCGCTTACAAGGACCGGCTCGAACAGCATGGTCTGCGTTTTTCGGGCATGTCGCCGGACGGCGTATTGCCCGAGATCGTCGAATATGACGACCATCCCTGGTTCATCGGGGTGCAGTTCCATCCCGAACTGAAGTCGCGTCCGTTCGAGCCCCACCCTCTTTTCGCTTCCTTCGTGGAAGCGGCGATGGCGCAGTCGCGGCTGGTCTGACGTTATTCGCGGCCTTTGACGGACGCGTCGATTGTTGCGACATATCGATCCCCCAACCTCGTTACCAAAACAGATCAGGGAGCTACGCCGATGATTTACGAAAGCCGTGTCTATCGCTGTGTACCGGGCCGCTTGCCCGCACTCTTGAAGCGGTTTGAAACCATCACGCTCAAAATCTGGGAGAAACACGGCATCCGGCAGGCCGGCTTCTTCACCACCCTGATTGGCGAATCCAACCAGGAGCTGACCTATTTCCTGGCCTGGGAATCGTTGGCCGAGCGCGAGAAAAAATGGACGGCTTTCCAGGCCGACCCCGAGTGGATCGCCGCGCGGGCGCAAACCGAGGCGGACGGGCAAATCGTCGGCAACATCGTCAGTCAACTACTGGTGCCGACAGCATTCTCGGCGGTGAAGTGACGGAATGCCTTCGGGCTGAGGCTTCGGATGCCCCATGGTCTCGACCACATCGTTCACGCGGTCCGTGACCTCGACGCGGCCGCGGCATTCTATGGTCGCGCCGGGTTCACGGTCGGCAGCCGCAATCGTCATCCCTGGGGCACGCACAACCATATCGTGCAGTTCCCCGGCGTTTTCATCGAGCTTCTTGGTGTGGGTGAGCCTGAGCTGATAACCGCCGCCACGCCGGGCACCTTTTCCTTCGCCAGCTTTACGCGTGACTTCCTCGCGCGCGATCAAGGACTCGCGATGCTGGTATTGGAGGGCAGGGGTGCGGCGGCGGATGCCGAGGCGTTCCGCGCCGCGGGCATCGGAGATTTCGACGTGTTCGACTTCGAGCGCGAGGCCAAACGCCCGGACGGGTCGATCGTGAGGGTCGCGTTCTCCCTTGCATTCGCCGCGGACCCCAAAACGCCGGATGCCGGTTACTTCACGTGCCAGCAACACTATCCGGAGAACTTCTGGAATCCGGCATTTCAGCTGCACCCAAATGGCGTTTCGGGCATTGCTGAGATCATCATGGTTTCCGGGAAGCCGAAGGACCATGTTGACTTCCTCCGCGCGTTCTCCAGGGTCCGCGACATCGACTCGAACGCGAGCGGATTCTCCGTTCGGACCGAACGCGGTGACATCAGGGTCATGAATCCGGCCGCTTATCGCGCAGATTCCGGAACCGAACCCCCGAGCTTGACACGAGGCGCGCGTTTTGCGGCCATACGTTTTGTGATGCGCGACAAAAGGGCTGCGATCTCCGCGCTCAAGAAGGGAGGCGTCGCCTTCGTCGAGCGCGATTTTGGGATTGTTGTGCCGCCGGATGCGGCCTTCGGCGCAACCCTCATATTCGACGGTACGAAAGTGGGTTGATCCCGCAGCCCTCGCCCGGCATGGTTCACCGCGAAGAAAAGTGCCCTGAAAACGGCGGCTTGAAAGGTAAACGTTTTTGAACGCCAAGATCTCGCTCGTCTCGATCGGACCGGTCAAATTCGGCAATGATTTGCCGATTTCGGTCATCGCAGGCCCCTGCCAGCTCGAAAGCCGTGCGCACGGCCTTGAGGTCGCAACCGCGCTCAAGGAAATTGCGGCACGGTTGAAGATCGGCCTCGTCTACAAGACCTCGTTCGACAAGGCCAACCGCACCAGCGCCTCCGCCGCGCGCGGCATCGGGCTTGCCCAGGCGCTGCCGATCTTTGCCGAGATACGCTCCTGCGTTGGAATACCCGTGCTCACCGACGTACACGAGGCCGCGCAGTGTACTGAGGTGGCGCAGGCCGTCGATGTCCTGCAGATCCCGGCTTTCCTGTGCCGGCAGACGGATCTGTTGCTGGCCGCCGCCGCGACGGGGAAAGCGGTCAACGTCAAGAAGGGACAGTTTCTGGCGCCCTGGGATATGGCCAATGTCGTCGCCAAGATTACAAATGCAGGCAATCCGAACGTGCTGGTGACCGAGCGGGGCGCCTCGTTCGGTTACAATACACTCGTCTCCGACATGCGTTCGCTGCCGATCATGGCGCGCACGACGGGTGCGCCCGTCATCTTCGATGCGACCCACTCGGTACAGCAGCCCGGCGGCAAAGGCACCGCTTCGGGCGGTGAGCGGGAATTTGTGCCGGTTCTGGCGCGCGCCGCGGTCGCCGTCGGCGTCGCCGGCGTGTTCATTGAAACCCATCCCGACCCTGACCATGCGCCTTCCGACGGACCGAACATGGTACCACTGCGTGAGTTCGAAGGCCTGGTGCGGGCGTTGATGGCGTTCGACGCCATCGCCAAGAATCTCGACAAGAACGCAGCGCGCTGATGCCGCAGAAGGCACTGCGGGTGCATGAGCGCATGCCACCGGCGATCAATATCATTTCGATCGCGACCTTTGCCGCCAGCCTCTCGGCTCGCGCGCTCGATCCGGTGCTGCCGCATATTGCCGACGATTTCAGGGTCAGCATTGCGACCGCCGCGAGCTTCGCTGCGGTGTTCGCCTTTACTTTCGCCGTCATTCAGCCTGTGCTGGGCGCGGCGGCCGATCTGTTCGGCAAGGCGCGGTTGATGATTGCGTGCCTGGTGCTGCTCGGCATTGCGAACATTCTCGGCGCGATCTCGAGCTCGTTTCCGCTCCTGTTCGCAACCCGCATCCTTGCCGGCGTCGGCTCGGGCGGCGTGTTTCCGGTCGCGCTCAGCCTGACCAGCGAACTCGTCGGGGCCGAGAAGCGTCAGGTCGCGATCGGGCGCACGCTGGCGGGCTCCATGACGGGCAATCTCCTGGGCGCGTCGTTTTCCGGCGTGATCGGCGACTTCCTGGGCTGGCGCGGCGTCTTGGCGGTGCTAGGCCTCCTGGTGATCACAGCGTCCGTCGCAGTGGCGGCCGGATTTCGCAGTGCTGCGCTGACGCGCGGCCCGAAAAGCAGTCTTTCGACGCTTTGGCATGGCTATCGCACGATTTTTCGCAATCCGAACGCGCTCTGCTACGCGGCCGTCTTTATCGAGGGCTGCTGCGTGCTTGGACTTTTCCCCTACATCGCCTCGTTCCTGTTCGACCTCGGCGAAACCAGCCTGTCGATCGCAGGCATTGTGATCGCTGGATTTGCGGTCGGCGGGCTGCTCTACACCATGACCGTTTCCCGCTTTCTCCCCCGCCTTGGCGTCAACGGCATGATGATCACCGGTGCCACGCTGGTCGGTCTGCAGCTCGCGGCGATCGCCTTTGGTCCGGGCTGGAAAATCCAGGCGATCAACCTCGTCATCATGGGTTGGGGCTTTTACATGATCCACGGCTGCTTGCAGGTATTTGCCAGCGAACTGTCGGTGGAAGCCCGCGCGACTGCACTGGCACTCCACTCGTTCTTCTTTTTCATGGGACAGACCGTTGGTCCGATCGCCTACGGGTTCGGAATCCAGACTGTCGGCAAGGTAGCGACGCTGCTGACCAGCGCTGTCATTATCACCGCGCTTGGCTTTGCGTGTGCGCAGCTGTTGCGCCAGAAGAAGCCCACTGACGCGCGCCCGCACTAGGACGTGCACTCGTAAAGTCGACTGCAAAGTAACCTGGTGCCGCGGCGGCCAGTATCCACTGTTGGAGGTAAGGCAGACCGATACCAGGCGTGGCGCACAAACACGCTCTCTCCGCTGTGGTCGTCGTCGGCTGATTGAAAGGCCGCAGGCCGACAGCGAGCGCGATGGGATGTGGCGTAACGGCAACGCCCCGAAGGATTATTTGCGCTCCCCCCAAAAGCGCGGCTCGCCTGTTGACCGATTGCCCGCGAACGACGGAAACTTTCGGCGCGCGGTGCAATCGGACGAAGAGCCTTGGAGATCGAAATTAAAGGGGTAATTTCGATGCCGCTGACGCGTGACAAAATTGTTGGACATGACCGCGAACGATTGGCGTTTGCGTTTCTCATGCTGAACGGAAATGAACCCATCGAATGTCGGATCAGCGAAGCCGCCATGGACGCTCTTGCTGGCGAAAGAGGCCGTCAGACGACCGCCAGGCAGGAACAATTCTTGGCGCATCGCGACGCGATCGAGCAAATTGCATCCGATCTGTTCGACGTCAGCCCGAACGTAAAGGGATACGTCATTCGGATATTCACTAAACACATTCCCAAAAAGCGCGTTGCGCCCGATAGTAATGTGACGGATTGAGGTGCCCTGCGTCATTAGCCGGCCCGCACACAATGTCGCTTTCAGGTCAAAGAGGTGCCGAAATGAACTTTGCAATTGTTATGATCCTGGCGCTGTTGCTCTCAGCCCCTGCTGCCGCGGCCGAAACCGCCGCGATGTTCGCTAAAGGCGTCATTACCGAGCCCGGCTTGCATCCATGGACGATCGTTACATTTCCTGATGAATGCCTTGTGGTTGAGTTCAACCTCGATCCATTCGTTACCAAGCGGCGCGATTTGAAGACTGAGTTCGGCGCCATAGCGCGGACGGTTGTTCCCGCAGCGCTGGCCAAATTCCCAAAACTCAAGAGCGTTCAGTTGACTGGCTTGGTCACGGTCCGCGACAAGCGCGGCAACGAACACGAGGTCCAGGCAGTAGTGGTGAAGTTTTATCGGGCAAATTCGGCTTCGATAAAATGGGACACAGTCAATCCTGCGGACGTAATCGATATTTCTGACAAGAAAACCGTTTCGCCGATGCTTGCAACGATCGTTGCACGATGAACGCTTTACTGCCCATTGCCGACGGGCTGAACGTCGGCGCAGCGCGCTCGTCCGGCATCGCCATTCAGGCCGCAGCGTCCGGTTGCAGCAAGGTCCGCCGGAAAAACGCGATCACTTCATCTGCTGCCGCCCGCGTGGGTTGGCCGGCGGCATCGATCAGATCGCCGGTAAAGACCGAGTGCGGCGGCTTGCCGCGTGCTTTCATGCCGGCCGGGTTGCCGGCCACATCAGGCAATTCGGTGCCGGTGAACGCCGTGCCGAACGAGCTGCGCAGGGCTGCAAAACGCGACGCGGGACAGATCGTATCGCCTTCAAAACGATAGCCACGCAGCTCCAATCCATGGCGTGTGCGTTCACGCACGCGGTCAAGATCTTCCGGCGCGATGTCGATCGCCGCCGAATTCAGCGCCGGCACGCCTGGCTGGGCCAGAACCGGCGCGAGCACGACCGGATCAAGTGCCATCGAGAGCGCAAAGCCGCCGGTGACGCACATCCCGATCGCACCGACGCCTGGTCCGCCGCACTCGTGGTGCGCAAGTCGCGCCAACGCGCGCAGCCAATCGGTCACCGGGCTCGATCTGTTGGCCCTCAGAATCGTGAACTCACGTGAGATGCAAAGCGAGAGAATCCGCATCATCGAAGGTTTTTCGAGGTTGCTCGCGTCCGGCGCTCCGAACAGAATGGGAGCATAGACGCGCAATCCCGCATCTCCCAGCCAGCGGCAAAACCGCGCCAGCGTTGGGGTAAACCCGTAGATCTCGTGAATGACGATGACCGCGGGTCCCGTCGCGCCCGTCAACAGAACGGGTTTAGTCTTGCCGAGCAGGGTAAGGTCGCGTCTGGTAAAGTCGGAGATGTCAGAGTTTAATTCCATTCCCAACTCCTCTTTGGGCCAACGCGTCGATATTGAGTCCCTCGATTAATTGCAAGCCAAGGAGCTTTCAGCCATGCCCGATATCATCCCCGCTCGAATGTCGGCTCAGCTTGATGGCGACTTCGTTGTGTTCCTGATCGGCATGCGCGTCAACAAATGGTGGAAATTCTGGAAGTGGATGCCGGTGGCCAAGGCGATGCCGAAAATGCTGACCGAGCTTGCCGGACGACCCGAGCTGGGACTCCTGCACGCGCGAACCGTCTTCGGCTTTCCAAATCTCCTGGTGATTCAGTATTGGCGAAGCTTTGAACAGCTCCACGCTTATGCGTCCGATCGCTCGCTTCAACATTTGCCGGCCTGGCGCGAATTCAATCGCAAGATCGCATCAAACGGCGACGTCGGTATCTGGCACGAGACCTATCTCGTGCAGGTTGGCGCTTATGAGTGCCTCTACAACAACATGCCAATTTGGGGCCTGGCTGCCGCGGGTGGCCTGGTGCCTGCCGAGGGACAGCGCAAGAGCGCCAAGGGGCGCTTGCGCCAAAGCGATGGCACGGACCTCGCCGTGAAATGACCCTTTCGTCAACCCCTCCCCCGATAGGGGGCGACACCCTGGTCTGGAATCCACATTCCCTTCGGCAACTTGCCCGTCTGCCAGAAGACGTCGATCGGAATGCCGCCGCGCGGGTACCAGTAACCGCCGATCCGTAGCCATTTCGGCTTGATCTCCACGGATATTCGCTTGCCTATCGCGACCGTGCAGTCCTCATGGAAGGCGCCGTGGTTGCGGAAGCTGGCGACGTAAAGTTTCAGGGATTTCGATTCCAGCAGCCATTGGCCCGGTACATAGTCAATCACGATATGCGCGAAGTCCGGCTGGCCGGTGACGGGGCAAAGAGAGGTAAATTCCGGCACGATGAACCGCACCACGTAATCGCTGTCCTTCTGCGGATTGGGCACGCGGTCGAGTTTCGCAGCGTCAGGTGTGGTCGGCCATTCGACGGCCCGGCCGAGTTGCAGGTCGGGCGAGAAGGACGCCGACTTCGATGGCTTCCGGGGCTTCCTGGACATAATCTTGGTCTCCGTTCCCGCGTTAATAGCCGTTTCGCCCATCAGCGTCACCGGCAACGCAACCTTTTCCGCTGTGATGGCTTGCTGTAGAAGCAGCGCCAGCCGCTTACATCCGGATTTGCAAGAAGAGAGGCATTCATGACTGCAATCGTCGAGATCATCGGCCGCGAAATCCTCGATAGCCGCGGCAATCCCACCGTGGAAGTCGACGTGGTCCTGGCGGACGGTTCGGTGGGGCGCGCGGCGGTGCCGTCAGGCGCTTCCACCGGCGCGCATGAGGCGGTCGAACTCCGCGACGGCGACAAGGCGCGCTACCTCGGCAAGGGCGTGCAGCAGGCAATCGCGGCCGTGAACGGCGAAATTTTCGAAGCGCTCAACGATATCGCTGCCGAGGAGCAGATCCAGATCGACCAGATCATGATCGATCTCGACGGGACGCCGAACAAGGGCAGGCTCGGCGCCAATGCGATTCTTGGCGTCTCGCTTGCCTGTGCGAAGGCCGCCGCGACATCCTTCGACATGCCGCTCTATCGTTACGTCGGCGGCACCTTGGCGCGAACATTGCCGGTGCCGATGATGAATATCATCAACGGTGGCGTGCATGCCGACAATCCGATCGACTTCCAGGAATTCATGATCATGCCGGTCGGCGCCCTCACGTTTGCCGAAGGCTTGCGCTGTGGCTCGGAAATCTTCCACACGCTGAGATCAGAACTGAAGAAGGCCGGTCATAATACCAATGTCGGCGATGAGGGCGGTTTTGCTCCGAATCTGCCTTCGGCGGATGCGGCGCTCGATTTCGTCATGGGTGCGATCGGAAAAGCGGGCTACAAGGCTGGCAGCGACGTGATGCTGGCGCTTGATTGCGCGGCCACCGAATTTTTCAAGGACGGCAAGTACGTCTATGGCGGCGAGAAAAAGACCCGCTCGCGTTCCGAACAGGCGAAATACCTGGCCGATCTCGCCTCGCGCTATCCGATCGTCTCGATAGAGGATGGCATGGCGGAAGACGACATGGAAGGCTGGAAGGAGCTGACCGATCTCATCGGCGGTAAATGCCAGCTGGTCGGCGACGACCTGTTCGTCACCAATGTCGAGCGGCTTGCCGACGGCATCAAGAACGGCCGCGCCAATTCCATTCTCATCAAGGTCAACCAGATCGGTACGCTGACGGAGACGCTCAGCGCGGTCGAAATGGCCTTCAAGGCCGGCTACACCGCAGTGATGTCGCACCGCTCCGGAGAGAGCGAGGATTCCACCATTGCCGATCTTGCGGTTGCAACCAATTGCGGACAGATCAAGACCGGCTCGCTGGCGCGTTCCGACCGCACGGCCAAATATAATCAGTTGCTGCGCATCGAACAGGAATTGGGAGGTCAGGCCAAATATGCGGGCAGGGCGGCGCTGAAGGCGCTTGCCTGACGAAGCAGATACCTAGCCCTCTTTGCCCTTGCGTTTCCCCATCAAGGCGAGAACACTCCCGGCCAAATTCGATCAAGCCGGGAGGATGACGATGAGCGCCGATGGCAATAGCGGATTGCAGCTTCGTTCGCTGATCAAGAAGAGCGGCGAACTCGAGATTTCCCTGCTGAATGTGCCAACCAGGGAGCCCGCCGCAGATGAGGTCGTGGTTCGCATCGAGGCGACACCGATCAATCCATCGGACCTTGGGCTCTTGACCGGCGCCGCGGACATGACGACGGCCAAAGCGTCCGGAACCAGGGACGCGCCAGTGATCACGGCAAAGATCCCCGAAGCCGGCATGCGAGCCATGGCGGGGCGGCTCGACGAATCCATGCCGGTTGGAAACGAAGGTGCCGGCGTTGTCATCAGGACCGGATCGTCGCAAGCCGCGAAAGCGCTGATGGGCAAGACGGTCGCGATCATCGGCGGCGCCATGTACGCGCAATACCGCACCATCGCGGCCAGCGATTGTCTGGTGCTGCCGGAAGGCACCACGCCTGCGGAAGGCGCTTCCTGTTTCGTCAATCCGCTGACGTCGCTGGGCATGGTCGAAACCATGCGCCGCGAGGGTCACAAGGCGCTGGTTCATACTGCGGCCGCATCCAACCTTGGCCAGATGCTCAACAAGATTTGCCTCAAGGACGGCATCGGGCTCGTCAACATTGTCCGCAATCAGGAGCAGGGCGAGATCCTGCGCAAGATCGGGGCGAAATACGTGGTCGATTCCACTTCGCCGACATTCATGGCCGATCTCACCAATGCGCTGAGTGAAACCGGTGCGACGCTGGCGTTCGATGCGATCGGTGGAGGCAAGCTTGCCGGCCAAATTCTCACCTGCATGGAGGCGGCCATCAGCAGGAGCGCCAAGGTCTACAGCCGTTACGGGTCCAACGTGCACAAGCAGGTCTATATCTACGGCGGCCTCAATACGGGTCCGACCGAGTTGAACCGGGCGTTCGGAATGACATGGGGCCTCGGTGGCTGGCTCTTGTTTCAGTTCCTGCAAAAGATCGGTCCAGAGGGCGCGAAGCTGCGCCAGCGCGTGGTCGCCGAGCTCAAAACCACCTTTGCCAGCCATTACACGAAGGTGGTCTCGCTCAAGGAGGCGCTCCAGCTTTCCGAGATTGCGGTCTACGCCAAGCGCGCAACCGGCGAAAAATATCTGATCAATCCGAACAAGGGCTGATCGGGCGAGCGCCCTCCGAACCGGTTTCCAAGTGTTTTTTGTCGCCTGTAAGGGTGTTTTGGCGCCAAAATTGGCGTTGCTGCGTGACAAAGTGGCTTGCGTTTGGGACGCAACAGGGGAAGATTTGCGCCGAAATTTAATGCGCAAAAGCGCGAACACGAGGGGAGAGAACGTCATGACTGATCTGAGTCGCCGTCATTTGCTTGCCGGCGCAGCCGCTGTCGGCGCTGCGTCTGCCTTGTCGCCGTTGGGAGCCCTGAGTGTGCGCGCGGCAACGCCGCCCACAACCAGCCAGGCGCCCGGTTTTTATCGCTACAAGGTTGGCACCATCGAGGGCACCTCGATCAATGATGGTGCGCGCACGTTCCCGATGCCGGACAAGTTCGTGACCAACGTGTCGAAAGACGAGGCGCTTGCAGCCGCCGACGCCGCCTACATGCCGAAGGGCATGGTCACGGTGCCGTTCAATCCGCAGCTGATCAATACTGGTAACAAACTTGTCCTGATCGACAGCGGCAACGGCATCGCCAATTATGAACCGACCAAGGGAGCGGTCGGCCGCACTTTGCAGAACCTTGCGGCTGCCGGCGTCGATCCCAAGAATATCGACATCGTGCTGATGTCACACTTGCATCCCGATCACACCAACGGCATCCGTGCTGCCGACGGCTCGATGGCATTCCCGAATGCCGAAATCATGGTGCCGGCGAAAGACTGGGCATTCTGGATGAGCGATGAGAATGCCGCCAAGGCGCAGTCCGACATGATGAAGGGCTATTTTGCCAATGTGAAAAAGGTCTATGCCGGCATCGAGTCCAAGGTGACGAAGTACGACTGGGGCAAGGAAGTCGCCCCCGGCATTACCTCGGTGGCAGCACCCGGCCACACGCCGGGCCATACCGCTTTCGCAGTCTCCTCTGGCGGGTCCACCGTGATGATCCAGTCCGACATCTCCAATATTCCCGAACTGTTCCTGCGCAATCCGGATTGGCATGTGGTCTTTGATGTCGACGCGGACCTTGCGCAGCAAACCCGGCACAAATTCTACGACATGGCGGCGGCGGAAAAAGCCACCGTCGTGGGCTTCCACTTCACCTTCCCGTCCATCGGCCATATCGAGAAGGATGGTGCGAAATACCGCTTGATTCCATCGGCCTGGAATCCGGTGCTCTGAACTCAGTTTCCGGGCGTGACAGATCAGGCCGCCGCAGGGGCGGCCTGATTTTTGATTTGGCCACGGTTCCTTGATCGGCTCGTCGTGACGTTCGGCAGTTCATGCGCTTGCATCGTCTTCCAAGCTCGTTATAGGTGCAAAATCATCTTTTTGCGCTCCGCCTGACAAGGATATCCCATGGCTTCCCCTTTCAACATCGTCGTGATCGTCGGCAGCATTCGTAAAGAGAGCTTCACGCTGAAGATCGCCAATGCGCTGGCAAGATTGGCCCCGGCTTCGTTGCAGCTCGACGTGGTCACACTGCACGGTATTTCATTTTTCAATCAGGATCTCGAAGCGAACCCGCCCGCCGATTGGCTGGCATTCCGGGAGAAGATTCAGAAATCCGCCGGCGTGCTGTTCGTGACGCCGGAATACAATCGCTCAATTCCAGGCGTGCTGAAGAACGCGATCGACGTCGCCTCGCGGCCTTATGGCAAAAGCTCCTTCCTCGGCAAACCGATCGGCATTGTGAGCAATTCACCCGGACCGCTCGGCGGGGTCAATGCGGCCAAACACCTGCAGAACATCCTGCCAGGTATCTCGGGCCCGATTCTTGGACAGCCCGAAATTTACCTCAATGGCGTCGGCGATGCCTTCGACGATAAGGCGCAACTGACGAAGGAGTCGCTGCAGAAGGTGCTCGCGCAATATATCGATGCCTTTGCCGCCTTCATCGAGAGGCAGAACAGGTAGATATTCTCGAAAAAAGGGTGCGACTTGCGTGGACCGGCTCGAATGCCGGTATGTCGAAAAATTAGCGTTCCCTTAACCCGAGACGTCGCAAGCTCGACGTCATGGTCTCGCGCAATCGACTCAAATCCTTCCTCACCGGGCTTGCCCTCTATACGATGGCGGCGGCGATGATCGGCTATTTCGGCATCAACGCCTATACCGGCAGATATGGGTTGAACGCGCGCCAGGAGCTCGATCAAGAGATCATCGCGCTGACTGCGGAATTGGCGCGTTTGAAAAAAGAGCGCGCCGAAAGCGAGCAGCGTGTCTCGCTGCTCCGGTCAGACCGCGTCGACCCCGACATGCTCGACGAGCGTGCGCGTTATCAGCTCGACTACGCCAATCCGCACGATCTGGTTCGGATCATCAATCCGAACTGATCGTCAAATTTCAAATTCGCAAAAAATAGATTTCGAAAATGTCGTGTTGGGTTGCACTGCGGCATAGCGACCATGTTGCCGGCTCACGCAATCCTTCCACGGCGGTTTGAGTTGAGCTAGAGAGAAAGCCAACCGCTCTCGCACCTGGAAACGCCATGGCTGTCCCCAAGAAAAGCGTCGTGAAAGAGGCCACTCAGGAAAAAGGAAACGGTGCCGACGCCCCCCCGGAATTCACGAGGGAACAGGAACTTCGTGCGCTCCGTGACATGCTCTTGATCCGCAGATTCGAGGAAAAGGCTGGCCAGCTCTACGGAATGGGTGCAATCGGCGGTTTCTGCCACCTCTATATCGGGCAGGAAGCCGTCGTCGTCGGCATGCAGATGACCCTCAAGCAAGGCGATCAGGTTATAACGGGATACCGTGATCACGGTCACATGCTGGCCTGTGGAATGGAAGCCAAGGGCGTGATGGCCGAGCTGACCGGACGCCGGGGTGGCTATTCCAAGGGCAAGGGCGGCTCCATGCACATGTTCAGCATGGAGAAGAATTTTTTCGGCGGCCACGGCATCGTCGGTGCGCAGGTCTCGCTCGGCACCGGGCTGGCATTTGCCAATCGTTATCGCGGCAACGATTTCGTCAGCCTGGCTTATTTCGGTGACGGGGCCTCGAACCAGGGCCAGGTCTATGAAAGCTTCAACATGGCGGAGCTCTGGAAGCTTCCCGTCGTCTTCATCATCGAGAACAACCGTTATGCGATGGGCACGTCGGTGACGCGCTCGTCGGCGCAGACCGATTTTTCGAAGCGCGGCATCTCCTTCAACATTCCGGGGGAGCAGGTCGACGGCATGGACGTCCGCGCCGTGAAGGCCGAAGGTGAGAAGGCTGTCGCCTGGTGCCGCGCCGGCAAGGGTCCGTTCATTCTGGAAATGCAGACCTACCGCTACCGCGGGCACTCGATGTCAGATCCGGCCAAATATCGCACCCGGGAGGAAGTCGACAAGGTCCGCCACGATCAGGATCCGATTGAACAGGTTCGAAACCGGTTGCTCGCGGCGAAAATGAGCGAAGACGAGCTGAAGGCCATCGACGCCCAGGTACGTGAGGTCGTCAACGCGGCCGCCGATTTCGCTCAGCACGACCCCGAACCCGATCCGTCCGAGCTTTATACCGATGTCTACCGATGAAATGTTGGGGCGATCAAAACCGATCTGATGCGCTTGTGACAAGCGCGGCTTAAAGAGTGATTTTTCGGAGCTGATATGCCAATTCAAGTACTGATGCCTGCGCTCTCGCCGACCATGGAGAAGGGCAACCTTGCGAAATGGCTGAAGAAGGAAGGCGAGGCCATCAAGTCGGGCGATGTCATCGCCGAGATCGAAACCGACAAGGCGACGATGGAAGTCGAGGCGACCGATGAAGGCACCCTCGGCAAAATCCTGATTCCGGAAGGCACCGCCGACGTTGCCGTCAACACTCCGATCGCAACCATTCTGGCCGACGGCGAGAGCGCCGCCGATCTCGCGAAGGTGCCGACCCCGAAAGCTGCACCGTCTGCGCCTTCTGTCGCAGCGCAAGTCGCCGAGTCCCGCTCGCCGGTCGGCGAGGGTCAGCCGAAGATCGATTCTCCGCAGGCACCGGCCGCTCCCAAACCAGTCGCTGCGGAGCCCGATCCGGAAGTGCCCGAAGGCACCGCGATGGTGACCATGACCATCCGTGAAGCCCTGCGCGACGCCATGGCCGAGGAAATGCGTCGTGATCCCGACGTGTTCCTGATGGGCGAAGAGGTTGCAGAGTATCAGGGCGCCTACAAGGTCAGTCAGGGACTCTTGCAGGAATTCGGCGCCCGGCGCGTCATCGATACGCCGATCACCGAGCATGGCTTTGCCGGCATTGGCGTCGGCGCGGCAATGGCGGGCCTCAAGCCGATCGTCGAATTCATGACCTGGAATTTCGCCATGCAGGCGATCGACCAAATCATCAACTCGGCGGCGAAGACATCGTACATGTCGGGCGGGCAGATGGGATGCTCGATCGTGTTCCGCGGCCCGAATGGCGCGGCGGCGCGCGTCGCCGCCCAGCACAGCCAAGACTATTCGGCCTGGTATTCGCAGATTCCGGGTCTCAAGGTGATCGCGCCATTTTCGGCCGCCGATTACAAGGGATTGCTGAAAGCCGCGATCCGCGACCCCAATCCGGTGATCTTCCTCGAAAACGAGGTGCTGTACGGCCACTCCGGCGAGGTCCCCAAGCTCGAGGATTATGTGATCCCGATCGGCAAGGCTCGCGTGGCGCGCACGGGTGGCCACGTCACCATCGTCTCGTGGTCGATGGGCATGAGCTACGCGTTGAAAGCCGCCGAGGAACTGGCGAAGGAAGGCATCGAGGCCGAAATCGTCGATCTCCGCTCGATTCGTCCGCTCGATACCGACACGATCGTGAAATCGGTGATGAAGACCGGTCGCGCCGTGACGGTCGAAGAGGGCTGGCAGCAAAGCGGCGTCGGCGCTGAAGTCGCCGCGCGCATCATGGAGCATGCGTTCGACTATCTGGACGCCCCGGTAACGCGGGTGTCCGGCAAGGACGTGCCGATGCCCTATGCTGCCAATCTCGAAAAGCTGGCACTGCCCTCGGTGGCCGAGGTGGTCGCGGCCGCCAAGGCCGTTTGCTATCGCTGACGAGGCAAAAGCGGTGGCCGCTGAACCCTATCATTACGAATTCATGGCCGAGGCCATTCGGGAAGCGGAGATCGGCATCGCCGAGGGCGGGCTTCCGATCGGCGCCATTCTGACGCTGGACAGGAAGATCATCGCACGCGGGCATAACCGCAGGGTGCAGGAGAAGAATGTCATTCTCCACGGCGAGATGTCATGCATGCGCGACGCCGGCCTGATCTCCTTTCATGACACCGTCATGTACACGACGTTGTCGCCATGCTCGATGTGCGCGGGCGCGATCGGGCTTTTCAAGCTTTCGCTTCTCGTGATCGGCGAATCCGTCACCTTCCCGGGAAGCAAGGACATCCTGACCCAATTCGGCATTCCCTATATCGATCTTGAGGACGAGCGATCGATCAACATGATGAAATCGTGGCGGTCGAACCCGGCGAACGAGCGCCTCTGGCAGGGCGATATCGGAAATTGATGCGGGCCCTGGTTCTTTCATCGGGTGGCCTGGTGCCCACTTTCCGGAGTTCGTGCTACGCCTCAGCACGCACCTTTCGCGAACTTCGGAAAGTAACGGGCACCAGCAAATCTATGATTATAGTGCCGCTTTTCTATTTGAAGTTCCTGGATAGAATTCGCCGCCTGCGGTGCAGGAACTTCAAAAAGGCGGCACTAGACACCCGGACGTTTTTTGGTTGGCTTTCGAAGGCACGGAAGACAACGAGCGAAGATATCCTGTGAGGTCAGTATGCCGATCAACATTCTGATGCCCGCGCTTTCGCCGACGATGGAGAAGGGCAACCTTGCCAAGTGGCTCAAGAAGGAGGGCGACAAGGTAAAGTCCGGCGACGTGATCGCTGAAATCGAAACCGACAAGGCAACCATGGAGGTCGAAGCGGTCGACGAGGGAACGATCGCGAAGATCCTCATTCCGGAAGGCACGCAGGACGTCGCGGTCAACGACGTGATTGCCGTGCTCGCCGGCGATGGCGAGGACGTCAAGTCGGCCGGCGCAACCGCGCCCAGCGCGCCGCCCAAGCCTGCTCCGGCTGCGCAAGCCCCCGCCGCGGCAAAGCCCTCCGCCCCACCGCCGCCACCGGCGGCCGCACCAGCGGCCAAGCCCATGCCGCAGGCCACGGCGGCTCCCGCCGGCGCAAACGGACATGACCGGGTGTTTTCATCGCCCCTTGCTCGCCGCCTTGCCAAAGAGGCCGGCATCGAGATTGGGCGCATCACGGGCACGGGGCCGCACGGCCGCGTCATCGCGCGCGACGTGGAGGAAGCAAAATCCGGCAAGGGACTGAAGGCGCCGGCGCCTCCCTCGGCACCGGCGATCGCGCCGACGATGTCGGACAAGCAGATTCTCGCGCTGTTCGAGCCAGGCAGCTACGAGATCGTGCCGCATGACGGCATGCGCCGGACCATTGCACAAAGGCTCACCGCCGCGGCCCAGACCATTCCCCATTTCTATCTGACGATCGACTGCGATATCGGCAAGCTGCTCGCCGCGCGCGAGGAGATCAACGCGGCAGCGCCCAAGGACAAGGAAAAGAAGCCGCTTTACAAGCTGTCGGTCAACGACTTCGTGATCAAGGCCATGGCGATCGCGTTGCAACGCATCCCGAACTGCAACGTGAGCTGGACCGAATCCGGCATGGTCAAGCACAGGCATTCCGATATCGGCGTTGCCGTGGCGATGCCGGGTGGCCTGATCACGCCGATCATCCGCAAGGCCGAAACCAAAACGCTGTCGACGATCTCGACCGAGATGAAGGATTTCGCCGCGCGCGCTCGCGCACGCAAGCTCAAGCCGGATGAATATCAGGGCGGCACCACCGCGATCTCCAATCTCGGCATGTACGGCATCAATCATTTCACCGCCGTCATCAATCCGCCGCACGCGACCATCCTTGCGGTCGGCACCAGCGAAGAGCGAGCGGTGGTCCGCAATGGCAAGATCGAGGCGGCGCAGATGATGAGCGTGACATTGTCGTGCGATCACCGCGCCATCGACGGCGCGCTCGGCGCCGAGCTGATCGGCGCATTCAAGATGCTGATCGAAAATCCCGTCATGATGATGGTGTGAGCCATGGCCGACGCATCCTTCGACATCGTCATCATTGGCTCCGGCCCTGGAGGCTACGTCACGGCGATTCGCGCAGCCCAGCTCGGCTTCAAGACCGCGATCGTGGAGAAATCCTATCTCGGCGGCATTTGCCTGAACTGGGGCTGCATCCCGACCAAGGCGCTGCTGCGTTCGGCCGAAATCTTTCACTACATGCAGCACGCCAAGGACTATGGCCTCGCGGCGGAGAAAATCTCCTATGACCCGAAAGCCGTGGTGCAGCGTTCGCGCGCCGTCTCAAAGCGTCTCAATGACGGCGTCGGCTTCCTGATGAAAAAGAACAAGGTGACCATCATCTGGGGCGAGGCCGCTATCGATGCGCCCGGCAAGATCACGGTGAAGAAATCCGCCGTCGAGGCGCCGAAAGGCGCGCTCGGCGAGGGCGCCTATCAGGCCAAGCACATCATCATCGCAACGGGCGCGCGGCCGCGTGTGTTGCCGGGGCTTGAGCCCGACAAGAAGTTGGTCTGGACCTATTTCGAGGCCATGGTGCCAGACAAGATGCCGAAATCGCTTCTGGTCGTTGGCTCCGGTGCGATCGGCATCGAATTCGCGTCCTTCTTCCACACCATGGGCTCGGACGTGACGGTGGTCGAGGTGCTGCCGCAGATCCTCCCCGTCGAAGACGCTGAAATCGCAGGCCTGGCGCGCAAGCGCTTCGAGAAACAGGGCATCAAGATCCTGACCGATACCAAAGTGACCAGATTGGAGAAAAAGACCGATAGCGTGGTCGCTACCATCGACGACGGCAAGAAGCCGCAGACTGCCGAATTCGATCGGGTGATTTCGGCCGTGGGTGTGGTGGGGAATATCGAAAATCTCGGGCTGGAAAAACTCGGGGTGAAAACCGAGCGCGGCACCGTGGTGGTCGACGGTTACGGCAAAACCAACGTGCCCGGTATCTACGGCATCGGCGACGTCGCCGGTCCCCCGATGCTCGCTCACAAGGCCGAGCATGAGGGCGTGGTGTGCGTGGAAGCCATCAAGGGTCTGCATCCGCATGCAACCGACAAGAATCTCATTCCCGGATGCACCTACTGCAATCCGCAGGTCGCTTCCGTCGGCCTGACCGAAGCGAGGGCGAAAGAGGGGGGTCGCGAGATCAGGGTCGGCCGATTCCCGTTTGTCGGCAACGGCAAGGCGATCGCGCTCGGCGAGGATCAGGGGCTGGTCAAGGTGATCTTCGACAAGAAGACGGGCCAGCTGCTCGGGGCGCACATGATCGGCGCGGAGGTAACCGAGCTGATCCAGGGCTACGTGGTGGCCATGAATTTGGAGACCACGGAAGAAGAGCTCATGCACACCATCTTCCCGCACCCGACATTATCCGAAATGATGAAGGAGGCGGTGCTGGATGCCTATGGACGGGTGTTGAACATTTAGGCCGCTTCGGCGTTGTAAGGGTGGCTTTACCGCAACGAACGTTGCTTGAACGTCACACTTCCGGAAGATTTAACCCTTTCCCGGGGTCCCGCGTGGTCGCGCCGCTTTTTTGCCACACCCTCCGTGAGATCATGTCCTCGTAGGCTGAAGGCCGCGGCGATCGCGAAGACCGAGGGAAATTTCTTCTTTCCCGGGCTCATAAAGGGATGCTGGGGAGAACAGGTTCGCGATGGACGCCAAGACCAACATCAAAAAGAGGCTGCCAAGCCGTCACGTGACGGAAGGCCCCGAACGGGCCCCCCATCGCTCCTACCTCTATGCCATGGGGCTGACGACCGAGCAGATCCACCAGCCCTTCGTGGGCGTGGCATCCTGCTGGAATGAAGCGGCTCCCTGCAACATCTCGCTGATGCGTCAGGCCCAGGCGGTCAAGAAGGGCGTTGCGGCGGCCGGCGGCACGCCCCGCGAGTTCTGCACCATCACCGTGACCGACGGTATGGCGATGGGCCACGACGGTATGCGCTCGTCATTGCCGTCCCGCGAATGCATCGCCGACTCCGTCGAGCTGACGGTGCGCGGTCATTCCTACGACGCGCTGGTTGGCTTGGCCGGCTGCGACAAGTCCTTGCCCGGCATGATGATGGCGATGGTGCGGCTCAACGTGCCCTCCATCTTCATCTATGGCGGCTCGATCCTTCCCGGCAATTTCCGTGGCCAGCAGGTCACCGTGCAGGACATGTTCGAGGCCGTGGGCAAGCACTCCGTGGGAGCGATGTCTGACGCAGATCTCGATGAGATCGAGCGCGTCGCCTGCCCCTCGGCCGGTGCGTGCGGTGCACAATTCACCGCCAATACCATGGCAACGGTATCAGAGGCCATTGGGCTGGCATTGCCTTATTCGGCCGGCGCGCCGGCGCCTTACGAGATCCGCGATTCGTTTTGCATGGCCGCGGGTGAGAAGGTCATGGAGTTGATCTCGCAGAACATCCGGCCGCGCGACATCGTCACGCGACGTTCGCTGGAAAACGCGGCGGCCGTTGTAGCGGCTTCCGGCGGCTCGACCAATGCTGCATTGCATCTACCGGCCATCGCCCACGAATGCAGCATAAAATTCGACCTCTTTGACGTCGCAGAAATCTTTAAAAAGACACCTTATGTCGCGGATTTGAAGCCGGGCGGTCGTTATGTCGCCAAAGACATGTTTGAGGCTGGCGGAATACCGCTTCTGATGAAGACGCTGCTCGACCACGGCCATATGCATGGTGACTGCTTGACAGTCACGGGCCGGACGATGGCCGAAAATCTCAAAAGCGTTAAATGGAATCCGCATCAGGACGTGGTGCGCCCTGCCGACAAGCCGATCACCGTCACCGGAGGCGTTGTCGGCCTGAAGGGCAATCTCGCGCCAGAGGGTGCAATCGTGAAGGTCGCGGGCATGTCGAACGTGAGATTCAGCGGACCCGCCCGCTGTTTCGACTGCGAAGAGGATGCGTTCGAAGCCGTCCAGAAGAGGACTTACAAGGAAGGCGAGGTCATCGTCATCCGATATGAAGGGCCGCGCGGCGGTCCTGGCATGCGGGAGATGCTTTCAACCACCGCGGCGCTGACCGGTCAGGGCATGGGAGGTAAAATCGCCCTGATCACCGATGGCCGGTTTTCCGGTGCGACCCGCGGCTTCTGCATCGGCCATGTTGGGCCGGAGGCGGCGGTCGGGGGGCCGATCGCGCTGTTGCGGGACGGCGACATCATCGAGATCGATGCCGCTGCCGGAATTCTTAACGTAAAATTGACTGACGCAGAGCTCGCCGAACGTAAAACCAAATGGCAGCCGCGTGAGACTAAACATACGTCAGGTGCTCTGTGGAAATACGCCCAGCAGGTCGGTCCCGCGCTTGGCGGTGCCGTCACCCATCCGGGCGGGGCACACGAGAAATTGTGCTATGCGGATATTTGAGCGAACCATATTTGCGTTGATTTTGGGCGCCATTCCGGTGGCTACGCAGTCACTCGCCTTTGATGGAGCCCCCGTCAATCAGGATACGGCCATCCCGGTGGTTTCCGGCCCGGTTGGTGCGGCTGCGGCGTTGAAGAAGGCCATTCCCCCGTCGACGACGGATAGCTCGCTGACCTCGTTGCAATACGCGGCCGAAGGCGGCCATCCCGTCGCGCAGTGGAAGCTGGGTCGGATGTACGCCGATGGCGATGGCGTGGTTCAGGACGACCTGCGCGCTTTCGAATATTTCAGCCGCATCGCCAACGCCCACGCCGAAGACAGCCCGTCGGCCCCGCAGGCGGCGATCGTCGCCAACGCCTTCGTGGCGCTCGGGCGGTACTACCTCAGCGGCATCCCGAATTCGAAGATCACCGCCGATCCCGAGCGGGCGAGGGAGATGTTCTCCTACGCGGCCTCTTACTTCGGTAACGCCGATGCGCAATACGATCTCGCCCGCCTCTATCTGAAGAACGCAGGCACCTCGCGTGACGATTTCCGTTATGGCGCGCGATGGCTCGGCCTGGCCGCGCAGAAAGGTCAGCACCAGGCGCAGGCCTTGCTCGGACAGATGCTGTTCAATGGCGACCAGTTGCCGCGTCAGGCTGCGCGCGGCTTGATGTGGCTGACGCTGGCGCGCGACAGCGCGACAGCGGATGAAATCTGGATCAGGGACAGCTACAACAAGGCGATCGCCAGAGCGTCCGATGACGACCGCGCGATGGCGCTGCAGATGCTCGAGCACTGGGTGCAGGGCCGCAAGGACTGATCATGCGGCCGCACCCGGAGTGGCGACACGTTTATGCCGCTTCCAGATCGAGATCGATCCAGACCGGCACGTGATCCGACGGTTTCTCCCAGGCCCGCACATAGCTGTCGATACCGGTATCGATCAGGCGGTCGCTGGCTTGCGGCGAGAGCAGGAGATGATCGATGCGCAGGCCCTGGTTCTTCTGCCAGCAGCCAGCCTGATAGTCCCAGAAGGTGTATTGGCCCGCCTCATCGGTGACCGCGCGCAGCGCGTCTGTGAGGCCAAGCCCGAGCAGGGACTGAAAGCTCTCGCGGGTGGCCGTTCGAAACAAGGCGTCGTCGACCCAGGATGCCGGGTTGTGGACGTCTTCTGCCTTGGGGATGACGTTGAAGTCTCCGGCCAGCACCAGCGGTTCTTCCGCCTTGAGCCGCTGTCTTGAATACTCAAGCAGGCGCGACATCCATTTGAGCTTGTACGGATACTTCTCGGTGTCGGGCGGATTGCCGTTGGGCAAATAGAGACAGGCGATGCGAATGACGCCGCGCTTGAGCGTGACCACGCCCTCGAGAAAGCGTGCATGCGTGTCTTCGTCATCTCCGGCGAGCCCCGATCTGGTTTCGTCGAACGGGAGTTTCGACAGAAGCGCGACGCCGTTGAAGGTCTTCTGGCCGTGGGTGACGACGTTATAGCCGAGCGACTCCAGCTCAAGCCGCGGGAATGCCTCGTCGGTGCATTTGATTTCCTGCAGGCAAACGATGTCCGGCGAGCAATCCTTCAGCCAGGTCATGAGGTTCTCGATCCGCTGCCGGATCGAATTCACGTTCCAGGTGGCGATGCGCATCGGCCGAGCGATCTTAGATGGAGAAGCTGGTGCCGCAGCCGCAGGACGCCGTGGCGTTGGGATTGACCACGCGGAACGAGGCGCCAATCAGGTCGTCGACGAAATCGACCTCGGAGCCGGCCAGAAACGGTACCGATGCCGGATCGACCAGCACCACGGCACTGTCGCGGGCGATCACGAGGTCGTCTTCGGCCCGATCATGTTCGACGTCGAATTTATATTGAAAGCCGGAGCAGCCGCCGCCCTCGACGCTGATCCGCAGCATGGCGCCGTCGCCCTCCTTCTTGAGGATTTCGCCAATGCGGCGGGCGGCCCGTTCACTGATGGTGACCGCTGTGGTCATGCGAAAAAGTCTCCGAATCCGCTTCTCCGGGCCAATTTATCTGGCATCCGGCGCAAACCATAGTTAAGTGCGCCGGGCGGCGGAATCAAACCTTTTTGGAGATGAATACATCGTGTCGGTAGGAATGGCTGCTCCTCGCTCGGCCTATGCCTGTGACCCCGACCGCAGTCGTGGACGGCAGTTCTCGGAACCGCCGAGCAGGACCCGCAGCCCGTTCCGGCGCGATTGCGATCGGGTCATTCATTCCACCGCCTTTCGCCGCCTGAAGCACAAGACGCAGGTTTTCGTCTTCCACGAGGGCGACCATTATCGCACCCGGTTGACCCACTCGCTGGAAGTAGCGCAAATCGCCCGTGCGCTAGCCCGCCAGCTCGGGCTCGATGAGGATCTCACCGAAACGCTCGCGCTCGCCCACGACCTTGGCCATCCCCCATTCGGCCATGCCGGCGAGCGGGCGCTGGATGATTGTCTGAAGGCCCATGGCGGCTTCGATCACAATGCGCAGACCTTGCGCGTGATCACCTCGCTCGAGCACCGCTACCCCGAATTCGACGGCCTCAATCTGACCTGGGAATCGCTGGAAGGAATCGTCAAGCACAACGGTCCCCTGATGACCCGCGACGGCTCGCCGATCGGACGTTATCGCGAGCGCGGCATTCCCGTGGGGATTTCCGATTTCGTCAGCGCCTATGATCTCGAACTTTCGACCTTTGCCTCGCTGGAGGCGCAGGTCGCCGCGATTGCCGACGATATCGCCTATGATGCCCACGATATCGACGACGGACTGCGCGCCGGTCTGTTTGAGGTCGACGATCTCAGGGCTATTCCGATCGCCGCGGAGATCATCAACGAGATTGAAATGCACCATCCCGGTCTCGACGACCACCGGCGCGGCGCCGAACTGGTGCGTGAGCTGATTTCCTGCCTCATCGTAGCCGTATATTCCGAGGCGCGGCTTCGTCTGGAGCGCGCCCGTCCCTCCAGCGTCGAGGAAGTCCGCAACCAGGCCGAGGCGCTGATCGCCTTTCCGGCCGAAATGGCCCAGGCAGAGGTCGCGATCAAGGCGTTCCTGTACGAAAGGATGTACCGGCATCCCCGGGTGATGCGGGTCATGGGGGAGGCGGAGCGGATCTTGTTTGATCTGTTTGCGCGCTACCACAAACATCCCGGCGACCTGCCGCCGGAATGGCTGCCGATGGAAAACAGCGGCGAGACGGAAACCGAACGCGCCCGCCGGATCGGCAATTTCATCGCCGGAATGACCGATCGCTTCGCGCTCACCGAGCATCAGCGGCTTTTTGACTTAACCCCGGATTTGCGTTAGGCGGCGACCATGGCCGGCAATGCCCCACCGCAGCATCTTTTCGCCGACGTGCTGACGCGCGTACGCGCCGTCTGCGCCGCGCAACTCGGCACTGGCGCCGATTTGTCGCGCGTGGTCGTGGAGCCGCCGAAGGAATCATCCCATGGCGATATGGCGACCAACGCCGCCATGGTGCTCGCCCGGGAGGCCAGGACAAAACCGCGCGAGCTTGCGGAGAAGATTGCAGCGGGTCTGCGCGCCGACAGCCTGATTGCCTCAGTCGAGGTCGCAGGACCCGGTTTCATCAATCTCACCTTGAAGGTCTCGGTCTGGGCCGACACGCTTCGTAACGTGTTGCGCCAGGGCAATTCCTATGGCCGAAGCGCGATCGGAGCCGGCGAGAAGGTCAATGTCGAATATGTTTCGGCCAACCCGACCGGGCCGATGCATGTCGGGCATTGCCGAGGCGCGGTGTTTGGCGACGCGCTCGCAAGCCTGCTTCAATTCACGGGCCATGATGTCACCCGCGAATATTACATCAACGACGCTGGCGCCCAGGTCGACGTGCTCGCCCGTTCGGCCTTTCTTCGCTACCGCGAGGCGCTCGGCGAAAACATCGGTGAAATCCCGGAAGGGCTTTATCCCGGCGACTATCTCAAGCCGGTGGGGCAGGCGCTGTCGGCTGAATATCGCGACAGGCTGCGGGCGATGCCCGAAAGCGAATGGCTTCCGATCGTCCGCGCCAAAGCCATCGCGATGATGATGGATGCGATCAAGGGCGACCTCGCCGCGCTTAACATCAAGCACGACGTATTTTTCTCCGAGAGATCGCTGATCGAGACTGGCAACAACCGTGTCGCCGAGACGATCGATTTTCTGCGTTCCAGGGGAGACGTCTACGAAGGCCGGCTGCCGCCGCCAAAGGGTGCGCCCGTCGACGACTACGAAGATCGCGAGCAAACGCTGTTTCGTGCCACCGCATACGGCGATGACGTCGATCGGCCGCTTCTGAAATCCGATGGCTCCTACACCTATTTCGCCTCCGACATCGCCTATCACAAGAACAAGTTCGATCGCGGGTTTCACAATCTGGTCGATGTCTGGGGCGCCGATCACGGCGGCTACGTCAAGCGCGTCGAAGCCGCGATCAAGGCGGTCACCGCAGGCAAGGCCACGCTCGACGTCAAGATCGTCCAGCTCGTCAAGCTGCTCCGCGGCGGTGAGCCGGTGAAGATGTCGAAGCGCTCGGGCGATTTCGTCACCTTGCGCGAGGTAGTGGATGAGGTCGGCAAGGACGCCGTGCGCTTCATGATGCTGTTCCGCAAGAACGATGCGGTGCTGGATTTCGACCTCGCCAAGGTCATCGAACAGTCGCGCGACAACCCCGTTTTTTACGTGCAATACGGCCATGCCCGCGGCCACTCGGTGTTTCGCAACGCGCGCGAGGTGATCCCGCATTTGCCCGAGGAGGCCAAGGCGAGAGCGGCCTTCCTGGCCGATGCGGCGATCGAACGGCTGAACGATCCTTCGGAACTAAACCTTTTGCGGCAGCTGGCACTCTATCCGCGGACGGTCGAAGCGGCGGCGTCGGCACATGAGGCCCACCGAATCGCTTTTTACCTATATGATCTTGCCAGCGAATTCCATGCGCTATGGACGAGGGGGCGGGATTTGCCCTATTTACGCTTTATTATCAATAATGATGCCGAAATGACGAAGGCCCGGCTCGCCCTGGTGCAGGGGGTCGTTTCGGTGCTGGCGTCCGGCCTGGCCGTGCTCGGCGTTGGTGCCCCGGACGAGATGCGTTGACAGGGGTGGTCGCCATCCGGTCTTGGGGGTCTGGGAATTTCTAAGTGGCATCCGGCAAACGCCGGGTCGGTTTTGGGGAGTGGGTTGGCGGCTTTCCCGCGGGGGATGCATCATCACGATGGCTGATCGATATCCGGAAAGACCCTTTCCCGCCGACGACAACTATGATCGCGGTAGCCGGTCCCGTGCGCCCTCAAAGGCAGATGGCGATCCTCTGGCGGAGCTGGCGCGTCTGATCGGTGCATCCGATTTCGCCATGGGACGTGCCAATCTGCAGGTGCAGCCGCGGACCAAGCCGCGCGATCAATACGACCAGCAGCACTCCGACCAGCAGCACTCCGATCAGCAGCACTCCGATCCCTACGAATTGCCTGCGGAAGCAGAGGAGGGACCGCCGCCCGGCCCACCCTCGTGGATGAAGCGCGTGGCGAGGCAGGAGCAGGCAACACCGCTGCCGCAGCACGAATATCCAAGCGCCGTCCACCCGGTGCATCGGTACGCTGCGGCAAATCCCGCGCCTGAGGCGGACTACGAGGACGAGTCTTACGCCGATGCCGATCAGGAACACGATCTGTCGCGTTACGACGATGCGCTGTATGGCGAACTTGATTCAGATGCGCAGGATGCTCAGCACGGTGAGAGCTACACTGAAGACGCCTACGCCTTTGAGGACGAATATAGCGAAGAGACGGAGCCGCCGAAGCGCCGCCGCGGGATGATCACTGTTGTTGCCGTGTTCGCGCTTGCCTTTTTCGGTGTCGGCGGGGCCTATGCCTATCGTACCTATGTCGGATCGGCGCGCAGTGGCGAACCGCCGATCATCAGGGCCGACAATAGTCCGACCAAAATCATCCCGGCTCCGACGGACGGTGGTGCGAAGCTGCCTGATCGCATGTTGTCCGCCGACACCGAGAAGATCGTTCCGCGCGAGGAAGCCCCTGTCGACGTCAATGCCCGGTCGGGCGCGCGCGTGATCTTCCCGCCGCCGAACCAGACCGGCGCGCAGCCATCGACCGCAAACGCTGCGCCGCCGACGGCGGTGGCCAACGCCGCGAACGGAACGCTACCCAATGGCGAGCCGCGAAAGATCAAGACATTCACGGTCCGGGGGGATCAGGGAGATGCTGCCGCAAACCCGGCACCGGCCACCATCCCGGCGCCGGGGTCTGCCAAGCCGGTTGCGAATGCGAAGCCCGCCACAGCTGCGGCGCCGCCGCGGTCGCCGGCTTCCGTGGCCAACGCGAATGCCAATGCGCCGCTGTCGCTTTCGCCACAGACCTCGGCACCTGCGAGCGAGCCTGCCACGAGGGTCGCGGCGACCAGTCCCACGCAGGCCGTGCCCGGCGCAGGCGGCGCGAGCGGCGGATATCTCGTGCAGGTGGCCTCGCAGCGGAGCGAAGCCGACGCCCAGGCGTCATACAAGGCTCTCCAGACCAAGTACCCCTCGGTGCTCGGGTCCCACTCGCCGCTGATCAAGCGCGCCGATCTCGGCGAAAAAGGCGTCTATTACCGGGCTATGGTCGGCCCCTTCGGTTCGTCGGACGAAGCCTCTCAGTTCTGCGGCAACCTGAAGTCAGCCGGCGGCCAATGCGTCATCCAGCGGAATTGACGACGGTTTCCTCGACCCTGGTTGATCCCTAGGGCGACGCCGATGCAAGCCCGCGCATTCGTCACCGGCGTGTCCGGACCAGAGCTGACTGTTGCGGAGCACGATTTCATCCGCGCTGAACGGCCCTGGGGCTTTATCCTGTTCAAGCGGAACGTCGAAACGCCGCAACAGGTAAGCACGCTCGTTGAGGAATTGAGGAACTGCGTCGGTGTTCCGGATGCCCCGGTCCTGATCGACCAGGAGGGAGGCCGGGTACAGCGCCTTGGCCCGCCGCACTGGCCCGTTTATCCCCCTGGCGCCCTGTTTGGGGCCTTGTACGACCTTGATCCGGCCTTGGGTCTTGCAGCCGCGCGGCTGTCGGCGCGATCGATTGCGGCTGACCTTGCCGATCTCGGCATCAGCGTAGACTGTCTACCGCTGGCGGATGTGCCCGTTGCGGGTGCGGATGCGGTCATCGGAGACCGGGCCTATGGAGACAGGCCGGACAAGGTCGCCGCTATTGCCCGTGCGGTGACCAAGGGGTTGGAGCAGGGTGGTGTTTTACCGGTGCTCAAGCACATTCCCGGCCATGGGCGGGCAACGGCGGACAGCCATCTTCGGCTTCCGGAGGTGAAAACCCCCAAAAAGGAGTTGGAACGAACTGATTTTGCTGCGTTTCAAGCCCTTGCGGACTTGCCGATGGCGATGACCGCCCATGTTGTGTTTAGTGCCCTGGACCCCGTTCATCCGGCTACGACTTCTGCGACAATCATCGAGCAGGTGATTCGCGGCGTAATCGGGTTCCATGGTTTGTTGATGAGTGATGACGTGTCGATGAATGCGCTCTCCGGATCGATCGCCGAGCGGACGGGGGCGATCTTTTCCGCGGGTTGCGACGTTGTCCTGCATTGCAATGGCAAACTCGAGGAAATGCGCCAGGTCGCGGCCAAGACGCCGGAATTATCAGGAAAAGCGCTTGAGCGCGCGAAGCTCGCGCTGGCGTCGCGTCGAGCGGCGGAGCCGTTTGATCGGATGGCTGCGCGCAGCGAACTCGACGCGATGAAGAGCAAGGCTGGGACTTTGGGCGCATGACCGCGGAAATTCTATCGTTTGAGACAGGGCGGCCTGCCGAGGTTGCAGACGGCGAACTTGCGCTGGTGGTCGATGTCGAAGGCTATGAGGGGCCACTCGACCTCCTGCTCGCCCTGGCGCGCCAGCAGAAGGTCGACCTCGCCAAGATCTCAATCCTGGCGCTGGCGGACCAGTACCTCGCCTTCATTGAAGCCGCGCGGAAGATCCGCCTCGAGCTTGCGGCTGATTATCTGGTGATGGCGGCTTGGCTCGCTTATCTCAAATCGCGACTCTTGTTGCCTGAGCCGCCGACCGCCGAAGGGCCTAGCGCGGAGGAAATGGCGACCGCGCTTGCCAACCGGCTGCGCAGGCTCGAAGCCATCCGAGAGGCTTCGAACCGGCTGATGAACCGCCCGCAATTGCTGCGCGATATCTTTCCGCGCGGCAATCCCGAGATCATCGCCGAGATCAGGCATCAAAAATATACGGCAACCCTGTTCGATCTGCTCACCGCCTATGCCGCCCAGCGCCAGCAGCGGGTGCTGGCTTCGGTGCATCTGGCCAAGCGCACGGTATGGTCGCTCAGCGAGGCGCGGGCATCGCTTGAACGCCTGATCGGAATGGCCGAGCACTGGAGCTGTCTCGACGAGTACCTGATGAGCTACGTGGTCGACCCCTCGCAGAAAGCCACGGTTTTCGCGTCCAGTTTTGCCGCAGCGCTCGAACTGGTCAGGGAAGGCGAAGTCGAATTGCACCAGAAAGAGCCGTTTGCGCCTTTGTATTTCCGAAAGCGTCCAGTGCAATCACCACCCGAGGCGATGATCGCGCCTGACTTGTCGACCGAATAAGCGGAAGAAGCCGAGTAAGTGGAAGAAGGAGACCGTGCCATGGCAAGCCTGGCGGAACGACGCAAAGCCGATGCCGAGGAGCACTCTGTGGACCCGCAATCGCGCCCCGAAGAATTGCGGCTTCTGGAGGCGCTGTTGTTCGCGTCCGCCGAACCGCTCGACCAGGCGACGCTCGCCAAGCGGATGCCGGAGGGCGTCGACATCAAGGCCGCGCTGATACAGCTGCAGGCCGACTACGCCTCGCGCGGCGTCAACCTTGTTCGCGTGGCGAACAAGTGGACGTTCCGCACCGCCGGCGACCTTTCCTGGCTGATGACCCGCGAGAGCACCGAAACGCGGCGCCTGTCTCGCGCGGCCATCGAGATGCTTGCGATCATCGCCTATCATCAGCCGGTCACCCGCGCCGAAATCGAGGAGATCCGCGGGGTGGTTACCTCGAAGGGAACACTGGATGTTCTTCTTGAAACCGGGTGGATCCGCCCGCGCGGACGCCGCAAGACGCCCGGGCGTCCGCTTACCTTCGGAACAACGGAGGCCTTCTTGTCGCAATTCAGCCTCGAGGCCTTGAGCGATCTGCCCGGCCTTGAGGAATTGAGAGGAACGGGGTTATTGGATTCGCGGCTGCCTTCGGGCTTCAGCGTACCGACGCCCTCGGATGACCCGGCCTTGCGCGAGGACGAGGACCCGCTCGAGCCGGGCGATCTGGAACTGTCGCTGGCGCCTACGGTCGAGCCAGAACCTGGCGACAGAATGTAGCAGGAAAACCTGTTCCAGCTCGATTGCCGCACATTGTCGCGTTTGAACGACCAAGCATTAACGCTTGGCCGTTTAACGCGGATTTGCGTGGCTCAAGTCCTTGTTTTTGACACCTCCCGAGCCTACTTTGCGCTCAGGTTAGGCCGGGTTTCCAGGCCTCGTGTTGTTGGAGGATCGCAGGATGGGTTCGCTTAGCATTTGGCACTGGATCGTCGTGATCGCAGTCGTCCTGCTGCTGTTTGGTCGCGGCAAGATTTCCGACCTGATGGGTGACGTTGCCCAGGGCATCAAGGCCTTCAAGAAGGGCATGCAGGACGATGAAAAGACTGCAGAAAAGACCGAGCCCGTAAAGTCGATCGATCATAACGCCACCCCTCAGGCGGCGAGCCGGTCGGATGTCGGCAGCAAGGCTGTCTGAGCTTTCAGTGCCAGCTTTCGATAAATCTTGAGCGGCGCGTTGATCTTGCCCCCGACGTGCGGCAAGAGCGTTGGAGGAAAATCGCGGGCGGCCCGGTGAGCGATGCGCCGTGGAAATGTCTCGCGTGAGCGGAATCTTTCATGTTCGACATCGGATGGAGTGAATTCGTCGTCATCGCGGTCGTCGCGTTGATCGCCATCGGCCCGAAGGAATTGCCGGGCGTTCTGCGCATGGTCGGCCAGTGGATGGGCAAGGCGCGCAAGATGGCGGCCGAATTCCAGAGCCAGTTCCAGGAAGCGATGCGCGAGGCCGAAATGGCCGACCTCAAGAAGAGTTTTGACGAGGTCAAGGAAGCGGCAAGCGGATTCACGTCGGGCAACGTCATGACCTCCCTGCAAAAGGACGTCAGCGCGGCGCTCAATATCGAGGACGTCGACAAGCCGGCAGCCAGCGCGGAAGCGGCGCCCACCGCTCAAGCCGCCAGCATGGACGCCGAGGCCGGTCAGGCGGAGGCGACTGCGCCGCAGCCGTTGGCGATTGCGGCTGAAAATCATCCAGAAGGCGCTGCGCCGGAGACCGCCCCGCCGCCGGCCGACATCGAACTCCCACGGGACGCCAAAGCGTCATGAGCGACGAAGATATCGAGGCCAGCAAGGCGCCGCTGATCGACCATTTGATCGAGCTGCGCTCACGCCTGATCAAAGCGCTGGTGGGCTTTGGCATCGCCTTTATCTTCTGTTTCTTTTTCGCCAAGCAAATCTACAACGTGCTGGTATGGCCGTTCGTCTGGGTGGCCGGCGCGGAAAATTCGAAATTCATCTACACCGCGCTGCTGGAATATTTCATCACCCAGTTGAAACTGGCGCTGTTTGGCGCGGGCTTCATTTCGTTTCCGATCGTAGCCACGCAAATCTACAAGTTCGTCGCGCCCGGCCTTTACAAGCACGAGCGCAACGCCTTCCTGCCTTATCTGATCGCGACCCCGGTCTTTTTCGTGCTGGGATCGATGTTGGTGTATTTCGTGGTGCTGCCGATGCTGGTGCGGTTTTCGCTCGGCATGCAGCAGCTCGGCGGCCCCGGGAGTGCCGAAATCCAGCTCCTGCCCAAGGTCGGCGAGTATCTTTCGCTGATGATGTCGCTGATCTTTGCTTTCGGCATCGCGTTTCAGCTGCCTGTCATCCTCACCTTGCTGGGGCGGATCGGAATCATCACGTCGAAACAGCTGCGCGAGAAGCGGCGCTATTTCATCGTGATCGCCTTTATCATCGCCGCCGTCCTGACCCCGCCCGACGTGCTGAGCCAGGCCTCGCTCGCCATACCGCTTTTGGCGCTCTACGAAGGCTCGATTCTTGCGGTGCGCATGGTCGAAAAAAGTGCCACTGCCGCAAAGACAGCCACAACGGCCACGCCGCCTCCGGCGAGCCCGCCGCCAAGTCCGTCGCCGGCCGAGTAAAGACCAAACGCACGCCTTCGCGAGCGATCACGAATATGGTACGGGGTGCCCACCGTTAAATGTCAACATAGCGCGTTATAACGCACGCACCCTGGGACCTGACGACAATGCACGACATCAAATGGATTCGCGATAACGCTGCAGCTTTTGACGCCGCGCTGAAACGGCGCGGGCTTGCGCCGATGTCGCCGAAACTGCTCGCCATCGACGAATCCCGTCGCGCGGCGATCGTCAAGTCGGAGCAGGCGCAGGCGCGACGCAACGCCGCCTCGAAGGAGATCGGCGAGGCCAAGAAGGCCAGAGATGAAGCTCGCGCCGCGAAACTGATGGCGGAAGTTGCCGAGCTCAAGGTCACATTTCCGCAGCTTGAGTTGGCCGCGAAGAGCGCCGACGAAGAATTGTTCCGAGAACTGGCGGCGATCCCCAACTTGCCGCTCGACGACGTCCCCGACGGCACCGACGAGCACGGCAACGTGCGGCATCATTTGTTCGGCGCGCCGCGCAGCTATGACTTTGATCCCAAGCCGCATGACGACCTCGGTGGCGCGCTCGGCTTCATGGACTTCGAGGCTGCGGCGAAGCTGTCCGGCGCTCGGTTTGTCGTTCTGAAAAAGGGGCTCGCACGGCTCGAGCGCGCCATCGGGCAATTCATGCTCGATCTTCACACCAATGAGCACGGCTATACCGAAATCAATCCACCGCTTCTCGTGCGCAACGAGGTGATGTTCGGCACTGGACAATTGCCCAAGTTCGAGGACGACCAGTTCTGGGCGATCAAAGGTGAATTACTGACGGCTGGCGAGGGGGCTGCGGGGCACCCCGAAAGATTGAGAGGCGAACGTCTCGGCCTCATCCCCACCGCCGAAGTATCGCTCACCAATCTCGTTCGCGAAGCCATCGTCGGCGAAAAGGAATTGCCGATGCGCATGACGGCGCTGACGCCGTGCTTCCGCGCCGAAGCTGGAGCCGCCGGGCGCGACACCCGCGGCATGATCCGCCAGCATCAATTTACCAAGGTCGAGCTGGTTTCGATCACGACGCCGGAGACGAGTCGCGACGAGCACGAGCGCATGCTTGCCTGTGCCGAGGAGGTCTTGCGGCAGCTCGATCTTCACTACCGGGTGATGACGCTGTGTGCCGGCGACATGGGTTTCTCGGCGCAAAAAACCTACGACATCGAGGTCTGGATGCCCGGGCAAGGCGAGGGCGGCGCTTTCCGCGAAATCTCAAGCTGCTCGGTATGCGGCGACTTCCAGGCGCGCCGCATGGATGCCCGCTATCGCGGCGGCGACGGCAAGCCGCGGTTCGTGCATACCCTCAACGGCTCGGGCACAGCCGTAGGCCGCGCCTTGATTGCGATCATGGAAACCTACCAGCAGGAGGACGGCTCGATCGCAGTGCCTGACGTCCTGCAGCCCTATATGGGCGGGCTAAAGGTAGTTGATAAAGACAAATAGACTAACAAAATAAACGTATTAATATATTTGGTTCGTTGAGTGTCCAACCCGTGTCTAATATCTGCCCAAACACACCGGCGGACAGCCCGACTGCTTCGCGCGCCCGCCATAGAAAAAGCCCGCCGTTTGACCGGCGGGCTGGAACGAATACGCGGCTGAATTGTTGGGCGGGCAGTTCAGGCGTTGACTTTGGCCCCAGCCTCTGCTGGGGCCGTTTCTTTTTGAGAGATCCGCCGGCGAACCGGCGGGCTACACACTCGCGACACGAGCGCCTGCTAACTCCGGCGAAAGCAGGAGGAGCACAATGGCCAACGATCTCGACGATTTGACAAACGCGCGCAAGGTTCTCACCGAGGTGCGACTCAACTGGGCCAAGGCCCTCGCGGCTGGTTACAAGCGCGGAGAGACTGAAATCGCGCTTAAGAGCCTCATCGAGATACAGCAGGCCATCGAAGTGATCGACACCGCTATGAACGAGTTGGAAGAGGCCGAGCTGGAAGAGGAAGCCGACGACGAATGAAAAGCCCGCCAGCGCGGCGGGCTGTAGTCATTTCAGCTTAAGATTTTCCGCTGATTCCTTGCCGCGGTTCGCGACAATATCGAACGTTACCTTCGCGCCCTCGGCCAGCGAGCTGAAGCCCGCTTTTTCAACCGCCGAAATATGGACGAAGACGTCCTTGCCGCCGCCGTCCGGCGCGATGAAGCCATAACCTTTTTGTCCATTAAACCACTTCACTGTCCCGCTCGCCACGTCGCTCTCCCTTTTGATACGCCCAATCCAGCATTAGAGCCACGAAGACGCAAACCGGCAAGCAAAAACCCGCCGCCGGCAAAAACCGTCTCGGGTAAAAGCCGAGAGCGCGGAACACCTACTGCCATGCGAACCAGACAAGGCCGAAACCTACGGCTACGATGCCCGCGCCATAGTTGATCATTGTAGCATCGCGCGGCCTTGTGCGAATAAGAAAAGTCCAACAGCAACAAATAGCGGGCCAAGGACCCGAAGGACGATCTTCATGGCAGTACCGTTCGATCTCTAATCAACGACGCGATACTCAACCGAGGCACAGCGAGGCGCAATGAAAAACCCGCCGGCGCTGACCGGCGGGCTCCTTCCTCATCATCAATTGTCAGCCGGCAATGCCAAGCTCGGCCGCCCGCCGCGCAATGAGCCAATCGACGGCCTCTTCGCAGCAACCCTCAAAGTGAAAGAGCCGGTCCCACGGGTCCTCACCCGGACGTTCAATGAACGCTCGAGCGTGGCTGTCCTGGCGCAGATGAAGCCTCGAGCGCACGTAGGCCGGCGCGGGTCGTCGGAGCGGTGTCGATCAAGGCCAGCGCGGCCCGGGCCTTGGCTCGAATGGTCTCGACGGATCTCGGCGTATTCGGAGAGCAAACGGCCTGTGGCCCTCCGCGGTGAGGATTACCGTATTTCGGTGCAGGTCGATCGCGGCGGACAGGATCGACGGGAAGGGCGATGGCTGGAACGGCGGCTGTGGCGCCGGCAGCGACTCCTGCGGTGATCGTCGAAAGCAGCGCGCGGCGGTTCATGGTATAAAATTCTTTAGCCTTGGGCATGGGCTTGATCCTTGCTCGGGGTTAGAGCCGGGGGGAAGACTGAACCCTTCCACCCGGCTTGCTTTTATGCTAGCACGGTTTCATGGGAAAGAGAACTGTGCTAGCAAAGAAAAAACGCGGGCCGGCGCCGACCGGCAAAGGCGTGCAGGTAGTCGTCCGTATGCAGCCCGCGCCGCTTGCGGCACTCGACGCATGGGTGGCCAAACAAAAGGATCAGCCCTCGCGTCCCGAGGCCATGCGCCGCCTGGTTGCGTTGGGGCTGCGGGCGAAAGGGAAATAGATGCGCGTGCTTTCGTCGATCGAATTGCCGCATTGGCTGATGATCGCGGGAGCTATTTTAATAGCGATGGGCTTCCTGGGTCTTGCATTCTTCCGCAACAAGGAGGTTGCGACTAATCCAGATTCAGAACCGCCCGCACCACGCTCAAAGATGCCGCCGCTGCCAACGCTGCTCGATTCTTCAAAGGAAACGAATGACCGGGGACGACCATCCGGCGCCTCGTCGGTCTCGGGCTGAAGGCGGCGAAGAAATAGGAAAACCGGCAAAAAGTCCGAAGGGTTAAATAGATGGCCGCTCATGGAGGCGACGTTATCGTTTTCATAGTTTCAAATGGGACGCGCGGCGAAGAGTGCGCCGTCTCGTTCGAGGCATTATGCGATCTAGGCGGAGTCCATCGCAATGATGTCTCGCAGGATGAACTGTTCAGAATTTTCCACACCCACCGGAAGGAAATAGAAGCCGCTGCTCTCAAAAAGTTTCGAGCCGGAGTTTACAATAAACCCGGCGGCATCATGGTGACCTCCAGCGATCTCAGATCAGCTTAGGCCAGCCGCGTCGCCGGCGTCAGCCTCGACCGACGAGGACGACTGAAGGCCGATTGCCCGCCGTAACCGCGTCCGTGCTCCCCGTAGTGTATATAATTTGACGGCGTGCGCACAAATGTATACACTACGACCCATGTACATCAGATGGCAATCTCGCAAGCGTCGGCCCAAATTTCTCGGCAGGGTCAATCAGGACATTGGCTGGAGCGCCATCTTGGTCGAGAGCGTTCGCGTTGACGGTAAACCGAAGCAGCAGCATATTGCCTATCTTGCCGGCTTTACGGAGAGCGCCTTGACGCATCCAGCACAGCAAAGGTTCCTATGGGAGCGCATTGAGACGAAGCTCAAACGGTTAGGCAACCGCATTTCCGCCGAGGACCGCGAAGCCATCATGAAGGCCCTCATTAAGAAGATCGGCAAGCCGCCGACCAAAGCGCAGCGGGCCGCGCTCGACCGGCAACGTGAGCAACTCCTTGGTGACATGGCCGATGGCCTCGCAAAGTGGTGATTCCGCGCCCTAGCGGCACCGGTGCGTTATTTCGCGTGGGGCTGCCGGAGTACCCGCCGACGACAAACGTATCAGCGGGGGCGCCGCGCGCAAATCGGTCAGGTCCGGCACAAGCGGCGCCGTTCAGCCTGTCTTTAGTTTCCAAAGAAGCCCGGCCGTGCCAAGTGAATTGCCCGACAGTCTTTCGGCTAGTTCACACGTTGCCGAGTAGACCTTGCCGCCAAGCTCGGCCGCGGTCCTCGCATCAGTCCCGCCAACGAGATCGGCAAGACCTCTAGCTTGAGTTTCATGAATCTTTGGGTCCAACAAGATGAGGACCACGAGATTCGCAAGGCCTCGGCTGTCGCGCAAAGACCGCCGATTATCGAGACTAGTATCAAAACAACCACGGCAAGAACGCCGATAATCAGCCATTCCATTTGAGCCCCCGTCACAATGCGCAGTGTTTAGTTTATCTGGTGATTGTGTAAGATCAAATCCAAGGGCGAGACAGCGCAGCGATTTCTGCCGAGATAAGAGAATGAGCCTCCTCGCTCATGGGGGTTCTCCGGGGCGAAAAAATGAATACAGCCGACTGGGCACTTGTAATCAGCATCTGCTCGGCTGCGATCGCTTTGGCAAGCTTCATTTGGAACGTCTGGTCAAAATTCATTTATCCGAAGCCGAAAGTCTACGTTTCTTTCCAGATGATGAACCTCGTCGTGCCTGGGCAACGCGCTGGAGGTCAGGTCTTGGCGCTTATCGCGACGAACATGGGGCCCGCGCCGGTAACGCTTCGTACAGCTCTTGTCGCCTTTCCCAACTGGTTTCAGTTTCAAAAATATCGATCGTTCGCGGTTCTCAATCCGCTACATAACTACCCGCAACAAACTGAGCTTACGATTGGTCCGTTCGGAGGTGGCCTGCCAAAAAAGCTTGATGTTGGAGAGCAATTTACGGTTCATTTTATCCCTGATCACGAAAGCCTTGCGTCCGGTGATTATCAACGGATCGGATTTGACGACACTTTTGGCTCTTTTCATTGGGCGCCTCGAAGGCACATCTTGGATGCGCTTCCCCAGATCCGAGAAGTATGTGAGCGTGCCGGAAAAAATTGGCGTAACTCTCGCTAGTGCTGCCCTTGGCCGGCAACGCCCCATCGCCCGATGCGCGGCTGTCATATGCCGGCGATTGATGTTGACCAGAGGATGTAGGCTTTCTGATCCTGACAGTTGATCAAGCCGCGCCAATCGGCGCAACGCAGCCGGCAGCTACAGCGGCCGCACGTTCTCAGCTCGCACCCGGCCGCTGACAGGATCGCGGCCGACCTCATATTGCACTTTGACATTCTGCTCAGGCTCGGCGCCCGATGGCCCTGAAAAACCACTTGCGTGAAAAAACACGTCGTCACCGCCGTCGTCGGGCCGAATGAAGCCGAATCCGCGCGCGAAAAATTTGGTTATGGTCCCTGTAGCCATTCTTCCCTCGTTTTCATTTGATCACCTTAAACTGAGACCGCCGCCTGCGCGCTTGCGCAAAAGCAGGAGCTTATCGCGCGGTTACAGCAGGAAGACATCGGTCCCGAAGAGCACGATGAGATTGAGCGCCTGCTGGAGAAGATTAAAGCGGCCTTGGACTTGCTCGACAAGGCTGGACCGAGCGGGCGCGGGCCTTAAACCGCCACGTGGAGCGCGTGTTCAACCCTGACCGGAGAGACCATCATTGCGGACGGCGGAAGCTGGCACGGGATCGATAATTCTTCTGCTATTGTGAGTTGCGGAAATTCAATTGAGGACTATTGCAATGCCGAACTTCAAACGGGTAACACGCCACAAGTCGACACAAGCTCCGCCGAGTATGCCCGGATTAGTCGCGTGAACCGTCTGCCGAAGACCGTCCGGAGATCGGCCTCGCGCGGCATTTCGATGCCGGCAACGTAGCGGGGACGGCGGCGATAAGTGGTGACAGCGGGAAGGGTCATTTTGCAGCCCGGGGTCTTCGCCTGGCGTGCTGCATGCCTCCCGGAGCGGCGTTTGCCGGGCGACGTTCATGTGTGCGCTGAATCAGCGCGACAACACAACCACACTAAGCGCGGTTCTGCCTCAGTCAGGTCAATACGATTGTTCGACCATTAACGAATTGTAATATGCCTGTGCGGACGCCCACGGCGTGCCCGCACCAACGAGGAGCTAGATCTCGACCGTAAAGCGTTCGATCGTATTGCACTCAGAGCATTCGAACGTGCGGAGGTCGAAACCCCGAGTAGCCGGTTCGATGCAGGTAAGCCTCATCGGCTGGCGGCATTTAGAACAGGCCAGCATTTCGATTTCAGCGCGAGTGAATAGTGGATCGGGTTGGATTGATGGCATGACGCTTTCCCTGTGTTGGGCGGGAGCGTGCAGCACTCTCAGTCACCGATAAATGCCGAAGGCGGGCAGTGATGGAACCAGTATGGAACTTAAAGTTCCGGCACTGCTGGTCAATATTGCTCACACCTCCAATTAAATTCCATTTATCCCCAATGCGACCTTTGCGAACTCTTGAAGGGTTGGAGATGACCATGAGCAACGAGTCACGCCGCTTGGCCGGCATTCTTCTGATCGTCCTACCGACAGTAATGTATGGTGGCGTAAGCGTCCTTTCTCTTCTGATCGGGGACCCGAAGTACATGGAGAACCCGTTGCGCCAGGACTTATGGCGCGCCGGACATGCACATGCAGGCGTTTGGCTCATCCTGGCGCTTGTGGCGCTGCGCTACGTGGATGAGGCTAAGCTCTCAAATGCGATGAAATGGCTTGTACGAGGTTCGATCCCTATCGCCGCAATCCTGGTTCCGGCGGCCTTTTTCCTGTCCGTCATGTCGCCCGACGCCCGGGCCCCCAACGGGCTCATCTATCTGGCCTACGTTGGCGCAGTGGTGCTGGCAGTCGGCGTGCTCGTCCTCGGCATTGGCCTCGTCAGGCATCCCGCACAACGATCTTGAGTGATGGTCGCCAGCGTCGACTGATCCGCCACTCCAGAGGAAAATAACCCCTTGGGCGCTTTTCCTCACTCAAGGAAGGAAAGTTTAGTCCGTTTATTCGACTAAGGGGACTAAACTCACCTTCACAGGAAGCGTACCCATCACGCATTGGAGGACCATCCCGGATCGCTATAATAGGTCATTTCTTTCTGACCAGCTGAAGCCTTGCGGGGCTTCTTACCCTTTGGGGCAGTGTGTCCCGCTGGCGAACCGGAAGCATCCGGCGATGTCACGAACGATGGAGGTACTCGCCAAGCATGACGATGTGGGCGAAGAGGAGCGGTGCGACGTGAGCCTTTAGACGTCCAAATCCACGCATAGCAAAGCACGTGCTATCGTCGTGTTGCTGTTTTGGGATACAGCAGGGGCTCGCAAACGCCAATGCGCGGCTTTTTGTATCGAGCCCGATAAGCGTCAACCGCATGTGCCAGGAAAATGCTGGCGCTGAACAGTCCCATAAGGGCAGTGGCCAATTCAAACATGAAAATCACCTAATACTGCGCGCTGATCCTGGCGGATTCATAAAGGTCGGTGTTCAGGTTGATTTCATCGCCCGGAAAAAACGCTGACTGCACCATTGTGCCGTTTAAGCTAGTCGAGTGGCCGCGGGCATTGGATTTAAGCTGTCCACCGCTTGGTACTTAGTTCAGCCATTTCTTTCGAAAACTTCCCGAACATAGCGATCCGCTTGCTTGTGAATTCTGTGATGACAATGGGAAAATCAACGGGCGACCTAATCGTTGCTAGCCTTTGGGCGAATTCAAAAGCAAATTGCATGTTGGCTTGTGCCATTTCCACCAGCTTTGCTGGATAAGCGGGCACGTTTGCCGTGGTTAAGGAAAAATTAGTCCCTTTCTTTGAACCGCTATCCGTCATCGTCTGTTTGTAGTCATCTTGTGAGACTGTCACCGGATTCTCAACAAGGAGAGCCTCTTGTTGTGAGTCGTCAGGAAGCTTTGGGGCCAATTCAGTCGTGCCTGCCCCAGCCGAGCGCAGACGGCTGATTTTCGGACTTCTAACAATAGCCTGAGTGGCGCGTTGGGCCTTCGCGGCTATTTTGGGGCTGCGGGAGTGCTTTATAGCCGTTGCCGGCTTACGTTTGCTCATCTGACACTCCAAGGGTTGATGGGTTGACTGCAAAGATCATCCCGCAGGGACAACATGCTGTGCAGTGTAACGTTCCAACCGCAGGGTTATCACTGAGATTAGTTCATCGCATGTTCGCCATGTCGCACCGGCGCGCAACGCTATGCTTGGGGAACCAGGTTCATCGTGGCACCACTGGCTCTCCGCCGATGTCCCGTTTTGCTCATTTTTCGAAAAATTAACGAATTAAGGCACTCGCTAAAACCAAGCTAGCCCTTCGCGCATACCCACATTCGAAAAGGCCGCCAGCATTTAGGCTTCGCGCCGATGTATACGTGCTGCTCAGAGGGGCTTTTGCTTGCGAATCTGAACAACATTAGCTGAAGCCCATGGCTCGCAATACGCCGCCCACGCTTCCATCAACTTTCGGCGCTTCTCCAGCGCGTCGCTGCGGCGGTATGCTTGCTCATCGAATTCTTCGCTTGAACTGAAAGAGGCCGCCAACCGAGGCGGCCTCCAGACCAAATCTTAAACTAACTACTTCTTGCCGTGCTCTTCCATAGGAGCCTTGGCAAGCTTTCGTCTGAATGATGCCTGGCGTGAAGCGCGTGTCCTCTGGCCGCGTGTGCATGACGGGCCGCTTTTTCGTGCTGTCCGCCCTGATGGTGTTTCGCTGCTTGTTAGTACTTAAACTCGGGCATGGCCTTCAATTCATCCTTGGTGGCGTTATACACCGCGTGATCCGGATACCAACGCTTACC
>Ga0210407_10000198_pt1 | contig 74666 bp, 72 predicted proteins | sample IncBWC27MmetaG_FD_150860 | JGI IMG/M metagenome (GOLD analysis project Ga0210407, IMG submission 150860) | Forest soil microbial communities from Barre Woods Harvard Forest LTER site, Petersham, Massachusetts, United States - Inc-BW-C-27-M | ecosystem: Environmental > Terrestrial > Soil >...
CCAACTGGTCTTCCAGCGAATCCTTCCGGTTTCCCTCGGCCTTTTCATAGGCGGCCGTAAGTTGCGCCACCCGCGCCTTGTCCTCTTCCAGCGCTTTTCCCGCCTCTTGCAAACGCGCTTCAATCTCTTTGGTTTGGGCGCTGAAGACGGGCGGGTTCTCCTCCGCGTCGCGTACCGCCGCGGCAAAAGCAAGATCCATTTCGTGGTCCGCGAGCCTCAGGGCTTCCTCCGCGAAGGGCTTTTCCTCCGCGCTGGTGGGCATCTGCACCAGCCGCCGTGCCGTCAGCAGCGGCGTTTGATCGACTATCGGCGCCTGCGCCGCCGTTTCCGGTGCAGGCGTGGTGCTACTCGCCGGCGCGCTCGCCGGCTGCCCCGTCCGGAACAATCCATACGCAACCGCACCCAGCAGAGCAACCAGCACTATCGCGGCAATCTTTTGCGTCGTCTTCATTGTGGGTACCTATTCGCACCTTATTCTATATGCTCGCCCGGAATTCGGGTGTCTCGTTTTTTGCGCCAGTGCAACCCGTTACCTACCGTTAGGCCTGGCATTAAGTATGAAAAGCGCCCCGATTCGATCGGGACGCTTTTCATTTGCCACTCAGTTCACGTGTCGCGCGCATTGACTACGTTCTCAGCGCCGACTATGGTTGCCTTGTGAAAGTGCGTGACATCTTCTCTACCGGCCGCTCTCAAGAATTTGTAGAGAAAAATATGAGAGAAGCCATCGCCTTCCACCTCGACGGCCTGAGGGAAGAGGGTCAACATGTGCCAGAACCAAAGTCCTACTCCGCCTACGTAGAACTTCCCGCTTGAGAACTTCCCCTGGAGATATCGTGTCCGACGGTCCCACCGGTACGGCTGATCAGACAGTAAGTGTTTTCTGACGGGCTGGACTTATACTTCGGCCAAAGTTAAGTCTGTATGCCTGAAATCGTCGCCCTTGCAGAGAATTTGCTCCTGCTTCGCCTTAGCCAGCGCATACGCAAAACAGTCTCCGAAGTTCAAGGAAGCCCGGTGCCCGCTGCCTTTCCCGAAATCTCGATACGCTTCCCGTGCAATCCGCGCATGGGACTCTGTCACCGGTTCGATCTGCAGGCTTGCCTCGCGTACCAATTCATCGAATCTGCGGCTGGCGATCGGATCGCGGCTTCCGTCAATCACCACTGCGGCCTCCACAAAATTCACCGCTGAAACTCTGCGATCTCGCGCTGCGGCTATCGCTTTGGCGAACGCCTGTGCTTCCGGCTCGGCCCGTAGTATGGCAATCAGCGCCGACGAGTCCACGATCATCGCGGCAAGCCTTTCTCGTCGTAAAGTAATTCCCCATGGTCCACGCTGCGAAATGGCTCCTTGAGGTGCGCAGCGCAGTCCTGACCAATTCGCACAAGCCTTTGCGCTAGATCGTCTCCCTGTTCCACCCGCAAGCGCTCCAACCGCTCCCGAACGGCCTCTGTAATCGCGGCCGTCATGCTTTCTCCGGTCAACTTCGCCAATTCCTGCGCCAACTTGTGGGTCTCGTCGTTCTTGATGTTGATCGCCATGATGTACACCATTCTACCTTATTATGTCTACCATTCTACCATACACTCTTCGCACTCGCACCAAATAAAAACGCCCAGCAATCGCCGGGCGTTTTCTCATCTCTTTTACTTAAAACTGGAAACTGATAACTGCTCTATAGGTAATCGCGCGAGGGTCCTTCCAAAAACGCCCGCAGTTTCCGCGAACGCGACGGATGCCGCAACTTCCGCAGCGCCTTTGCTTCGATCTGCCGGATGCGCTCGCGGGTGACCGCGAACGACTGCCCGACTTCCTCCAGCGTGTGTTCGCTGCCGTCGTCCAGTCCAAACCGCATCTTGATCACTTTTTCTTCGCGCGGCGTCAGCGTCTTCAACACCGAGGACGTCTGCTCCTTCAGGTTCAGGTTGATCACCGCATCCGACGGCGAAACCACTGCCTTGTCCTCGATGAAGTCGCCCAGATGCGAATCTTCCTCTTCCCCGATCGGCGTTTCCAGCGAAATCGGCTCTTGCGCGATCTTCAGGATCTTGCGCACCTTGGACACAGGAATGTCCATGCGCTTGGCAATCTCTTCGCTGGTCGGCTCGCGCCCGAGTTCCTGCACCAACTGGCGGCTGGTGCGCACCAGTTTGTTGATCGTTTCGATCATGTGCACCGGAATGCGAATGGTGCGCGCCTGGTCGGCAATCGCGCGGGTGATCGCCTGGCGAATCCACCACGTCGCGTAGGTCGAAAACTTGTAGCCGCGGCGCCATTCGAATTTGTCCACGGCCTTCATCAAGCCGATGTTGCCTTCCTGGATCAAATCCAGGAACTGCAAACCGCGGTTCGTGTATTTCTTCGCGATGGAAACAACGAGGCGGAGGTTGGCCTCGATCAGTTCCTTCTTGGCCTGTTCGGCTTCCGCTTCGCCCCGATGAATGATCGTCAGCGTGCGCTTCAGTTCGGTCAGCCCCACTTCGCTGGCCTCTTCGATATCTTTCAGCTCCGAACGCCGGGTGCGCAGTTCGCGCCGCGCTTCCGCCGCGTTCTCGCCCTTGGATACATCTGCCCGCCGCTCCAGCCGCCCGGCTTCGCGTTCAAGCGACTGCAAACGCTCAACCGTGCCGCGCATCTTGTCAATCAGCCGCTTCTTCTCAAACGGGTTGAAATCGATGCCGCGGATTTCCAGCGAAATCGCAATGCGCGTCCGCGCCACTTCCCACTTCGCGCGCACGTACTGCTTCTTCTTCGCTTTGGCCGTGTGGTCCAGCTTCACCGCCTGCTTCAGCGCCAGCTCATAAAGCTTCGCAATCTTGTCGATGTATTTCAGCGTCTGCTTGGTCTTGTTGGCGATCTTCTCTTCGGTCAGTTCCTCGTCGTCAAACTGGACGATTTCCTTGATCGACCGCGCGCCCTTGCGCAAATCGTCGCCAACGGCGATGAGTTCCTTGATCACGATCGGCGACCGGGTGATGGCCTTCATCACCACCAGCTGCCCGCGCTCGATGCGTTTCGCGATGGTCACTTCGCCTTCGCGCGTCAGCAGCGGCACCGTACCCATTTCCCGCAGGTACATGCGCACCGGATCGTTGGTCTTTTCCAGCGAACCCGGCGTCAGGTCCAGGTCGCTGCCCTCTTCCGCGTGGCCATCGTCCTTCACCACTGCATCGCGGTCACCGTGGTCGGAAGACACTTCGACCGCACGCGCCGCTTTCGCCGACGCCGCATCCTCGTAAATCTCGATGCCGTTGCGTTCAAATGTGGTGAGAAGGTCGTCGATCTCCTCCGAAGAATGCACTTCCGCTGGAAGAGAGTCGTTTACTTCGTCGTACAGCAGGTACCCGCGCTCTTTGCCGACGGCAATAAGCTGGCGTACCGCATCATATTTTTCCTCTAAGCCCGTTGCTGCCACTGCACTCCTCCCGCTTCCTGAATCTGTCTCTCGATTTCCGCGCGAACTTCACCGCTATAGTTCCGCGCACTGTCCACACGAAATCCAGAGAGAAAGCCCGCAAGGGGCGAAGGGAGGGAGCGAGTCCCCCGGAACACTCTCAATTTTTTCGGTGAAGCTCGATGCGCCCTGCTGCGTCTCTTGTGCTGCTGCACGCTTGCCCGCCTGCCATGCCGTTGCCGAACGGTTCCAAGCACTATAGACATATATATAGATGCCGAAACAGACCAATCCGTTATCCGCGCAACCCTTCTACGCTACACGCTTAAGTCCCTTCCAGTCAATGTTTTAGTTTGTGCAAAACTGAACCAAAAAGTGGAAGACTCCGGGGCCCGGTGTCCCCCGAATTCCACACCAGATAAAGGATTTAGCTGCGCATTGGGAGCATTTGGGATGACCTGGAGCCGAACCTTCCACAGTCGTGGTCTAGGAAACAGGCTTGGTTGCCTTGTAGTTTAGGCGGAGCGGCCCTCCCGGATTCGCCGAATCAGATACCCCACCAGGGCCAGATTGATCACTAAGATCCCAACCTTACCCACACTTGGGTGGCGCGCGAGTTCATAGATCTCCACCGGCAGGAACGAACTCGTGATGATGACGGTGAACCACATCGCCCATCTCTTCAAAAGCCACAGCCCAATCCCCTCCGTCAGAAACAACCCACCGTAAAGAAAGCTGCCCACGATGAGATCCCGGACCCTGTTCGGCGTAAGCGCCGCCGCGGTCGAGAGAGCGCGCCCCACGAATCGGCTGTTTTGATCGAGCCCCAGCATTGCGACCCAACTTTCCGCCACGCTCGCAACATCCATGTGCAGCAATTTCAACGCTGCCACACCGACGGCGATCAGAAGAGTGGCCTTCAGCAGCTTGAAAAGCGCAATAAGCCGCACCACTCTGGTTTGAGAAGTTTTCATGGATGCGCTTCTTCGCGTCACCTGCCACCCGAGCAAATCACAATTTCCTGGAATTCCGCCCGTCCCTCAACGCGCGTCCTTGGGGGAACTACGATGGTCTTTCCCACGGCGGAGGCACCTTCACCCACGCCATGCCGCCAGCCTTCGCCGCCTGAATCCCCATCTCCGTATCTTCAAAGACCAAGCAAGCCTTCGGGGCCACGCCAAGATTCGCCGCCGCGCGCAGAAACGCTTCCGGGTCCGGCTTGCTCTTCACGTATTCCCCCGCGCACACCAGCGTATCGAACCGGTCCAGAAGTTTCAGCACGTTCAGTGACGCTGTAACCGATTCCCTCCTGCTGCCGGACACCACGCCAAACGGAATCCGCCCGTGCTGCGCCTCGATGTGCTCCAACACCTCCGGGACTGCTTTGAGCTGCGGCAACAATTCGAAGTACAGGCTCTCTTTCCGGTGCTCCAACTCCTCCACCGGCATCTGCAATCCGCGTTCCCGATTGAGCGTGGAAATCACCTCCGCCACCGGCATTCCTCCCCACCCGTAAAACTGCTCTTCCGAAAACTCGCAGTTCCATTCGCCCAGAGCCTTTTTCCATGCCAGGTAGTGCAGCGGCATGGAATCCACGATCGTGCCGTCGCAATCAAACAGATACGCTTCAAACGAACCTTCCGGCAATTTCAATTTCATCGGATTCTTGATATATCCCCCAGGAAACAATTTTGAGTGTCACGCCCAATTAAGAAAACGTTGTCATCCTGAGCAGCGCGCCGTCTGCGCTCCGAAGGACCTCAACGTAAAGATGCTGCACACAGTAAAATTGATTCGCTCACCCCGGCTGCCCTGCCGCGGTGAGTTGCTTCATCAGTTCCTGCTTGCGTTCCAGCAGTTCGCGCAGCCCCGCCCCGCTCGGATTGGCTTCAATCGTTTTCTGTACTTTCGCCAGCTCCTGCTCGATCTGCCGCCTGCGCAAGGCATCGAGGCAACTCTCTGCTTCTTCCCAAGTGGGTTCTTGCGCGTCTTCAAATAAAATCTCAAAAAATACGCGCCGCTCTCGCTCGTCCAGTTGCGCACCGATCTCCGTCGCCGGTATCGGCTCATCAGACAGTCCCGCAACAATCAGCGCAGCGAACACTTTCTCCGTCTCCAACCCTTCGTAGAGTCGCCCGTGTTGCAGACGCTGCGCCAGTTCCTTCTTAAATCCTTCCGCTTCGGCCAGCATGCGGATCAGCCGCCGTTCGATCTGCTTGGCCGGCTTGCCCACAAGTTGCGGGGACACTTTCACTTCGCTGCGGCGCTCGGTTGCCGATTTGTTCAGCGCCGCGCGCAGCACCGGCTCGTCAATCCTCAATTGCTGCGCAATCCGTGTGGCCCATTCGGAGCGCAGCAACCGGTTGGGGATTCTCTGCACGTAGGGCATCAGGAAATTCAGCGCGCGTTGCTTCCCTTCGCCGGTGCTCAGGTCCATTTGCCGCGCCCGCGCGATCAGGTAATCCACGTACGGCGGCGCTTCCTTCAGCAGTTTGATGTACGCCTCCGCTCCCTTTTCGCAAATGAACAGGTCCGGATCGGCTTTCTTGTCACCAATCGCTGGCAGCGCCAGCACGCGCACCTCGAAATCCTGCTCCAGCAGCAGCGTCAACGAACGCTCTGTCGCGGCCTGCCCCGCCACGTCGGGGTCGTAATTCACAATCACGCGCTTGGTGAACCGCCCGAGCAATTTAATCTGCGGCTCGGCAAGGCTCGTGCCGCAGCTTGCCACCACGTTGCCGATTCCCGCTCGCGCCACGGCGATCGCGTCCATGTAGCCTTCCACAAGAATAGCGAAGTCCTGCCGCCGGATCGGCTCTTTCGCGCGGTCCATGTGATACAGCACGTTGCTCTTCGAATAGATTGGCGTTTCCGGCGAATTCAGGTACTTTGGCAGGTCGTCACCCAGCGCGCGGCAGCCGAACGCCACGATCTTTCCCGATTCATTCGCAATTGGGAACGTGATGCGCCGGCGGAAGCGGTCGAACAAACGCGCACCCGACTGGTCGCGCGAAATCACACCCGACTCCACCAGCAATTTATCCGCGTACTTCGGCTTCAATTGCCTCAGCAACACGTCGCCGCCGCTCGGCGCATATCCAATCCCGAATCCCGCAATCGTTTCCGCGTTCAATCCGCGGTCTTCCAGGTACGCCCGCGCGGCCCGCCCCTCCGCTGTCGATTCCAGTTGCCGCACAAAAAACGCCTGCGCCTCGCGGTGGATTTCGATCAGCACCGCGCGTTGCTGATTCTCCTTACGTTCTTCGGGCGTCCGCTCTTTCGGCCGCGGAACGGGGATGCCGCATTTCTCCGCGACCACCTTCACCGCCTCCGGAAACGGGCACTTCTCCATCTCCATCACAAAGCTGAAAACGTCGCCGCCCTTGCCGCATCCAAAGCAGTGAAAAATCTGCTTCACCGGGTGCACGGCAAACGACGGCGTCTTCTCCCCATGAAACGGGCACAACCCCGTGAAATTCTGCCCGCTCTTTTTCAGGCGCACGTATTCGCCGATCACGCGAACAATGTCCGCCTGCTGCTTCACCCGATCCGCAAATGATCCCGCTTCCGCCATTTCCTATAATTTCAAATCAACTACGGTGATTGCTTTTCCGCCGTGCTCGTCGCTCTCAAATTCTGCGTTCTCAACCAGCGGATGTGTCCGAAGAAATTCTCCCAGCCCCTTGCGAAGAGCACCAGTTCCGTGTCCATGAATAATCCGCACACGAACCACGTTCGCCAGCGCCGCTTCATCCAGAAACTTGTCTACCTTCTCGCTCGCCTGCTCCACGGTCAACCCGATGACGTTGATCTCACCGGTCGGGCCGCCCTCGCTCGACCGCGCGCTGACCGTAATGTTCTCTCTCTTCGTCGGCTGAATCGCGGCCTTCCCTCTAACCTCCTCCTCCACTCCGGTGATCTCGTCCACCGCCACTTTCATCCGCAACGGCCCCGCTTCGATCTCCGCTGTCGATCCCTCGATGCGCCGCAGAATCACCGGCTTGCTGAAGCCCCTCACGCGCACTTTCACGCCCCGCTGCAAACTTTCCGCGTTGACCTTATCGAGCGCTTCCGGCCGGATCCCCAAATCCTGCTGCGATTCCGAAATCGTCCGCACCACCGCGGCGTTCAATTCTTCCTTCGCCTCGCCGCGCACATCCTGCAGCTTCCGCCGCGCCGTCTTCTCCATCTGCGCGCGCAGTTCGCGGTCCTTCACGGCGGCCACCACGCCTGCCACATTCTCCTCGAACCGCTTCTGCATTTCCGCGAATTGCTTCTCCAGATCCGCAATCCGCTGCTTCTGCCGATCCACCCAGTCCGAGCGCAGCTTCTGTCGCTCTGTTTCCAGCCCGTGCCGCTCTTCCGCCATCTGCTTCTGCATGCGGTCCAGTTCGTCACGGCTGCGATGCAAATACGCAATCAAATCGGCCGCTTCGTGCGCCTCCGGCGTCATCAGCGAGCGCGCGTGCTCGATAATCGCCGCCGCCAATCCTAGCCGTTGCGCAATGGCAATCCCGCTCGACCCACCCGGCACGCCCACCATCAACCGGTACGTCGGCCGCAAATTGATTTCATCGAACTCCACCGCCGCGTTCACGATCCCCGGCGTCCTCGAGGCGTACGTCTTCAGCCGGTCATGGTGCGTTGTCGCCAGCACGATGCAATTCTTCTTGCGAAATTCCTCCAGCAGCGCCACGGCCAGCGCCGCTCCTTCTTCCGGTGCCGTGCCAGTTCCCATTTCGTCCACCAGCACCAGCGACTTCGGAGTGGCCTCCGCCAGCATTGTTTTCAGGTTCAGCATGTGCGCCGAAAATGTCGAAAGGTCCGCCGCGATCGACTGTTCATCCCCAATATCCACCAGAACGCGGTCAAACAGCGGCAACACCGCCCGCTGCGCCGCCACCGGAATTCCCGACTGTGCGGAAAGCGCCGCGATCCCCGTCGTCTTCAGGGCAACGGTCTTTCCTCCGGTGTTCGGCCCGCTGATCACTAGCAGCCGTTCCTCACCGCCCAGCGCCAGCGACATCGGCACAATCGCGCGATTCTCCCGCCGCAGTTTATCTTCCAGCACCGGATGCCGCGCCGCGTCCAGCCGCAACTCGGTCGCTTCCGCAAATTCCGGCACGCACGCGTCGAAATCCCGCGCAAATCGCGCCCGCGCAAACACGCTGTCCAACACCGCAATCGTTTCCGCCGCAAGTCGCAGCGGTCCCTCCATCGCCCTCAAGCGTTCCGTCAACTCCTTCAGGATGCGGAAAATTTCCGCCGCCTCGTCTTCCGCCAACTGCACCAGTTGGTTGTTCGTCTCCACCGTCTCAAACGGCTCCACGAACACCGTCTGCCCGGTTCCGCTTGCGCCGTGCACCACGCCCGGCACATTCCGCCGCTGCTCTGAACGCACCGGAATCACGAATCGGTCGTTGCGCAGCGTCACATAGTCTTCGCCGCTCTCTGCCTGCCGCGAGCGTAAAATCTGCCGCAGCGTCTTCTGGATCGAGTCGCGAGTCTGCTGGATGCTTGCGCGAATCCGCCGCAGCGCGCTCGACGCATCGTCGCTGATGTCTCCATTGGGCAATACGCATCGCCGGATCGCCGCCTGCAAATCCCGAAAATCACCCAGCGCCGCGCAACGCGCCGCCAGCAGCGGAAACTTGTCCGCATCCTCCCGAAACTGCTGCTTCAGCCAGCCGGAGGTCTCCAGCAGCGAACCCGCGTCCAGAAATTCCGCCGCCTCCAGCACCGTTCCCGGCGCCTCTAGCCGCGCCATCCACTGCTCTGGATCCGCCAGCGCGCCAAATCCCAACTCGCGCCCCAGGCGCAGCCACTCGCGAGCCTCGCGAATCAGCGCGAACGCGCCTTCCAGCGCCGCGCGGTTTGTGCTCACCTCCAGTGCATCAATCACCCTTCGCCCCGGCGCACACGTCGTCCGCAGCCGCAGCAATTCCCGCAGCTTGTCGAATTCCAGAACGTCTTGCGCCGACCGCGACATTTTCCTTACAGACTCATCTTTCTTTCACGATTTTCTATTTTCAATTTTCCCGCCTTCAACTTGTCCGCCAGATATTGCGCTGCCTCCCCAGGGTTCGCCGCGCTGTAAATCAGGTTCCCATTCGCCTCGCCCCACACCCGGTCTTCCGTCGAAGGCCGCGGTCCCTGCTCCACCTCTCGGACCCGCTCCAGGATCGGCTGCCAGAAATTGCCCACCACCACGACAGGCTTCCCGGCGATCACCGATTTGTTCAGCATCTCCCACACCACGGCAAGCTCCACCAGCGTTCCGGTTCCGCCCTTGCACACCGCAAATCCGTCCGCGAGCCGGATCAGTTCGAACAGTCGCTCGTCCCACGTCTCCAACCGGACTTCCGTGTCCACCCACGCATTCGCTTTGCATTTGAAAAATTCCGCGGTCACGCCGTAAGTCTTGCCTCCGCCCTCTTTGGCCCCGCGCGAAACGCCCTCCATCACTCCCCCAAACCCGCCGCTGCAAACTGCGAACCCGCGCTCCGCCAGCAATTTCCCGAGCCCACGTGCCTCTTCATACTCCGCATCTCCTGCCTTCGGCCGCGAACTTCCAAACACCGTAACAACCTTCTCCGCGCTCATCGTGCTCGCTTCCTCCCCGCGTTTTCTTTACTTCATTACTTCATTGCTTCCTTGCTTTGTTCCTTCTTTCTTCTCATCAAACTCTTCCACCATCGCCAGGCACACTCCATCAATCGCCGTGTGCACCTCATGATTTTTCGCGCCCTGATTGTTGCTCAGGAACGAAAAAATCAGTTTTCTCCCACCCGGCGTCTCCGCGTATCCGGAGAGTGTTCGCACATGTGTCACCGAACCCGTCTTCGCGTGAATCTTTCCCGTCAGCGGCGGCTCTTTCATCCGCTCGTTCAGCGTGCCATCCGCGCCCGCCACAGGCAGCGACGCCAGAAACGCCGGAAACCAAGCCTGCTTCTGCGCATACGCAAGCAGCGCCACGAACGCCCGCGGCGTCACCAGGTCGTGCCGCGACAATCCGGACCCGTCCATCTGGATCACGTCGCCCTCAGGAATTCCCGCCTTCACGTAAAAAGCCTCGGGAAATTTCTGCAAATCCTCTGGCGTGGCCCAGCGCCCTTGCTGCCGCGCCGCCGCTCTCAGCAGCACTTCGGTGTGCAGGTTCTGGCTGATTTTGTTCACCAGTTTCACCGAGTCCTTCAGCGGGATCGAAACGTGTTCGGCCAGCACCGTCCGCGGCGCCTCGCCTGCATCGGGCTCGTGCACGAAGTGCACGGTCCCGCCGATTTTTATTCCCCGGTCTTTCAGTAATTGCGCAAGCAGATTTGCCGCATGCAACGCCGGTTCCTGAATCGCCAGCACCAGCTTGCGGGGTGCGCTGCCCGCCGGCATCACACCGCTCACGACTACGGTGTCCCCACCCGGCTCCCGTGTCACCCGCAAATCCGGTTTTTCTTTCGCGCCGATGGTGGCAACTTCGTTCTTCACTACAAATTCCCGCGTTGCCGGCTCAACCCCCGCCGTTACCGCGCCGCCCGCCCTCTCCGCCGGCGTCAATGTCAGTGTCACTGTGTTGTCATCCACCACTATCGCGGAAATTGCCGCGCCGTATTCCCACACCATGTCTTCGATTTCCCAGCCGTCTGGATAACGCTCGCGGGGAAAATAACTGTCATCACCGACCACGTCTCCCGCAATCTCTTTCACGCCGCGCGCCGCAATCGCGTCCGCAAGTTCCGCCAGTGCCTTCTCCGGCGGCCCGTCAAACTCTTCCTTCGTCTCGTATGGAAACTTGCGGTTCGAAAGATTGGGATCGCCGCGCCCCACCAGAATCAAATTCCCGGAAAGCTTCCCACCCGGTGTCAGCGTGCCTTTGGTTTCGACCGTCGTGCGGAACCGATACTCCGGCCCCAAGGTGTCCAGAGCCAGCGCCGTCGTCAGCAGCTTCATATTCGATGCCGGCAGAAAATATTCGTTCGCGTTCTTCTCGTACAACGTTGCGCCGCTCTCCGCGTCCACCACCAGCAGTCCCCACTCGCCTTTATCCACCGGTGCCGCGCCTAGCAGACTCTCCACGCGCCCGGCGAATCGTGCCTGCGCGAGGCTCACTTTCTCTCGCGAACCCTTCTCCTGCGCCACCCCGGTCTGCAGCATGGAGAGCGCAACCAGCGCGCAAAACACCCCTGGCGCTGCCATTCTCGCAAAGCATCCCGCAATTCCGCTCTTGGCAATTCCCATGAACTGAAAGTATAGTCGAAAGTCAGTGGGCGCTTCCTCCCGCACTGTCGCGGGGAGCAAGAGCAGGGCGCTTTGCCACTTCCAGCCACGCCCCGCAACTTCCGCCGCCCGGATGGTTTTATCAATTAAGGCTCAAGCACTGATTGGAAACAATAATTTGAAAAGGTGGATTCGAATGAAAAAGATTCTTCCGTTTTTGCTGGCAGTCTCATTTCTCTGCCCGCCGCTGGTTGCCGACGACCGCAAGGAAAAGGGACGCCTCGAAAACTGCGGCGTGGTGATTCAGGAAATCATGGATATTCCCGACGACATCCCGCAGGACCTGATCGACAAATCCTACTGCATCATCGTTTATCCGTCGGTCGTCAAGGCCGCCTTTGTCGTCGGCGCAAGCTACGGCCGCGGCGCCATGACCTGCCGCAGCGGCGAACATTTCAACGGCCCATGGAGCGCTCCCACAATGATGGCGCTCGAAGGCGGCAGCTTCGGCCTGCAGATCGGCGGCCAGGCCACGGATTTCGTTCTGCTGATCATGAACGGCCGCGGCGCCAACTCCGTTCTCAGTTCGAAGGTGAAACTCGGCGCCGACGCATCCGCCGCCGCCGGCCCCAAAGGCCGCAACGCGGAGGCTTCGACCGACGTGACCCTGCGCGCGGAAATCCTTTCTTACTCCCGTGCACGTGGGCTCTTCGCGGGAATTTCCCTTGCCGGTTCCACAGTCCGTCCAGACAATACAGCGAATGAAAGGCTCTACAAGAAAAACGTCCCTCCCCAGGACATCGTCTTCAAAGGTGTCGAGCCTGTTCCTTCGTCCGCCCAGAGGTTCATCTCCTATCTCAACAAGAAGTCACCCAAGAATCTCGCTTCCGGCAAAGAAATCTAGGCACTAACACAAACATTCTCTGATATTTAGGCCAAGGCCCTGCGAATAATGTCGTGGGGCTTTTTTCTTGCATTCATCGCAGATATGACCTATAGTCATTTATGGTCAAAGGTCATATTATGCCTTCCATCTCACCAGCCGCACCCGCCAACCGCAGAGAGCGCCAATCTCTCGAACGCCGCGAGCGCCTCTTCCGCGCCGCTCTTGATCTTTTCGCTCGAAAAGGCTTCGCCGAAACCACTGTCGAAGACATCACCAACGCCGCCGACCTCGGCAAAGGCACTTTCTTCAATTATTTCCCTAGCAAGGACCACATCCTCCTCGCTTTTGTCGAAATGCAACTCGGCAAGCTACGCGTGGCCGCTGATGAAGCGCGCGCGAAGAACGAGCCTATGCGGGTGTTCCTTCGTTCGCTCGGCGCGCGAATGACGCAAGAGCCGATTCGCAATCCCTCGATCATCCGCATTCTCCTGCAGGCATTTCTTTCCGTTACGCCCGTTCGCGAATCCATGATGGACCTGCAAGCGCGCGTGATCGCCATCCATACGGAGATGATCCAACTCGGCCAGGAGCGCGGAGAGATTCGCGACGACCTGCCGCCCGAGGTCCTTGCCCACGTCTTCCGGCAAACGGTTTTCGGAACGCTCCTGATCTGGTCGCTTTACGGAGATGCCTCGCTGCTCTCCCGTATCGAGGATGCCTTCGAAGTGCTCTGGACCGGCCTTGCGCCGCGCCCCGTGTCGTCCCCGGGTCCGGCGGCCGAGTAGTTCGCATTGGAGAAGGAAGCTATGAATCGCAAGCTGTTGATTCCCGTTCTTGTCGTCGCCGCCCTCATCGGGCTCGCCGTCTATTCCTCCGGCATGCTTCATCGCGACGCGTCTCTCCACGGCTCAGGCACCGTCGAGGCCCGCAACATTCGCGTCGGCTCTAAAATCGGCGGCCGCATTGACAAGGTTCTCGTTCGCGAAGGCGATCCCGTCGAAGCCGGCCAGGTCCTGATCACTTTCGACGAGAAGGAACTTGCGGCATCGCTCGCGCAATCCCGCGCCGCCGCGGAAAAGTCGCAACGCGGATACCGCCCCGAAGAAATTGCCGAAGCCCGCGCCGCCGCCGCGCAGGCCAAAGCCGAATACGATCAGCGGAAAAATGGCTACCGCCAGGAAGATATTGACGCGGCGCAAGCCGATCTCGACCGCGCAAACGCCGATGAAGTCCGCGCGCGGCTTGATGCTCAGCGCTATGACGCCCTGGCCGAAAAAGATCTCGTTTCCAAACAGCAGCGAGACACCGCGGATGCCAATTGGAAAATGGCGTTGGCGCAACAGGCGAATTTCCAGCACAAGCTCAATCAGCTGCATCGCGGCTATCGCGCCGAGGAAATCGCCGCCGCCGAAGCCCGCTTTCACCAGACACAGGCAACACTCGACAAGCTCGAAAATGGCAATCGCGTGGAAGACATCTCCGCCGCCAAAGCCGCGTTCTCTTATGACGAAGCCCGCTTTCGCGAACGCCAGGTCCTCGCTCCCGCCGCTGCTTCCATCGAAGTTCTCGACGTCCGCCCCGGCGACCTGATCGCTCCCAACACGCCCATCGCCACGCTCCTCGAGCGCGATCAGATTTATGTCCGCATCTACATTCCCGAAACCGTGATCGGCCGCGTTCGTCTCGGGCAGAAAGCCCAGATTCGCGTGGACTCCTTCCCCAATCAGATATTCGACGGGAGCATCGAACAGATCAACCAACAGGCCGAATTTCTGCCGCGCAACGTACAGACCGTGGAAGAGCGTGTCCACCAGGTTTTTGGCGTAAAGGTTCGCATTGACGATACGTCGCACCGTGTCCGCGCCGGCATGGCCGCCGACGTCACCCTGGCGCCGGGGAGCTGAGCGGTGAGCGATCTCGAAAAACTCGCCATCTCCGCCGAACATCTCGTTCGCCGATTCGGCAGCTTCACCGCCGTGAACGACGTCAATTTCCGCGTGGAAAAAGGCGAAATCTTCGGCTTTCTCGGCCCCAACGGCAGCGGAAAAACCACCGTAATCAAAATGCTCACGGGCCTGTTACCGCTCTCGGGCGGCGATGCTTCCGTCCTGGGCATTAATGTGCGCAAGGATCCGGAAACCGTCCGCGAAAACATCGGTTACATGTCGCAGAATTTCAGCCTGTATTCCGATCTGACGGTCACGGAAAACCTCACGTTCTACGGCCGAATATACGGCCTCTCAAACGACCGCCTGCGCCAGCGCATGGACGACATCGTCCAGCTCAATGGCCTCAGTCCGTACATGAATCGCCTCGCCGCGCAGCTTTCCGGCGGCTGGAAGCAGCGCCTCGCTCTCGGCTGCGCCATGCTGCACGAACCAAAACTTATCTTCCTCGACGAGCCGACAGCCGGCATCGATCCTGTCGCGCGCCGCCAACTCTGGGATTTGCTCTTCGAACTCTCCGCCCACGGCATCACGTTCTTCGTCACCACTCATTACATGGACGAGGCCGAACGCTGCAGCCACGTCGCCTACATTTATTACGGGAAGCTCATCGCCGACGGCACGCCCGACACCCTCCGCGAATTGCCCGACGTGCAGCCCCCCGGCACCTATCGCGTGGAAATCACCACCCCGGAGGTGACCCGCGCCTTGCGCTTCGCCCGCACAGTCCCCGGCATCCGCAGCGCCACTATTTTCGGCCAATCCGTCCACGCTCTTATCAACGATGATCTCGATCTCGAACACCTTCGCGCGCAATTGCTCAAGCAGGGCATCGTCGTCGCCGAAATCAGGCCGCTCGCCGCGTCTCTCGAAGACGTCTTCGTCGAACTCACCTACAAACACCAGTCCGAGATCGAGGCCACCCGTGCTTAACCCCTTCCGCGGTTTCAGCGCCGTCTTCTACAAGGAAGCGCTGCACGTGCGCCGCGATTTCGGCACGCTTTTTTTCTCTTTAATCATTCCGCTGCTTCAGATGTTCTTGCTTGGATTCGGCATCGACACCAACATCCGTCAGATCAACACCGTCGTCTACAACGCCGATGGCCGCCGCGAAAGCCGCGAGCTCCTCGATCGTCTGCGGAACTCCGATACGTTTAACCTCGCCCGCTACGTCAACACCGACCACGACCTCACCGACGCCATCGTCTCCGGCAAATGCCGTGTCGGCATCAAGATCCCCGTGGATTATTCGGACAAACTGCTTCACCAGATGAGCGCGCAGGTGCTCGTTCTGATCGACGGCTCCGATTCCTCCGTCGCCGGCCAGGCCATCAACGTCACCACCGCCATCGGCCTCGACGAATCCCTCCGCCGCGTCCTCGCTACCAGCGGCAATACCATCTTCGCCGTGGACATGCGCCCCAAAATTCTCTTCAATCCCGACTCTCGCTCACCCAACTTCTTCCTTCCCGGCCTGACCGCAATTCTTCTGCTCAACGTCACCACGTTCCTCACGGCCTTTTCCATCGTCCGCGAAAAAGAGCGCGGCACCCTCGAACAGCTCTTCGTCACCCCGGTGCGCCCGATGGGCCTGCTCCTCGGCAAACTGCTTCCCTATCTGATGATCGGTTTCTTCGAGCTCTGCATGATTCTCACCTTCATGCGTTTCATTTTCAGCGTGCCCATTCACGGCAGCGTGCTGCTGCTCGCCCTGCTTTCCCTGCCGTACATCTTCGTGTCGCTCTCGCTCGGCATCCTGATTTCCAGCAAAGCCAATTCCCAGGCCGAAGCCATGCAGCTCGCCTTCCTCACCATTCTTCCCAGCATCTTTTTCTCCGGCTACATCTTCCCGCGCGAAACCATGCCCAAATTCTTTTTCATCCTCAGCTACTTCGTCCCCGCCACTTATTTCATCGACATCACCCGCGGCATCATCCTCCGCGGCGCGGGATGGGAGCATCTCTGGACCGACGCCGTCGCCCTGTTCTTTTTGGGCACGCTGCTGCTGGTAATCGCCGCCCGCCGCTTCCAGAACAAAGTCATCATGGCGTGATATTCTGCTGTGCCAAGTACTCGTTTTTGTAGCGGCCGCCTTCTGAGGTGGGCGCTTTTGGCTCGATTCACTCGTCATTCCAGGGGATCTTCGTGTCCTGTCCGATCTGTCAAAAACGTAAACCCGGCCGCTTCTGCCCGGCCAAAGCCGAAACCATCTGCCCCGTCTGTTGCGGCACCGAACGCGAAGTCACCCTCGACTGCCCGCCCGACTGCGCCTACTTGGTCGCCGCTCACCGCTACGAAGATCAACAACCGCGCCAGCTCCCCGCCGACACGCCGCTCCTCGACGTTCGCCTCGCTCCGGATCTCGTTCGCATCCACCCACAACTTCTCTCCGCCATTGCCTTTACAATCGCCAAATTCTGCGCCGCGCAACCCGCCGCCACCGACCCAGACGTCCTCGCTGCCCTGCAATCGCTCGCCGAATCCTACAAAACGCTTTCCTCCGGCATCGTCTACGAGCAACCCCCGGTCCCACCCGTCCAGCGCGGCCTCTACGACGCTCTCGCCGCCTTCCTCAACGAAACCAAGCAATCCCCCGCGCAAAATCCCCAGGGCCGCCCCAAAGATTCCGAAATCTTCCAGCTCCTCGTCTTCCTCTATCGCATGGGCCTGCTGCGCACCAACGGCCGGCCGCGCTCCCGCCGCTTCATCGAATTCCTCCGCGGCCAGTTCTCCGGCGCCCACGAACTAAAGCGCGAAGAATCCCGCATCATCGTTCCGTGATTGGATGTTTCCGCTAAGAGCTTGCGATTTGCACGAGTCGAGAATTCTGGCCGCGGTCGCTGGGGATCTGCTTGATTGAAGGCATTTCATCGTATGTCCGGCCATACAGATCCCGTCCCGTCATATCCTTGCGTACGCCTCCCCACTGCTTAAAAAAGAAGGGAACATCGCTGCGTCTGCATTGGCGATGAATTGATTCCACCCACTCCCGCTTCATCGGTCGAGATCCTGGCCCCGACTCCCCTCCGACGATTACCCAATGAATGTCTCTCAACGGGATATTTTCAAGCGGTCCAATGAGGGGCTCACATGACAAAAAACGAATGCGCGCTGGGACTGAGGCTAGGTCAGTTATCCTTCCCACGACCCTTGCATCTTCGACACTCACTCCCATCCAGATGTTGTCAGTCCAGAGCAATGTCTTACTGAGATTCTTGAGTCGCTCGCTACGTTTGGTAAGAATTTGAAACGTGTGTTGGGGGCATGCCCTCATTGTCGCAAATACCCGCCTGATAAAATCGTCTGGAACGTCCTCTTGGAAGAGATCACTCATGGAATTCACGAATATGATGCGCGGTTTTTTCCAACGTTTCGGAAGCTCGACAAGATCCTCGTGTAGGGTTGGCTCGAACCCGTTGCTGTAGCGAACTGCCCCCATTGCACGAAGTCGCTTCGCCATCCTCTCCGCGTAGCAATGCTTACATCCCTGGCTAACTTTGAGGCAGCCGGTCACAGGGTTCCACGTCATTTCCGTCCACTCGATGGTGGATACTGTCGCCATATCCGCACCCTCCTTACCGGTGGATGATCCTTGAGCGACCTAAAATCGACTGCGCTATTCTTAAGGCTGGAGCCGCACCACGCTCATTTGACGCTGCAAAACAAAGCAAATATAGCGGCCTGAATTTAGAGTTGCGCAAAATCAGTCCCTTCGCAACTCCCACAAAGCAGGTCTTCAGTCTCTCCTCAACGAACGCTGCAATTTTTTTCTCGCTGGCATCACGAACCACTTCCTCCCTTGGTCCGAAAAGATCTGTCACCGTCTGTGCTTCGTAAAAGCGTGCCTTCCATTCATTTGTGCCGAAGACTAGATCAAGTCGCTTTTCCCACTCCTCGTCAATATTTCTGTCACGTACCAGCAGCCGGGCAACTCCGATGCCCAGTGGGAAAAGATACCAAAGATCGATCGCTTTTGTAGCCGCGAGCGTTGTGAGGGTTTTCCATTCCACTTGCATTCCATAAGGATCGAGAAAAACAACTGCACGTTCATTTTTCCAATCACGTTTCGTCGACCAGTCTCTCAGAGCTTTGTTCGCATCCTCCGAACTAAACTCACAGCGCGTGAGTAACTTGTCATGCCGTTTTTCAATCTTCGCTTCGAGTTCCTTGAGACGCGCCTTCGACTTTTCGATGAAAAAATACTTATCAAATGGACTTTCAAGTCCGAGGGCCTTGATCGCACTCCCATCTCGATAGCTCTGTGATTCGGGGTCTTCGTAGCTACCCTCAAACAATGGCTCTGCCCGCTCGGGTGTGTCTCGAACCGCCCGGGAGCCCGTGCCGGCAAATGCGTCCACATACCATGTTCTATAACGTCGAGCATACTTGTTTTGTACAAAAATCTTGCGATACGCCGAAAGATACTTCCCAAGACACGCTAGCTTGTCTTCCGTCCACTCACCACCAAAGGTGTGTCCACCCATCTATTCGCCACCGTGAGAAGGATCTACGCGCTGAACCGAAACGCGGTCTCAGGTAGTTTTAATATCACTTCCTCCAGGAAAATGAATGCTATTAATTTAGTATTTTTACCTACATGCTACTAAGTCTTCGGCGATCTTCCCGGCATCCCAGCCGAGGGATAGCTGGACTCGGGGCGCGCTCGGGCGATCGCCTTCCCAGGGGCGTGAGGCAAAACCAAATTTCTGGCGGATGCGCGCCACCCGCTCTGATACCTTCTTGCGATAGGCTTCCGGCGCGTATCCATTTTTTGTGTACCATTCGCGATACTGTTTCGCCAGCCGCGGGAATTTCTCCTCGATGAACGGCAGAAACTGTCGCGCTGACGCCGGCATAAGGAAGAGCACGCCCGACCAAAACCACTCCGCCCCCGCTTCTTTCGCCGCCGCGGCCACGCCTTCTAGTTCCCCATCCGCATCCGTAATTCCCGGCAGCAGTGGCGAAGCCGAAACTCCCACATGCAATCCCGCTTCGCGCAACTCCTTCACGGCCGCCAGCCGCAAATCCGGTCGCGGCGCTCGCGGCTCCAGCAAGCGCGCCAGCCGTGGCTTCAAAGTCGTCACCGTAATATTCACGGTCAGCGCCGACTTCGCCGCAATCACCTTCAACAAATCAATGTCCCGCACAATCTGGTTCGACTTGGTGATGATCGAAACGCTCAGCCCTTCCCGCTTGGCGAGTTCCTCCAGACATGCTCGAGTCACGCCATACTCCCGCTCCGCAGGCTGGTAAGGATCCGTCGCCGTCCCGATCGCGATGTGCTCCGCCTTCGTGTAACCCGAAGCCTTCGACGCGTGCGAATACTTCCGGTCAACGTCATGCCTGAGCACTCCCGCCGCATCCTGCTTCACAAAGATCTTCCGCTCAAATTCTCCGCCGTCAATCTCCATGTACTCGTGCGTGTACCGCGCATAGCAGTATTTGCACGCAAACTCGCACCCCCGGTACGGATTGATCGTCCAATCGAACGGCACCCGCGCCGAATCGCATTTATTCAAAATCGATTTCACCGGCAGCAAAAAATATTCCGGCTTCTCCAGGGACTTCCGCTTCGTGTCCGCCGCCGGGGCTTCGGCGGCGAGGCGAGCAATGCCCACCAGTGGCGCATGGGAAGTCGGAAATTCCGGCGGGGGGCAATCCGCCGTTGGGCTTTCCAGACTTGCCTTACGCCAGCCGGCTTCGCCCTGGGCAAGGGCGCCGGCCTCTGGCTTTGCTTCAGCAGGGCTAAAAGGAAGGAGTTGTGTTGCGGGGCGTCGAACGGGGCGGCGCCGCATCGCGAAACGCGGCGTCGTATGGGGAAGAACTGGGGACATGGCTCACCTCGATGCGAGACAATTCTTTCGCTTTTTGTTCGCCATGTCAAGAAAATTCCTCTTCCGCACCTCCCTCGCCTAAACCTCCCTGCACTTTGCTACGAGAAAACTCCGTCGCCATTCTCCTCGCCCGCCCGTGGCGCCTCTTGATACAGTATTTTCTGGGAGCCCTCCGCATGCGCGCATCGAGTTTCACCCGCATTCTATTTCTGTGCAGCTCGTTGCTTGTCGCAAACCTCGCTTCCGCGCAAACTCCGGCGCCAACGCCCGCCCAAAAGGCCACTCCCACCTCGCCGGCAAAGGCCGTTCCCCCCGCCAACGCGCCAATCCCCTCCCCCGTCTCGCGCCACTACCCCATCCTCATCCTTGCTCACGGCAACGAGCCCATCTGGTCTTTGCGCCTGGGCATGAAAGGCCCCGAACGCCTCGACCGCGCCGGTTACCCGCCCATCGTCCTTGAACCCGCCGAAATCGCTCCCGACGAACCCGGCGTCTCCTGGATCTATCACGCCAAGGACACCGTCACGGGCGCCGACGTAGCCGTCGAACTTTCCCGGGAGGCCTGTTCCGACAGCAACGCCGACATCAAGTACACTTTCAAAGTCGTCGTCCAGCACGCCCAAATCGGCATCCTGAATGGCTGCGGCCAGAGCGCTCCCGAAAAATTCCCCGAATTCCGCAAAAAGAATCAGCTGGATCCCGACGACAACGCGGACGACAAAGACAAAAGCAAAGATAAGGACAAGGACAAAGACAAAGATAAGGACAAAGACAAAAAGTCCGTCCTCGATCCCATCACCAATTTCCAAGCGCCCACTGCGGTCGCCTACCTCGACGCCACCGGCAAAGTCATCTTCAGCCGCGGCGCAATCAAAAGAACCATCGCACCCGAAGGCTCCGAACTCGCCGTCTCTCACGACGGCAAGAAACTCCTCTTCACCCGCTCCGACTCCAAAACCGGCCCCGAACGCACGATCGTTCTCTACGATTGGGACGCCGGCCGCTCCCGCGATCTAGCCGCTACCACTGTTCGCAGCGCCTTCTGGTCTCCTGACGATTCCCGCGTGGCTTTCTTAAAGTACGAAGGCAATATCTGGCAGGTCTGGATGTTCCCCATCAGCGCTCCCGAAACCGCCACCCAGTTTTCTCCGCAATCGGTTGACGTGCTGCACGGCTGGACCTCGTCCACCACGCTCCTCGCCAGCGACCTGCAAAACGCCTACTGGCTAAGCGACGACAAGCCGCCGCAAACCGTCGCCCTCAAGGAAATTTACGGTGATTCCTTCCAGGTCATGAGCAGCGACACCATCCGCCCCAATCCCATCAACGCCGACCTGCTGCTCGTCTCCGCCTACTATCTGAAGACACCCGCAGGCGCGCCGTCGGATTCCGTCGGCCTCACTTCCACATTTTTCCTTTACGAAGTTCTCTCGAAGCGCCGCACGATTCTCGGCCCCGCCGATTCCTACCAGCGCGCCGCCGAATGGTCCCGCGACGGCCTGCAAATCTTCTACACTCGCGGCGTCCCGGGCAAAGCGCCGCTCTCCACCTGGCGTATCTTCTGGGACGCCACCAACCCCAGCCGCTACAACTCCGGCTCCTTCTTCGTCATCGGAAAATAATTTTGAGTGCGGAAGCATAGCTTCCGCTTTAGCGACTGCGGTCCCGCCGACCAATCAGATTAGAAGAAGGAGGTGTCACCCTGAGGGGCGCGACTTTCGCGCCCCTCAGGATGTCAACCAACACCGCGCTTTTACTTCAACGACGCCATATCAATCACAAAACGGTACTTCACGTCGCTCTTCAGCAGCCGCTCGTACGCATCGTTAACCTTCTGAATCGGAATCAACTCGATATCCGATGTGATTCCATGCTTCCCGCAGAAATCCAGCATCTCTTGCGTTTCCTTGATCCCGCCAATGGCCGAGCCCGCCAGCCGCCGCCGCTTCATCAGCAGGTTAAACGCCGCAACTGCTGCCGGCTTTTCCGGCGCGCCCACCAGCGTCATCGTGCCGTCCAGCTTCAGCAGTTGCAGGAGCGCGTTCAGATCGTGGTCCGCGGAAACCGTGTCGAGAATGAAATCGAAGCTCCCGGCATGTTTCTGCATCTCGTCGCCATTCCGCGAAACTATCACTTCATCGGCGCCCAGGCGCTTCGCATCCGCCGTTTTGTTCGGCGAAGTGGTGAACAGCACCACGTGCGCGCCGAACGCATGCGCAAACTTCACGCCCATGTGTCCCAGCCCGCCGAGCCCCACCACGCCCACCTTTTGTCCCTTGCCCACATTCCAGTGGCGCAGCGGCGAATACGTGGTGATCCCCGCGCAGAGCAGCGGCGCCGTGCCCGCCAAGTCCAAACCCTTGGGTACGCTCAGCACGTACTTTTCGTCCACCACGATGCCGGTCGAATACCCACCATACGTGACGCCGCCGAGAATCTTGTCTTCCCCGTTGTACGTCAAAGTCAGGCCCTTCTCGCAATATTGCTCCTCGCCGGCCTTGCAGCTCGCGCATTCCCGGCAGGAGTCCACCATGCATCCCACCGCCGCAATATCGCCTGCCTTGAACTTCTTCACCGCGCTGCCCACCTTCGTCACGCGGCCCACGATTTCGTGCCCCGGCACCACGGGATACACCGTCGGCATCACTTCTTTCCATTCGTTGCGCACCTGGTGCAAATCCGAATGGCACACGCCGCAAAAAAGTATCTCGATCTGCACGTCCTGCGGGCGAGGCTCGCGCCGAGGAATGCTGAACTTCGCCAATCCCGAAGTCGGGCTCTGCGCCGCAAATGCACCCGCCGTAAATGTCTGTGGCTTCCCCGAGGTTGCTTCTTTCGCTGTCTGTCGAGCTGCTTCACTCATTTTTTTGCTCCTTCACATTTGATTTATCGATAGGACGCCGGCACCCACTCCCCTACGGTTGCTTAGAGCTGATTCCGCGCCCACCGGTCACATCTCTTTGTATTTCCCCAACGGCAATTTTCACTTGACTGTTCAATTGCCTTCGACCAATCTTAACGACTCAGGCTAGTATCTCGCAGGCGGCACCCGGGCCCCTGACATCTTCATAGGGGGTCGAGTGGAAATCTCCAGTGCACCTCGCAGATATCCTTCTTTTTCTCCCTTTGCGCGAATAATTATAGTGCTGTGCGTGGCTGGCTTCGCTGCCTACCAACTCGGCAAGGGTGAAACCAACCCCGTCATGCTGCTGGTCGTCGCCGCCGTCGTCGCGCTCGTCGTGGCCATCCAGTTGGTGCCGCATGGTCCCTTCCACGTCCGGAAGCCAGAGCAGGATTTGGACGCAATCACTCTGCGAAAAGTCAGAACGGAAGCTGCAATCCTGAAGCGAGCTTATTCTCCGCCGCGTCTCACGCAGTTCGAGTCCCGGGAATTTTCAGAACCGGCATGGGAATCGGCAGGCGAGGATGATTCCTTCCGGGTTCTGCGGCCATTCTACGTCGTCTATCCGAAATGTGATTTCACCGCAATCGCGGCTTCCCTGAAATTCCATGGGGATAAGGACTACAGGGCCTGGCAGCCCGTAGCGAATTCGGCTCCCCAGCAATCACCACGGGAGCATTCCGGCGAACAGTATCAGTGGATCCTGATCGGCTTCGTCCCGCCAAAAGCCTCTTTCGACGCCAAGCTCAAGCTCCGCAACTCTCAATCCAATCTCGGTGTCGCCGTGCTCCGCGATCTCGTCGCCGCAGAAGAACGCACGTTTCAATCCGTCCATCTCAAAATCCCCGCGCCCGCCGAACACTTCGCCGCCTCCCCCTCCGAATAACCCAATCACTATTCGCTTCCTTAGCCCGTGCTTACTCACCTTGCTTGCTGTGGGGCCTGTCCATCGAATGTCTGAACCAATTCAAGCTCTCAGGTCGATCCAAGACTGAATTACTTCGCAACCATCTTCGTTTGGCTTGTGAATTTCTGGTAGTCCGTAAAATGACCGCGACACCAATAGACCTTCTTTTTGTACTCAGCTTGAGTAGCAATGGTGAGCGGAACGAGCAGAGGGATCTCATTCTTTCGCTGGAGCCAGCCGTAAGTAACAACTCCATGGAAGTCTTTCCACCTCCCGGGGAGTTCGTAATGCTCAGAAATTCTAAGGATGTTGCTATCTTCGTCGGTCCAGACTTCGCCGTAACAAGCAACGGTGACAATCTTGTTGATTGGGAAAAATCCAAAGTCCAGGACTGATTTCCATCTGCAAACGTCATCCTCGGGGTCGGCCCAATACTGAAAGACTCTTATTCGCTGCCCGTTGACGACAGTGTCGTCCGCCTGGTGGATATTCAAGTGGAGTTCAGTTCCTACCATCCCAGGAAGTTCAGACCACTCGCCGCCTGGGACCATTGCGGTGTTCAAAGGAGGGAATGGTATGTTCTTCAACTCCTTGTTCCCGTCGGGATACTCGCGAAATCGTTGGTAGCCACCCAAAACCTGGATTTCATACGCCGACACAGCAACAGGCACATTGTCTCGTGATCCCCAGGCAAGGGTCTGCACCGCCATAAAGTTGCGCAGGTTATCGGCCAAAAGTTGAGCTTTGCTCCGTAGTTCTTTTACTTCGGCAGGTTCCTCGGGGCGGTGCTGAAGTCCATCGGGGGGAGGCGGTATGAATTTCGGATAGACATCTACTGAGATTGGGGAGATTCGTTCGGTGTATGGAAATATACGCTGTGCCAGCCAGGGCTGCGCCTCATGGACAAGATCGGCCAACGCCTGAACCGGCACAGCCAACGCGATCTGTTCCCCGTTCCTCTCTATCCCGTTTAGCACGCCCACAATTTGTTGAGTCTTGCTCTCAACGACTATGCCGCCGCTCGCACCGGGGCGAATCGCCTTACCCTGGGATAATTCATATTCGAAGGCCAGTAGACCTCTTGTAGTCTGTCCGCTGAACCTGCCGTGAAATTGCCAGAGTCTGCGAACGGGACTTAAAGTCTCTTTGGGAAATGTATAGATATCCACGTCCTCGCCAACTTGAAGGTCGTGCAAACTGAAAGCGATGCCGTGAAAGCGGGACAGCGGATGGCGAAGTTCGAATACGGCAAGGTCCCGACACAGGTTGTATTTCATGGGACTTACGTAAGGGCCGACGCTCCAAGTGGCTCCCTCGTCATCGGCACCAGTTGCCAGATTCGTCTGGAGGACTCGTTGCCCCCTGATTTTCTTCGGTCGCGCCTTTGCGGCAAAATGATAATTGGTCCCTATGAAACGACACTCAGGGTCTACGCAGAAGCCTGTGCCAAACTTGGACGTTATGCCGATGCCAACGAACTTCAACTCCGTGATAGGAAGGACCACATTGTTGAAGTCCTCGACATGTAGAACAGCAGAAGGCGGCACTGGCGACAATTGTTCAGAGGAAACTTCCTGAGCGGGTACCGAAACGTGGATACACAAACTTACTACCAAGATCAGAATGAACTTGCGCACGATCATCAGAAATTCCCCAGACTCCCCATGAGTCGGTTCTGATGCTTTGCATTCGCTTCACCACGGAGTGAGTAGTCAGCACAAAGGATTTAATGGGCTTTGAACAATGGACTGATACCCATTAAGGGACACGAGTCCCGATTTGAAGCACCAGTTGTGAATCTCGACGACATTTCGCCAGGATCTCGCCAGAATCCACCTCCCGAGACTCGGCTCAGGCGGAACGGGGATATGCGCAGGGGAAGTCCGTAGTCGCTGTTAGGATTTTTAAATAATTTTGAGAGCAACTGGCAGGACAACTGCTGAAGCTTGCCGTATGACTTCTTCAGGTAGACTGAAGTTTGGCATTCTTGCGATCTTCGCGTCGCAGATTCTATTCGCTAACCCAAGCTGTTCAGGTCAGGAACCCAGAATTGCCGGTATCGGTCCCACCGTCAGCATCAGCATTGGTTACGCCTATCTCAACAACGAAGTTCCGTCCGCAGGGAGAATTAGTCAAAACGGTGTCTCGTTCGGGGTCACTACTGAATTCACGCGTCGAATCGGAATTAAGGCGGAGGCGAGCTACACCCGAGCTTATGGAGCGTTCGGTGTGGATCATCACAGCGACGTGCTAGCCTACCTCTGAGGTCCAGTCATCTATCCAGTACGCCGCAGGCGATTCGCAATTTATATTCAAGCACTCATCGGGGCAGCACGAATCACGGGCGTTATTCCGGAAAGCAATGGTACCTTCCTACTTGCCAAGACGAACAGGCTAGCTTGGTCACTCGGTCCCGGAGTGGATACGAGGCTTTCAAGGTCGACTGTTCTCAGGATAGGTGCAGATTATCTGCAGTCAAGCTATTTCGCTCCCAACAAAACGATTCAAGGTCAGGGGAATATCCGCGTCATCGCTAGCCTCGTTTACACACTAGGCAGAGTTCGGTGAACTAGACAGCATTAGCACCCCCGAGCGAGGTATCTAGAAGTCCAACTAGTGAGCGCCGTTAAGGTTTGTTGAATCAGCGCCGGAACATTTTTCTTACGCTCGTATAAGCGGTTGACCAATTCACGAAACTGGCCCAGGTCATCCTTGAACCAAGATCGAGGTATTTCTTCGACGATCTTGTTTAGCTCTCCTAAGGTCACTCGCGTCTCCAATCGCTCTAGCCAAGGACCAAAAGCTTGTAGGTTTTGGAATGTCGAGTAAATAGCCATATCGAGATAGAGCCCGCGAAGGGGTGAATCGTTAAACCCCCAGTCGCAACCGCCAAAACAGAATCCATTATCAATCATGTAGAGACGATATGTCCTCCAGTGCTTGGTCGGTCGCGGCAGACATAAGATCTGCCTGCTATCAATATTACTGGTCCACTTGTCGAACATTAGGATTCCCGTCAAGTCTGAAAGATTCTCCACGCGGCCCAACCGTGATGCTGGACCAAGTTCCACCACAGATAACAGTGTCCTGTTTGCACCGTATCGCCTGGAGGGATATTGGGACCCAAAGGCAAGCCCGGTCGCCGCCGGATAGCCACCATGGGGGCACTGAATTGAGAGGACTGGTGTAAGGCGCACAAGCTCTTCCTTCACTTCGAGAACACAAATTTCAGGGCATGGTAAACCCAGGAGTTTTGCCAGTCTTCCAGCCAAATACTCGTTAGCGAGGATTCTAAGCCCTTGAGGATTATTTGCGAATTTGACCACATAGTAGTGGCCGTCAGAACAGCGCATCAGATGCGGTTGCGACCCTCCGCGCATGGGGCGAATGTGTTCGACTGCTTTAACGAACGGAGGAGAGATTAGAGGGACATTTGATAAACCACACACGAATTCGCTATCTGAAATGTACGGGGGTGGGGCGCCCACCATGACGGCCTCAATTCTAGGTAATTACGTTGTTTCACGTCTGGGCGCTTCACTTATATACGGGCAATATACTATTATTTCAATATAATTATACGTACGTAATTACTAGGGTACTATACCGACCCTTACTAACGGTAATACTGGCCGCAAATGTTTAACGGGACCGAGCAGTCTTGCCCCGAGCAAGCTTCGAGAACGGCGCGACCAGTTTCAAAATGGTCCACCCGGATTTGAAAATCCCAATTCGGGAATCGGCAGATATATGCGTACAGAACCATAGCAGCTAGTTATCCAGACAAGCTATTGAAGATAGAACCTCGCCGACCTCGAACTCACACCCAACTTCAACCTGCATCGCGGTCTTGAAATTGCTTTCCACTAGCGAGGTGGTCAGAAAGACTCCCGGTAGACCCACCTGAACAGATGCCCTTTGAGAAAGAGATATTCAAAATGGAGAAAATTGCCGGTGGTCTTCGCTTGTTGATGTGCGTTTTCGGAGGTGCGCCAATTGTCGTCAGGGCGCAAGGCAGTCACAATCAGCTTCTGGCAGGAGCTGCGATAAAATTGCTGCTCGGCTTTGTTTTCTTATCGGTCTCCTCTTGTCCAGTGAAAGGACAAACGGAGTCTTATTCCAAGAGCAGACTTCCCGACAACCCGGCATCGAAAGCCTTGATCTTGGACAAGAACGAGCCGGACGTGCCTGCCCGAGAGTCGCCAAAAGCTGCGGCAACTATTAATTCAAACGGCAGACGCCACAAATTCACAATGACGACAAAATTGTGGGTTGCATCGAGCCTGGCAGTTTACGCTGCGGCAGCCTTGGACATGCACGCAACGGAGGAAGCAGTTCAACGTGTCAATGCGCTTCATAAACGGTATCCCTTTTTTCCTGAGGACTACTCTTTTGAATCGAACCCACTCGCAAGACCACTAGAGGCCGATGAAACCTATCTGACTCCCAAGAAGCCTCGAAAGGGCAAGCCCTACGTGAAGAAAGAGACCACGGATGTTGTGCTCGGCATGATTGAGCGCGGCGGGAAACTTCGATTGATTCCGATGGCTGATGCCAAGATGAAGATAATCGAACCGGAGATCGAAAAGCACATCAGCCCGGATGCCACGCTCCAAACGGATGAATCGGCGGTGTACGCCATAATCGGACAGCGCCGTTTTCCGGGGCGTCACCGAACCATCAATCACCGGAACGCGTACGCCATCGGAGACAACCACACCAATTCGATTGAGAACGCTTTTAGCCTGTTAAAACGCGGGGTTTATGGCACCTACCACAAGGTTTCGATAAAGCACTTGGGCCGCTACTGTGATGAGTTTTCCTATCGGTTTAACCGCAGAAGGCGAGCAATTGCAGATGTTCGACACAACACTGAAGAACCTGACTCGCGGTGAAGCGCTGCCCTATAAGAAGCTCACTTCAGGAGTATCGGCCTAGAGCGGTGCTTTCCCTTAGTCTTTATCTTTTCGCGCGGCTTAGGCTTTGCTTTTAAGAGCGTCACTAAGATGGTGTCGAATTTCGTTTTTCCAACCTTCATGCCGAGATGATAGCATAGTGGCGGGTGCGGTGGGATTCGGACCCACGGGACCTGCGCGAACAGGTCCACTCGGATTATAAGTCCGGCGCATTAAACCTCTCTGCCACGCACCCGCTATGCGGGGAGTGATTCGAAAAGAACCACTCCCCAGACAGTTTTTGTTCTTGCGTGGTGGGCCGCGAATGTGGCATAAACACACCACGGGCGTCTTAGACATAGGCTCCCTACTTTCCGAGACCTGATGAGCCTCTTACTCTCAGGTCTCTTTTTTTACCTACTCAATTCTGTGTCCGATAAAAATCTCCCCTAAAAACAAAAAACCTCATCAGGTTGGTGCTTTGCGCCGTGACGCAAAGCGACAGCCGGATGAGGGGAAGCGACCTCACACCCCGCGTGAAAACGGGCTGCCTACATTGCGTCTGCGGCCCGATTTCCGAAGAGCAAACGCAGTATTGTCGAGGGGCTTTCCTATGTCAAGTGAAAACTACCATTTGCAAGGACTTACATGATAAAACGCGGTAAAGCCATTCTGTGTCAGCTACATAATCGCCCTTCAAGTTCTTTATTTCGGTCACTTACGAAAAACAGGGGGGGAGGTGGAGTTACCAACCTGACATGAGCTTACTCAGCAGATCGCTTCACTCAGAGGTGTATCCAGTTCCCCAGGATCAGCGCCAGGGTGGTGCTGCCGACGATCACCCACAGGATCAGGCCCTGCAGCAGGGGGCGAACGCCCACCTTGGCCAACGTCTTTTTGTTCAGGCCCGTGCCGATCAGGAAGAGGGTCACCGTCAAACCGATTCTCCCCAGGTGGTTCACCGCGCCGAAGGCGCCGCTGTACGTGGGCAGCAGCGTGTTCAGCAGCGCCGCGAAGCAGAAAAACAGGATGAACCACGGCCACTGGATGCGCGCCTTGCTTTTCAGAAAGATGGCCGTCGCCGCCGAGAGCGGCACGATCCACAGCGCCCGCGCCAGCTTGATCGTGGTCCCCACCGCCAGCGCCGCCGCGCCATATTTTGCGGTTGCGCCCACCACGGAACTTGTGTCGTGGATCGCCAGCGCCGACCACAACCCGAACTGCGTCTGGCTCATGTGCAGCGCCAGCCCGATCACCGGAAACAGGAACAGCGCCACGGAATTCAGGATGAACACCGTGCCGAGCGACACCGCCATCTCTTCTTCATTCGCCTCGGCGATGGGCCCGACGGCCGCGATCGCGCTGCCTCCGCAAATGGCCGTGCCCGCGCTGATCAGAAACGACGCTTTCTTCTGCACGTGAATCAGATAGCCGAGACCCAGCCCCAGCAGCATTGCGCCGGTGATGCTCAGCGCCGTATACACAAACCCGGACTGCCCCGCGCGCAGCACTTCGTGAAGGTTCATGCCGAATCCGAGGGCCACCACCGAAGCCTGCAGCAGAAATTTGGAAAGGCTCTTGCTCTCCACATGAAACGGGTGAATCACCGTCAGGCCATAGATGAGGCCGCCCAGCAGCGCGATTGGCGGGGAAACAAACCCGCTGGCCGCAAGGATGATCCCCGCAAAAAAGAGGTTTTTGTTCATGGGAGGAGTCTGACAGATGGGGAGAACGCCCGTCCAAGCAGCAATCCTAATCGGACATTAGCCCGCCTTATCGGCCGGGGCCACCCGGCCGGCCGGACCGCTTCAAACCGGACGAAAGTGCCCGCACTCGCTCGATGGCAAAGCTGCGAAAGCAGCCCGCCGGCCCCTGCGGCACCGGGCCGGTTCGCCGCGCCAGCGAAAAGCTTCGCGTCACGCGCAGCCCCGGAACATCCACAATCTTCAGGATGCCGAGTTCCAGTTCCTTGGCAATCGCCCAACGCGACACAAAGCCGACTCCAAGCCCCGCTTCCACCGCTGACTTTATGGCTTCGCTGGAATCCAAGTTCATCACCCGCGCAAAATTCTTCGTCTTTATGCCCGCTTTTCCCAGAGCCATCTCGATCACGCGGCGCGAGCCGGACCCTTGCTCCCGCATCAGAAGATTGGTCGAGCCCAGATGCTCACGGGTGAGCCGCGCCATTTCCGCGTTTGCAGCCGCGACCAGCACCATTTCGTCTTCCATGAACGGCTCCGTGCGTACCTCGCGATGCCGCGCCGGCCCCTCGATCAGTCCCAGGACAATCACGCCGTCCAAAAGAAGCCGCACGATCAGCTCGGTGTTCCCGCTCTGCAGCGACAACCGCACACGGGGATTTTCCAGTAGGAAGGCGCCGATCAGCCGCGGGAGCACGTACTGCGCAATCGTCGTCGAAGCTCCCAATGCCAGTTCACCCGACAACTGGCCTTCGCCCTCGGCGATGTCTTGCTCCGCCTCGGCGACCAGGGCTTCCATCCGTTTCGCGTATCCGAGCAAGCGGGTTCCTTGCGCGGTCAGGAAGATTTGGTTCCCCTTCCGGTCAAAAAGGCGCACGCCCAGGTCTTCTTCAAGCGCCTTGATCTGCAACGTCACCGCCGGCTGCGTGATGAAGAGGTGCTCGGCCGCTTTGCGGAAGCTCAACTGTTGCGCCACCGTGCGAAACACCTTCAGCCGGAAATTTTCAAGTTGCGCCACGCCCCACATTATCCACGCATCCGCCGCGCGGCGCACCCTCTCCCCGCCAATCCTCTCCGGTGGCTGTTCCTGCCAGATTTCACTTGTGGCGGGTGGCTAGTGCGTATGGCCCCTACAGCCGAAGTGTTTTCAGCGGCAATCGATGTCCGGCATCTTTGCCATGGTCTCGCAGCGGAGCGAGTTCCACGCCTCAGGAGTGCGCCGTCTCCGGCTCGCGGACCAACTCCTCAAACAGCGTCCGAAAATGAATCATGGACTTTCGCAAATCTTCGGTGCTGGCCTCACCACGCGAATGGCGAAGAGCGCCCTGATGGGCCGCCCGGTAATTGTCGAGGACCAGCGGGTGGTCCACGGAGATATCCGCCACACGCTGCTCAAAGTCGCTCATCGGGTAGCCACGGGTGGACATCACATCGCCCAACAACTGGTCGGCTTCCGTTACGGCGCTTCCGGGGCCGTCGACGAATCGCGCCTGAACCTTGGCCCAGGACTCCACAAATCGCGCGCGATCGCCCGCTGCAAGCGGCCGGATGTTCAGCTTCTCCACGCGCTCGGCGCGTTTGTCGAGCGCCGATTCGGCTTGACGCCGGCTCCCACCCGCTTTCACGGTGCGAGAGTATTCCGCGCTGCCATATTGGGCTTGCAATCTTTGCGTCCGGCGCTTGCGTGAAAACGCCCAAATCGCGGTTCCCGCGGCCAACAATAAAACCACGCCCACAACCATCAATACCTGGAGAGGGCCCACTTCTGAGAAGTTCATGATCTTTCTCCCGTTCTTCCGTGCGACGAAGGAGGTCCACACGTTACTCTCGGCTCATTACCACGCCTACAATGGTATGCAGGCCTGCGGTGGATGGCTGTACACATGGGCACACTTTTCAATGTTTATTCTGGATTTCTTAGGTTCAAAGCCGATGCTCGCTTGCGGGAAGAAATGTTTGAAGAAACCGGTACCTCCTGTACCTACCGATGAAACAACGCGCTAGACTCACAGTGACTGGGGGGACCCAATGAGGACGACCACAACGCTACGAAAACGGATCATGCTTGGCTTGCTTGCGTGGGTCGGATTCGGTCTTTTCGCCGCTGGAGTTGCCTGCGCCCAGCAGCCCCCTTCGGCCCCAGCCGATACTCAGAAGCCTTCCCCTGCGCCTGGCCCCACCAACAACGTGCGCCCGGCCATCAAATGGAAGCGGTTTGACTACACCTGCGAGGCGGGCGCCAAAATCACGGTCTACCTCCACGACACTACGGCCAAAGTGCGCACCCACGATCACCTCTTCCTGATGCGCCAGACGCCCTCTGCCGACGGCAACCGCTACTCCGATGGCAAAGTACTCTGGTGGGGCAAAGTCGAAGGCGGCTTTCTGCAGGAAGATGCCCCGGACGGCGACGGTAAAATACTCGCGAAGGGGTGCGCGCTCGACAAGCCCGCCGACGGCGCAAACCCTTGAAGCGCCAGCTCTCCTCCATCCCGCGGGTTACGCGGGATGAATCACCCGCCCGTACTACCGTACAGGTGCCCGTTACGTCGCTAACCTGTTGTGGTCGATGACCTTGACATCCCAACAACCTATACTTCGGTGATGGCGCCTTCTCCTACCCCGGTTTCCCTTCAAGTCGGCATTCTTGTGTTTGAGGATGACGAGCACAGCGGCGCCGCGCTTCGCCAGATCCTCGATTCCGAAGGCTGGCGCGTGCGTGTGGTACCAGACACCAAGATGTTGCAAGCAGAGCTGAAGACCGGGGAATATTCCCTGCTGATCGCCAATATAGCCATGGTTGGGGTCGAATCCGCGTTGTTCCATGTCCTTCGCGAACTGGCTTCGGTCAGCGTGGAAGACGGCGCCCGCCTGCGTGTCCTTTTCGTGGTGCCGGAGATGTCCGGCAGCCAGTTCATACAGGTGATCGAGGAGGCCCGCCTGCCTTATGTGTTGCGGCCCTTTCACCTGCACGATTTTCTGGAGAAGGTGAGCGACCTGCTGGTGGAGGTCAAGGCAATTGAAGGACCTCTGCGCATGACGCGCTACGAATTTGGCGCCGCACGCAAGAAGAAGAAGGCGGCCAATAAAACCAATTCGATGTTTGCTTCCCGCGAGTCTTATTCGTACACCGAAGAGGAACTCGCCGAATACGAGAAGCACGAGGCGGAAACCTCCTCCTTGTCGCGGAAAAACAAATCGCGCAACAACCTCGGCAATCCGAGAGGATAGGAAACGGCGAAGTAAAGAAGTAACGAAGTAAAGACGCAACGACTCGCCATAAGACACCAGCTGACATACCAATCCCTCTGACTGCTTCCCCGCTGCATTCTTCGATGCAAGAAAATTCCCCGCCCGCGTTCTAACTCCAAACGTGCATCCACGGCACGTCCAGGAGGATGGAATGAACCGCATTTTGATCAGCATGTTCGGGCACGGATTGCTGGGAGTCTCGGCTTTGGGGATTGCTACGCTTGGTTTTCTCTGGTATTCGCCGACGGGTGCGACTCCTCCTGGAAAGCAGGTGGGCGAGTGGCGGCTGCTGGATCCGGTGAGCTATGAAAACCTCACCGTATTTCCGGTGGTGAGCTCATCCGGGTATGACACCAGCGCGTTTCTGACGCTGGAAGATGGGTTGTCGAGCGGAGAAGTGACCGTGCGTGAGCAGGGCGCTGACACAATTTACCGCAACCGCGAAGGCTCGCGTCCCGTGGCGCAGAATTATGGCGGGCCTTCTGTGAATCAGCTCGTGCTGGTGAATCACAGCAAGCGGCCGCTGTTGCTGCTGGCGGGTGAACTGGTCAGCGGCGGGAAACAGGACCGCGTGATTGGCAAAGACCGCATCGTGGCGCCATTTGGCGAGCCGCTGCCCCTCAATGTTTTCTGCGTGGAGCATGGGCGCTGGTCTTCCGGTTCGCAATTCAATGAGGCGAAGACGATTGTGCACCCGAGCGTGCGCGAGCAGGCCGCGGTGAAGCAGCGGCAGGGAGACGTGTGGGCGGCGGTGACTGGCGGTTCGGTGGCACCGCGAGCGGCAACCGCTCCATCGCCTGAGGTGAGTAGCGCCGATCTGGAAGCGACGATTCGGGACGAGGCGCCAACGCAGTCGTATTCCAAGATTTATGAATCGCACCGTGTGAGCGCTTCCGTGGAAACCGTGGTCAGCGAAATTCAGCGGCGCTTTCGCAAGGAAACTTCCGGGTTGAAGGGAGAGCGTGTGGTCGGCGTGGTGGTTGCCTACGGTGGTGAAGTGGCATGGAGCGATATCTTCGCTTCGGACGAGCTGTTCAATCATTACTGGAGCAAATTATTGCGCAGCTATGCGGTGGAGGCTGTCGCGCGGCCAACGCTTCGCGAGAGGGCTTCGGCGGAGGATGCGCGGGAATTCCTGCGGCGATTGAATGGGCGGGAGCAGACGGAATCCGAGCCGGGCGTATATCGCTGGAGGGAGATCAACGAGGGTAGGTTGTCGCAGATTGAGCTGGATGCGTTGGAACCGAAAATGTTTACCTTGCATCGGTTGGTGCTGCGGCGGACGAGCTGAAGAGTTTGTGAACTGAAGACAATTCGATATGAATGGCGATTCGTTGGCCGGGCTTACTCTGCAAAAGCGGAAGCTGCGCTTCCGCACTCCAAAGGAAGAGCGGCGCGCCCGCCGCGGCGGGCGCGTCCTATATGACGACTAGATAGTCGGGGCGTCGTGGAGTTTCTTGACGGCGCTGCGGTCGGGTGTGGCGGCGAGCAGTTGTGGGACGCCGGACTTCCAGCTTGGATGGCGAAGATTCGGAGCGATTTCCGCGAGGGGGATGAGCACGAATTTTCGCTCGAGCATGTGTGGGTGAGGCACCTGCAATTCGGGCGTGTCAATCGTTTCGTCGCCATAGAGCAGGATGTCCAGATCGATCTTCCGCGGTCCCTTCGCGAACGCTTTCTTGCTGCCCATGCGGGCTTCGATGACGCGCAGGGCGCTCAGCAAATCTAGCGCGTCGAGCTCAGTCTGCGCTTCGAGAACGGCGTTCAGGAACCATTCCTGATCGAGATAGTCCACAGGCTCGGTTTCGTAAATGCTGGAGACGCGCCGGATGTGCACGCCTGATTCAGGGAGCAGTTGAAGCGCCTGAAGCAGATTGGCTTCGCGTTCGCCTACGTTTGTGCCGAGCGCGATGTAGACGGTAATCATCGAACAATTTCCTGGAGACGCCCTTTAAAGCGAGCATGAGACTTATTTCACGCCGGCGCGGCGGCGGAGCATGCCGAGCATGGACTGGGCCTCGGGAAGCTTCAAGAGAGTTGATACACCAAAAAAGAGGACGCCGTAAACCGATAAGACAATGACGGCGAGGATGATCGGGCCGCGATGCCCGATGGCCATCAGGATGCCGCGCGCCACCGCCGCTGCAATCAGCGCCGCCACCCACACTTGCGCCAGAAATGCGAGCGGCACGCCCACTTGCCCGATGCGGCGGCGAATGCCGCGCTGCAGCAGAGTGAACTCGACCCACGACGCGATGCCCGCCGAAATCGTGAGACCCGCGACGCCCCAGCGTGGCTCGATGCCGAGGAGGCGCGGCAGAGGAAGCGCGGCCAGGTATCCGAGCAGCGTGGTGAGCAGGACGCGAACGATAGCGAAACGCAGCGGCGTGCGCGTATCGCGCAGCGCGTAGTAACCGGAGGAGTACAGGCGCCCGAGCGTGGAGGCGAGGAGTCCGACCGTGGAACCCGCAAGGATGCCCCAAACATAGATCACGTCCGCGTGAGTGAAGCGGCCGGACTGATAGATGGCGGCTACGATAACGTCGCCCAAGGCGAGGAAACCCACGACGGACGGGACGACCAGAAACGTGATCTGCCGCAGGCCAGAGTTCATGCGGGCGCGGAGGATGCCCGCGACTTCGTCGGCGGCACCGAGCGCGCCGCTCATCACCGGGAGTTCCGCGGCGGAGACGGACATGCCGAACAGGCTGACGGGCAACGTATAGAGCGTTTGGGCGTAAGCGAGCGCGGAAACGGCGCCCGTCGGAAGCCAACTTGCGAGGAACGCATCGATGTACGCGCTGATCTGCACCACGCCACGGCTGATGAACACGGGGAAAAAATTGCGGATGACGACGCGGACGTGCTCAGCCTGGTGGGCAAGCGAGAGTTTCAGGCCGCCGAGGAGTTTGAACACCATCGGAAGCTGGACGAGAACTTGCAGCGCGCTTCCCCCGACGGAGGCCCAGGCGGTGATGACGACGAGCGAATTCTGCGCCCGGCCGGCGCCGAAAGCGAGCATGCCCGCGATCATGGCGACGTTCCACAGCACGGGCGCGGTGTAGGAGAGAAAGAATTTGCGGTGGCTGTTCAGAACGCCGAGGCACCAGGCGGAGGCGACGAGAAGTCCGGCGCCGGGGAACAAGATGCGTACAAGGAGGATGGTGAGTTCGCGCTTTTCGGCATGGAAGCCGGGGGCGATGGCGTCAATCAGCCAGGGCGCAGTGAGTACGCCGAGGAGCACAAGGATTGAGGTGCTGAGGGTGAGAAGAGCCGCAACCGCCCCGGCCGTTTTCCGCGCTTCCTCTTTGTCGCCGCGAGCCAGCAAGCTGGCATAAACGGGAATGAAAGAAGCCGAGAGAACCCCTTCACCAAACATATTCTGAAGAAAGTTGGGTATGCGGAAGGCGGCTTTGAACACATCGGCCGCGTCTGAGTTGCCGAAGTAGTGGGCGAACACGCGGTCGCGAATCAGGCCGGCGACACGGCTGAGAAAAATTCCCGCCGCGACAAGAAAAGCAAATCGCCGGGAACTTCCGGGTGCGGATTGGGTGGCAGCAGAATCAGTCAAGAGAGTTTCCAGACGCGCCGAAGCGGCTCATTTCCATTCAAGTTTCTGTAGATTTGAAGATACCTTACCCGAAAAGGGGAAACAGTTGGGAATTGAGTGAGTGTGCCGTGAATCTACTTCTCGCCCGCGTCTTAACCAATTATGTCAGTTGGCAGTGATAGAATTCCACGGGATTGGGGAGGCCAAATGATAAAATCCAAGCGCGACGCGTTGTGGTCACAGTTTGTGGTAGTTCTGGGCATCGCTTTCCTCGTTTGCGGAGGTTTGCGGGCACAAGACGAGGATTTCTCCAAGGTGGAGATCAAAGTAACCAAGGTTTCCGGGAACGTTTACATGTTGGAGGGGGAAGGCGGGAACATTGCCGCCTCCGTGGGTGAAGACGGAATTGTAATCGTGGACGACCAGTTCGCGCCGCTGGCGGAGAAGATCCAGGCGGCGCTGAAAAACCTGAAGATTACGGACAAGCCGGTGAGATTTGTGATCAATACGCATTATCACGGGGACCACACGGGCGGAAACGAACCCTTTGCGAACGCTGGATCAACAGTGATTGCTCAGGACAATGTGCGCAAGCGGCTGGAGACCGGAGGAGTCGCGGGGAATGGAGGCTCGGTTAAGTTCGAACAAAAGCCAGCACTGAAGGGCGCGCTGCCGGTGATCACCTTTGGGCACGACGTGACTGTGCACTTGAACGGCGAGGACATCCGCGCGCTGCATTTCCCCGCCGGCCATACCGACGGCGACGCGATCATTTTCTTTCCCAAGAACAACGTGGTGCACATGGGCGACGATTTTGTCCGCTACGGATTCCCTTTTATTGACGTGACCAGCGGCGGCAGCGCGCAGGGAATGATTTCTGCCATGGAGAAAGTGTCCACGGAACTGCCTGCCGACGTAAAAGTGATTCCCGGACATGGCGCGCTTTCCAACCTGGATGACGTGCGGGCTTTCGTGAAGATGCTGAAAGAAACCTCGGCGGCAGTGAAGAAGGCGATCGACGAGCACAAGACCGTAGAACAGATGAAGCAGGAAAAGATTTTGGCGCCCTGGGCGAAATGGTCGACCGACAAATTCATCAACGCCGACCAGTTCATTGAGACGCTCTATAACTCGCTCACCGGCAGCAAGGGCCAGTTCCTGAAACATAACTGATCCCAGCGCGCCTGGCTAAAGCCAGGCGCCTACAATCAGCTCTACTCGACGATGATGCGGTCGGCCCATTCGACGAGACTTACAAAAATCGCTGGATTCCCAAACTTCGCGCCCCAATTGCCGAGGTCGCTTTCCGAGACGCCACGCGCCCGGCTGCAAGCCCCTCAAGCAAAAATGGGAATGTGCTTGGCGGCAATTTTTTCAAGCGTCTCCGCGAGCGGCGGCCAGCCCACAGGAAGGACGGAGCTCGCGGTGGCCTTGCGCATTAAGTAGGTAGCTTCGCCGAGAAGGAAAATCTGGACGTCGTGGCCGGCCTCGCTGAGCGCATAGCCGTGGGAAAAGACGAATGAAGCCCGCGTGGGGTCATCCGTGCCCCAGGCACTCTTCATCATAATCTTCAATGATTTTTTCGGTTCTTCGGCTTTCGCCGCCATCGGCAAAAATGGCAGCCCCAACAACTGAGCGAGAAATTTGCGTCTTGCCATGAGTATCCTCCGACTTTAGATATTCCTAGGTAAAAGTGAAAAAAAGGTACACTGTCACCGCCAAGGCGTCAATGATGAATTTTGAGATCCGACGCGGGGACGGACGGATATTTAGAACAGACGCGGCTGCCGCTTGGGGAGTTCACGGCCAAAATATTCGTAAGCGCGGGGGGTGGCGACGCGGCCTCGCGGGGTGCGGTCGAGCATGCCGATCTGCATCAAGTATGGTTCGTATATTTCCTCGATCGCGTCTTCTTCTTCGCTGAGGGCGGCGGCCAGCGTGCCGACGCCGACCGGCCCGCCGGCATACTTGTCCAGCAGGGCGATCATAAGGTTGCGATCGACTTCATCGAGACCGTGCTCATCGACGCCGAGCATGCGCAGCGATTCCTGGGCCACTTCGCGGGTGATGCGGCCAGCGGCGCGCACTTCGGCAAAATCGCGGGCGCGGCGGAGCAGCCGGTTGGCAACGCGCGGCGTGCCGCGGCAGCGGCCGGCAATTTCCTGGGCGCCGGCTTCATCCATCTGGATGTTCAGGATTTTCGCCGAGCGGTGCAGGATGATCAGCAAGTCTTCCGGCTCGTAAAAATCGAGGCGATGCACGATGCCAAAGCGCGAGCGCAGGGGAGCGGTGATCAGTCCGGCGCGCGTGGTGGCGCCGATAAGCGTGAACTGGCTCAGGTGGAACGGATGAATGCGCGCGCCGGGGCCCTGGCCGATGACGAGATCAACGCGAAAATCTTCCATCGCGGGATAGAGCACCTCTTCCACGGCGGGCTGCAGTCGATGAATCTCGTCGAGAAAGAAAACCTCTTTTTTCTCAAGCGAAGTCAGGATGGCGGTGAGGTCACCTTTGCGTTCGAGGAGCGGCCCCGCGCTGGTCTTGATGACGACGCCGAGTTCATTGGCGATGATCTGCGCAAGGGTGGTTTTTCCAAGGCCAGGAGGCCCGTAAAGAAGTACGTGGTCGAGAGCTTCGCCGCGGGTGCGGGCGGCTTCAATGGCGATGGAAATGTTTTCCTTGACGCGTTTCTGGCCAATGTATTCGGCGAGCGTTTTAGGGCGCACGCTGGCGTCGAGGCGCGCGTCGTCATCGAGCGGGGCGCCGCTGACGATGCGGTCGGGAGCGTCGGCAAGGTGCCGGACGGGTGCGCGTTTTGGAGTGGAGTCAGCCATGTGGATAAGAGGATAGCAGCAATCGGAATGCGGCGATCAGCGATCAGATAACAGAAGGCGACCGCTGCGATAGATATCCTCCTTCACCTGGATTGCGGCGTGCTCAAGGCACTTAGGGCGACGCGCAATAATTTTTCGAAATTAGAGGCGCCGGCTTCGCGCTTGGCCTCCCCGAGGGCGGCGTCGGCGGTTCGCTCATCGTAGCCGAGGTTGAGCAGGGCGGATTTCACGTCGGCTTCGACGCCGGCGGGTGACGAGGGAGCCGGCTTTTCGGCCTCGATGGCCACGGCTTCGAGCTTGTCCTTGAGTTCGACGACCATGCGTTCGGCTGTTTTCCGGCCGACGCCGGGAATTTTCGTGAGGCGCGCGAGATCGCCGGTGCGAATGGCCGGGACGAGTTCTTCGACATTCATGCCGGAAAGAATCTTCAAGGCGAGCGACGGCCCGACGCCGGAAGCGCCGAGGAGAAGTTCGAAAAAATGCTTCTCACGGGCGGAGAGAAAACCGTAGAGGGCCAGGGCGTCTTCGCGCACGTGTGTGTGGATCAGCAAGGTAACTTCGGCATGAAGGTCGCCGAGAGCGGCAAACGTGGAAAGAGGCACGGCAACCAGATAGCCGACGCCGCCGACATCGAGAATGACTTGGTTGGGTCTTTTTTCGAGCAGGCGTCCGCGGAGGAGTCCGATCATCGAATGCAAGTATTGCCGCGCGGGCGCGGCGGTGTCAACGCGAGAAAGGCCGGCGATTTATTTCGCGTGATGAGGAGAAACTTTGTCGAGCAGATGGATCAGCGAAAGTCCCGAGGCCGGAGTTTTTACAGCGCCGCCCTGAACGATCTGTTTGGCGGAGAGTTCCTTGCCATAAAGCGCCTTATTCGCCCCGTCATCGGCGCGCATGGTGGAGCCTTCCAGCGAGACGCCGGCAAAGACACCCCGCGCGCGGGAGTAGGAAAGGATTTCCGCTTTCATCACGATGTCGGTTTCCGCGGAAGCATCGCGGCCGACCGGGCCGGCCGCGGCGGAGGCGTCCGCGCCAAGCTTTACTTTGCTGGAGAGTACGGAATTCGCGCCGGAATCGTTCATTACCAGCAGCACGAAATCCGTGGCTTGGCCGCCGATTTGCAAACCGAAACTCCCGCCTTCGAGCGCAAACATCGCGGGAGCGCTCCACGGGCCGTTGTGGCTTTCGCCTGTGCGGCAGGTGATGACGCCGCGCCCATAACTGCCGCCGACAATGAACGCCGCCTTCAAAACCGACGGGTAGACGATAACGCAAAGAGACTTATTGAGCAGGTCGCGAGGAATACTCTGATCGGGTGTCGCCAGAATTTCCTTCAGAACCGTGTAGGAATTTTTCAGGCGATCGTCTTCTTTATCCTGCGCAAATGCTCCAAGAGAAGTGCAGAGCAAGACAACAGCCAGTGCAGAGATTTTCATTTTCGATCCTTTCCTCCGGTAGATTGCGTCAGGAAGCAGCGCGCGCCTGAAACAACGCGGCAACTTCAGGGTGGTTGCGCTCGTTGGCTAGGGCCAGCGCGGATTTCCCATCATTGGTCGTGGCATGCGGATCGGCACCATGCGCCAAGAGAAGTTTCGCGATGTCCAGGCGTCCGTTGGCGGCAGCCGTAAGCAACGGTGAATAGCCCGAGGAGTAGCGGTAATTGGCATTCGCGCCGTGCTCCAGAAGCCATTGAACAACGGCAGCGTGGCCGCTGGTGACCGCGCCGGTGAGCGCGTTGTAACCCGAGCCATTGGTGGCCGCGGCGTCGATGTCGGCGCCGTGAGCAGCGAGATATTGGACAACTTCCAGATGCCCGAGGAAAGCCGCGAGAGCCACGACAGGAAATCCGTCTGGCGAAAAGGCGCCCGCTTGGGCGTGATTTTTTTCCACGAGTTCCCGGACGCGGGCGAGATTCCCCACAGCGACGGCTTCGGGCAATTCCAGCACGGCGCCGCTTGCAATCAGAAAGTCGCGGATCTCGGTGCGTCCCATGTAGAGGGCGGTCAGGACCCCGGATACGCCGGCATCAGTCCTGGCCGAGGTAAGCGAGGCATCGGCTCCAACAAGGGATTTCACCGCGGCAACATCGCCGGAGCGGATCGCTTCGAAGAACGCCTTGTTTTCAGACATGACCCCAACTTTCCTGGCCCGCCGTCAGGCGCAGGCCACAACAATTATGCGTACCAAACACTGTGAAGGGGGAAGAGAATTTCTTGGGACGCTCAGCTGGCCGCCGAAGATTTCTGCGGCGGCTGGTAATGACCCGGCACAGCGCGCATGGAAATCGCAATCCGGTTCCAGGAATTAATCGTCGAGATGGCATAGGTAAGGTCGACGACCTCCTTTTCCGAAAATTGCGCCTTCACCGCGGCGAACACCTCGTCGGACGCGTGCGCGCTCGCGATAAGCGTGAGCGATTCCGTCCACTCCAGCGCGGCACGCTCTCGGTCCGTGTAGTAAGGCGATTCGCGCCATGCATCGAGTCCATAAAGCCGCTGGTCGGTTTCGCCTGCGGCACGCGCATCCTTCCAGTGCATGTCAATGCAGTAAGCGCAGCCATTGATCTGCGACGCGCGAAGTTTAATCATGTGAAGAAGCTTGGAATCCAGGCCGCATTGAGAAAGATATGCTTCCATGTCGAGCATGGCCTTCAGCGGCTCTTTCGCAAATTTACGATAATCCAGTCGAGCTGTCATGGGAATGACCCTCCTTCTGAATTGGATGAGGTTCGAAAGTGAACGGATATCTACGTCCGAAAAAAATGAATGGCTGAGATCAGCGGCGGGCGCGATCCTTGCGCACGGCCTCATCCACCAGTGCGTCCAGTTCCGAGCGCGTTAAGGTGACTTCGTCGGTTTCATTCTCGCCGCCGTCGCAGGTTTCGGGAAGCTCCGCCCCGCCGCCCGGAGGAGGACTCACATGATACCGGGCGCGCGCAGCCATGAGCTTCGCGACTTCCCGGGTGGTGAGGAGTTGCGGTTCGCCGCAGAGTTTTGCGGTGAACGCAATTTTCGCAAAATGCTCGAGCGTCTCCATGCGAAAGAATGCAGTCTGCAGATCCGGACCGCAGGTGACCGCGCCATGATTCGCCAGCAGCAGCGCGTCGTAGTGCGGCACGTAAGGTTCAAGGACGGCGCCCAGATCGGGCGTGCCCGGCGTCGCGTAGCGCACCAGCGGAATTTTTCCCAGCGAAACAACGACCTCGGGCAGAAGCGCCTGGTCGAGTCCCAATCCCGCCGCCGCGAAGCCCGTCGCCGTCGGCGGATGTCCGTGGCAAACCGCCTGCACGTCCGGACGCATGCGATAAAACAGCAGGTGCATTCCGGCTTCCGAGGAAATTTTCCGGTCGCCCTGCAGGTGCCGGCCATCCATATCCATGATGACCAGATCTTCCGGCGACATCATGCCTTTGTTCATGCAAGTCGGCGTAGTGAGAATGCGGTTGGCGTCGAGGCGGATCGAGAGATTGCCTTCGCAGGCGACGATGTAGCTGCGCTCGTACATCCAGCGGCCCACGAGACATATCTCGCGCCGGTATTGATCTTCAAGTCTTCCAGAGACTTCAGGAGTGGAGTCCGTGGCCACTTTGCGGACCCTTTCCTCGGCCGAGGGACGGTTCGAACCGAATCAGAATATCAATGTGCCGTGACTTCTGGCAGAGAGAGTACGCCGAGTGGCTCAGAAAGCCAAGAGCAATTTATGCGTAAATGCCGCGAAGCTTCAGCGCGGTGGCCACGCGGTCAATCGCCAGCATGTAAGCCGCGATCCGGTTGTTCACCTTGTGCGTTTCAGCGTAGCGAACGACTTCGTCGAAGGAGCGTTCCATGACGTCTAGTAACCGCTCATTGACTTCGCTTTCACGCCAGAAGAATCCCTGCCGGTCCTGAACCCATTCGAAATAGCTGACCGTGACGCCGCCGGCGTTGCCCAGAATATCCGGCACGGTGAAGACTCCCTTGGCGTCGATGATGGCATCAGCCTGCCATGTGGTGGGACCGTTGGCGCCTTCGCAAAGAATCTTGCATTGCACCTGGTGAGCGTTCTGCTCGGTGATTTGGTTCTCGATGGCCGCCGGAATGAGCACATCGCAGGGCTGGAAAAGCACGTCGCGTGAGCTCATCTTCGTGCCTCCGCCCGGAAAATCCTGCAGCGGCTTTTTCTGCGTGTAAACCCATTCGATCACTTTGGGGACATCAAAACCATGTTCGTTGTACAAACCGCCGCCGATATCGGCGAGCCCGACGATTTTGTACCCGGCCTTTTTCATCAGGTCCGCCGCAAGCGAGCCGACGTTTCCAAAGCCTTGAATGATCACCTGGGTGGTCTCTTTTTTCATCCCCAGCTTCGCCAGAGCTTTGTCGACGCAGATCATCACGCCGCGGCCGGTGGCTTCGCGGCGTCCACGGGAGCCGCCAAGTTCGATGGGCTTGCCGGTAACGACCGCTGTAGTCGCCTGTCGGGCATGCATCGCATAGGTATCCATCACCCAGGCCATGGTCTGTTCGTTGGTGCCGACGTCCGGCGCCGGCACATCGCGCTCGGGCCCCAGCCAGTCGGAAAGTTCGGCGGTGTAGCGGCGGGTCATGCGTTCGAGTTCACTGCGAGACATCTTGCGCGGGTCGCAGATGATGCCGCCCTTCGCGCCTCCAAACGGAATATCCACCACGGCGCATTTCCACGTCATCCAGGCGGAGAGGGCGCGCACTTCGTCAATGCTGACATCTGGCGCAAACCGGATGCCACCCTTGCCGGGTCCCCTCACGGTCGAATGGAGCACGCGATAGCCGGTGAAAACCTCCAACTGCCCGTTGTCCATCCCCACCGGGATGTACAACGTGATTTCCTTGTCGGGATATTTGAGATAACGGTAGACGCCCTGCTCGAGTCCCAGCTTGTTGGCAGCCACCTCAAAACGCGCTTCGGCGTTCTGGTAGACATTCATCTCTTCCGGTGCAGGCGTGTGAGGCATGCAAAATTCTCCTTTGCCAGGACAGCTCGTGGAGCGGCCGGCTATACAACATAGTTCGCCTGTGTGAGTCGCGCAGGCGCGAAAAGTGTGGCCAAAAGGAGGTCCCTGGCAGGCTACCCACCCGCCGGGCCCGAAAATTGGCCGGGAGGCCAGTATACGAAGGTGAAACTCAGACCGCAAGGCGACCGGGCAGAAGAAGTGGCGCGAAAGGTGGCGAATGAACCAACATTACGTTGACTTGGCAGCGTGCAACGCCCCATTGGATTTGCGCACCACGATGAGTTTCCATTTTTGGATACGCTTTGGACGAAGGGAGTGATTTCAAGTTCAAGTAGTCCGCTTGTGGGAATTGCCGCGCGCCTCGGAGTGAACTAACCCGGTCGGTGGCGCATTGCCAAATGAATTATTGGGCGCGGAACTGCAGCGTCACTGTCAAATGCATTGACGTGGGCTTGCCGTCGAGTTCAGCGGGCTGATACTTCCATTGCTTCAAGGACTGCAGCGCCGCTTCGCGAAGCAGCGCAGGTCCGGAAAGCACTTTCATCGCGCTGACGTTTCCGTCCGCGTCTATCAGTGCATCGATCTGAATATTCCCCGATACATGCTGGGACTTTGCCATCGCCGGATAGACCGGCTGAACGGATTTGATGAGCTTCGCGGGCTTCACGTCGCCGCCAATCGGCACGGGAGCAGCCGGCTCGCTGCGATGAGACGTGCTCAGAGCAGAGAGGGGCGCGGCATCGCTCGCGCTTGCACTTACATCGAAGGAAGGCTCGGACTCGCTCGGCGTGGAAGACGTCTTACCGCGATTGATGACGGGAGTTGCCAGGCGGACGTCGCCCAGTGCCGGCTTTTTCGGCTCTTGCACAGGCGGCGTGTTGCGCGGACTCGAAGTCGGACTCGGAGTCGAAATCGAACTCGTGTTCCGAGGAGCTGGCGCTGGCGGCGTGTTCTTCACGGCAGCGGAGACAACCGGAGCTGGCGGAATAACAGGAGCCGGAGTTGGTGATGAACTGGACGCCAGAGCCTCCGGATGCTTAATTGGCTTGGCTATTGCAGGTTCAGGCGCCACCGCGGACGAATCGGCCGGCTGCGAAGCGGTTGAACTTCCACCGAGCAGGCCGGAGATCGCGTTGCCGGGCTGCCGCGAATACCAGACTCCCCCGGCGATCAGCAGCAGCGAAGCCGCAATGCCGAGGAAGAGTCCTGTTTTCGAACTCGAAGGAGCCGCGTCGGCGGATTGCGAAGACTCTCCAAGAAGCTGGCCGCCAAAGATTGCGACTTCGGGACGCCGCGGGGATTCCTGCGCCTCCGAACTGCTTCCGTCTTCCGCCACCTCGGTAACCACCGATTCCACTTCCGCGAACGAATTCGACTCGACGCTTGAGCTTTCCACAACCGCCTGGGTTTCCGATTCACGGGCCAGGGGCGCCAGCCACGAGGGAATCTTGATCTCTTCCACCTCAAGCGAAGATGGCCCGGTTTTCCGTGGAGGAGCAACGCTCTTAACGGGCTGGGCGACTACCGGCACTGGAGCAAAATTTGTGAGGTCCAAAACTTTTTGGGCCAATTCAGGCGCGGTGGTGTTTTCGAGGGTGGGCGAAGGCATGGATGTTGGAGTCTTCGGCGCCTCGGCGAACAACAGCGAGCTGAGTTGCTCCTGCAGGCGCGCAGCTTGCTGCTTGAGCTCTTCCGTCGATTGATTCGCGGAGGCTGAGGTCGCTCCGAGTGCGGACGAGATCACTAGCTTCGAGTCCGTGGGGGCGAAGAGTGGCGCAGACGCAACACTCGGTGAAGCAGCCTCGGCTACGGGTGTCGATTGCAGAACAACGGGAAGAGCCGCCGGTATCGGAGTAACTGTGGTTTTGGGAATTTCCGGCGAAACACCAACAGGAACTGGCGGCGCAACAACGACGGGCTTAAGAGCTATCGGCAGCGCTTGAACTACAGGCTTCGCAGCCACCGGCGGTGCAACAGGCGCAGCTTTCGGCGGAGCCGGAACGGATGCAGGCACCGCAGGACGTGCGGCGGCTTGCGGCAGAACCGTGTCCGAAGGAAAGCGCATGCCCCAGAAACCGGGAGCGGGTTCCGTGAAACGCAACTCGACGTAGCCGACGGCGTTGCCGTCCGTCTTGGACTTCACGACCACGCACACAACTTCCTTCTTGGTTTTTTCGTTGGTGAGGAATACCAGTTGCCCGGGAGCGAGCAGTGCGGAAATGCGAAGGACCGCGCCGTGCCCGAAGACCAGCACGGTCTGCGAGCGTTCAGAGAATGGTTCGCGCTTGTCGGAGCCGTCGGCGGAGCGGGCACCGTTTACGGTGACGGGAACTTCCAGCGCAACGGGTTGCGGGCGCGCGGGCGCGTTGGCCACGGGGGCCGCTGGAATGCCGGTAGCTGCTGGAGCGGCCGCGTTCTCTGGGTCTTTCACGATGGGTGTCATAAACCACTCACTCAAGCTGGATTTGTACGGACAGGCCCGTACCACGGGCGTCCCGGATATACCTCTATATGGTGGGATTGCCGGGGAGGAGGCCATATAGTACTTGGGTACTACGGTGGACACATTGTGCGCGAAGAGTGAAGGTGCGCGGTGGATCAAAAAAGTGGACCAAACGTGTTCGTTGGGCGGGATTTGCCGGCGCCACGGAAAATTCGCGGCCGGCTATTTTTTGTTCACGTCCAGCGGCGGCTGGAAGCGGGCATCCACGGCAACCTGATAGCCGGTGACCAGTTTGTTGGTTTCGTTGGCCATGCCGATCACCGCCTGGAGTTCCTTGAACACTTCCGGGGTCATGCCTTTGGCGAATGCCGACGCCGTGTGGGACGCGATGCAATATTGGCAATTGTTGGTGACGCTGACGGCGATGTAGAGGAGTTCTTTGGTCAGCGGATCGATGGCGCCGGGGCCCATGATGGCTTTAAGGTCCTCCCAGGTGCGCTTGAGCAGCGCGGGATCGTGAGCGATAGCCTTCCAGAAATTGTTGATATAGTCGGTTTTGCGGGTGGCCATGATGTCGTCGTAAACAGCTTTGACGGCGGGATTGGCGTCTTTGTATTCGATGAGGCCGAAAGTGGACATGAACTCGCTCCGTAAAAATTCGTTGCGTGCGCGGAGAATGTTAGCTGGAATCTTGTTTGCGCGGTAGGGCGCGGGGTTTAAGAGCAGTGTAGAACGGCGATAATTCATTTTCTCTGGCGATTCAGGAGCGCAGGAATTCCTTGACCAGCAGGCCGGCGAGGCGCGGCGAATTGTGGCGAATCACGCCGTGCTCTTCGAGCAGGTTGTCCACCAGCAGGCGGACCTTCATCTTCGCCACATTCGGGCGATCGATCACTACGGGTTCCGCGCCTTCGGAGCGATAACGACGCGCGAACTCCGGCGATACCAGCTTGCGGTTCGCCACCACGTAGTTGATGATGCGTTTCCCCACATGGTTTTCGATCGCGCGAAGGTGCTGGCTGAGCGTGTAATGCGTGGTTTCGCCAGGCTGCGTCATCAGATTCGCAATGTACACGCGGGGCGCCCGCGAGCGCACCACCGCTTGCGCAATTTCGGGAATCAGCAAATTCGGAATCACGCTGGTGTAGAGCGAGCCGGGGCCCATCAAAATCAGGTCGGCCTGCTGAATCGCTTCGATAGCCTTGGGAAGCGGCCGAGCGCCACGCGGGCTGAGTTCAATTTTGCGGATGGGGATCTTGCTGCGGGAAATGCTGGTCTCGCCCTGGACGCGCTTGCCGTTGACCAGTGTGGCGACCAGGTGAACATTGGCAAGCGTGGACGGAAAAATCCGCCCGCGAATCGCGAGAACTTTGCTGGAGACGCGGACGGCTTCGGCGAAATCCCCCGTAACATGCGTGAGCGCGGCTAGGAAAAGATTGCCGAAATTGTGGCCGATCAGTCCGCGGCCCGCCTGAAACCTGTATTGAAACAGCCGGCTGAGCAGCGCTTCGTCCTTGGCCAGCGCCACCATGCAGTTGCGGATGTCGCCGGGCGGCAGCATGCGATTCTCGCGGCGCAGGCGGCCGGAGCTGCCTCCGTCGTCGGTGACCGTGACGATGGCCGTCAGATCGGAGATAGGCCGCTCACGCGTCGGCGCCTGATCCGATCCGCGCACCACGTGTTCCTTCAGGCCGCGCAAAAGCGCGGAAAGCCCCGTGCCTCCGCCCATGGCGACAACGCGCAGGCCACGAAACGGCTGGTTTTTGTTAGCTGACTTTTTTTTCACGAGCAGCCCAGTTATCGAAAAATTCCGGCCCGGCGCAGAGCTTCACCTGTCGATTGAGCTCCATCGTGGCTGGACTGGCGACGGAAGGCAAGGCGAACGTCCCATTGCAAAGGCCTGTTCGAGATTATCGGATGAGCCGGGCGAGCGGGATTACCCGGCGTAACCATCTTTTTCAGGATACAGCAATTCGGTGAAGCGAGGGTCTTCCTGAAGGAAGGCAAAGTCTTCATCGTTGCGCGCATGGAAGCGGTTCGCGGGACGCAGATCGATCGCGATTTTCAGATTGGCCATGGCGGAATCGGCTTCGCCGGTGAGGCAATCGAGCGCGGCAAGCGCGTAGTGAATGTGATCCGCCTTGGGCGCCAGCTTGCGGGCTTTCTCCAAACTTTCGCGGGCTTCGTCCCAGCGGCCCAGGTTCATCATGGCCACCCCGCGCTGATAGTGCTCTTCCGGCGATTTCGGATTCTGCTCCGAGGAAGGTTTCATGCGCTGTTCGACAATGCGCAAGTGAGTCCGCGCGCGATCGGCAAGCTCCTTGCTTGGGCCTTCCAAAACCTTCTCAAGCTCCTGCTTGGAGCGTTGAAATTTTTGCTGGTGAAACAATCCCATGGCCTCTTCGTAAAGCTTCATTTGCGCGCGAACGAGGGGATCGACCATTTCGACGCCCCCACGCTGGGGGTGAGGGGCAGGTAAAGTGTTCTTTTTCTTAGACTTGGAAGCGCCCTTGGAGGAGGCCTTGGATCGCCCGGAAGAGGTTTTCTGCACTTTCGCCATGGCGCGAATGCTAGCAGAGGCTTCGCCGCACGTCAATGCAGGCCGGAGTTCCCCAGTTGTTGGGCCGCGTGCCGTGTTCGATAGCCTTAACCGAAGGGCGGCAGGGTTGAAAATAACCTTTTAGAAACGCCCGCTTCTCCTCGACACTGGTAGCAGTCTTTTCCATCAGCGGGAGCATGGCGGAGTGCTGGCCTGCCCTGCAGGGGTGTGCTATAAGTTTGAGATGTAAGTCAGGCTAACGACTCGTGCCTTTCATAAACTTTCCTGCGCGCGAAATTAATTGCAAGCTCGTGTATTACGGTCCGGGTCTCGGCGGAAAAACCGCCAACCTGCAGTGGATCTACGACCATACGGGCCAGAATCTTAAGGGCAAGATGGTTTCCCTGGCCACGGAGACCGATCGCACGCTGTTCTTCGATTTTCTTCCGCTCGACCTGGGGACGGTGCGGGGATTCAAGACGCGCTTTCACCTTTATACCGTGCCCGGGCAGGTGTTCTATGAGGCCAGCCGCAAGTTGATCCTGAAGGGCGCCGATGGCGTGGTGTTCGTGGCCGATTCGCAGGAAGAACGCCTGGACGCGAATTTCGAGACTATGGAAAACCTGCACGAGCACCTGAAGGAACACAACCTGAATTTCGACACGATTCCCTACGTGCTGCAGTTGAACAAGCGCGACCTGCCGAATGCCATGACGGTGGATGAACTGAAAAAGCAGCTTCAGAAAAAGGGCGAGCCGATAATCGAAGGAATTGCCATCAATGGCACCGGCGTCTTCGAAACCCTGAAAGAACTCGCCAAAATGGTCCTCGCCGAACTCAAAAAGGGCGGGTAGCCGCTTCAAGACGATCGGAATGTGAATTCGAAGGAAACGAAAACAGAAACCGGTTTTCCTTCTAACGCGGCCGGCTTGCATCTCCAGGTATTCAGTGTTTGAAAAATGGCCTTATCCAAACCGTAAGGCGCCCCGCGGATGAACCGGAACGATTTTACGGTCCCATCCGGTCTGACGACACCCTCTATTAAAACGGTCCCCGAGAAACGGAATGTACGGGCGTCGTCAGTGTAGGGAGGGCTGGGCATATAGGAGCAATTAGGAACACTAACGCCATTTACTCCCGCCCGGTAGACCCTCTCTCCCAGGAAAGACTCGGGTAAAGGCGGAAGTTGTGGGAGAGCAATTGGAGAAAGGTCCGGAAGGGATTCGGAGGGCGTCAAATTCACTTCGGCACTCGGCCCTATTTTCTTGTCGTCAAGTGAATTTAGAAAGCGGGCAGAGAGTTCCACGGCATTGGAGTTGGGTAGTCCCTTGGCCGTTCCCACCAGAACTATTGTTGCTCCCAGTTTGAGACCTAACCAACGAGCCACATTCTCAGAGTTCAGAATACTTATAGGGATCTGTTCTACTTCCAACTGGTGTAGTTGATCTCTGAATAGGTTTCGGTCGATGATCTGCACCGTTTTATCCTGACGGGCAAACTCTTGCGCGAGCTCGTCTGCTGCCTGTATTCCATATGGGGAAGCATAACCAGTCGTAAGGATGAAATTAGTCACCAGAATCTTGCAGTTGCCTTTCTGGCAGCCTGCATCGCCAGTGTAATGGAGTAAGCGAGACGCAAGATCGGAGAGCTGTTCAATTTTAGGAGAAGCGGAGTCTCTGGCGGAGTTCGACGGCGCGCTCTTGAGGATGAGCCAAGGAGGTTTGCTTGCTTGAGGGTCGCCTGGCTTCGGTTGCTGTGGATAGGCCAATTGGGAAACGGCTAATGACAGAAGTCCGGCAGCGAGGAAGATACCCAGATGACGGGAAACCGACATGGTTTGCCAGACTAACATGAGCTACTTGACTAAGAGTAATACTTCGGGCCGGTAAAGGTCAGGCGCTATTTTTCAAAAGCTGGCGCGGGCGGCGGCTTCGTTTTCGAAGGTGGGGATGGCTTCGACTAGGCGCGTGACCGTCAGCGCGTCGCGCACGCGGCCTTCGCCGCAGACGAGGTGCAGCCCGCCTCCCTGGCGCGCTAGCGAGATGGAGAGCTTCACGATTGCGGAGATTCCCGAGCTGTCAATCTGGGGAATTTCGTTCAGGTTGACGATCACCTTGCGCGCGCCCTCGGCCACCAGCTTTTGCATGAAGGCGCTCAAATGCTCGCTGGGATCGCCGATGGTCAGCCGTCCGTGCACATCCACAAAGTGGATGCCGTTGGCCTCCCGCGAAGAAATTTCCAGTGGTGGATGCAGAGTCATTGCAATGTTCCCTTAGTTCCAGGCTTGCAGAGTTACCGGGTGGCCGCGGGGCATCCGGGTGCTGGCGGCCTTTGCATTATACGATGATAAGGATGAAGGACAAGCCAATTGGGGTTGTTCGCGGCCATCGGTGGGACGTGCCCCCCGCCGAGGCACGCGAAATCCAGGAAGAGCTGCGAACCCACTGGAAAGGTGAGGACGCATTCGGCGAGATCCGCACGGTAGCCGGACTGGATGCTTCGTTTGTCCTCACCGGACCGCAGGCGCTGAAGAAACCCACGGGTCGCTGGAAGCGCTTGCGGGAGGCGAACCGGGCGATTGGCTGCGTGGTGATGTACCGCTTTCCCGGACTGGAAGAACTGGAACGCGCCTGCGCGATTCTGCCTTTGGATTTTCCTTACGTGCCGGGATTGTTGAGTTTCCGGGAGATTCCCGTGCTGCTCGCTGCCCTGAGGAAATTGCAGACCATGCCGGACTTGCTGTTTTGCGACGCTCAGGGATATGCGCACCCACGGCGGATGGGGCTGGCGTCGCACCTCGGCGTGGTACTGGACCTTCCTACAATAGGCTGCGCCAAGAGCCTGCTGATCGGGACGCACAAGGTCCCGCCGCAAAAGGCCGGGAGTTGGACGCCCCTGCTCGATGAAAAAGCCGGCGGCGAGCGGATCGGCGCAGTAGTTCGCACTCGGACAGGGGTTCGGCCCATCTATGTCTCACAAGGCCACCGCGTCAGCCTCGATACCTCAATCCGGCTAGCCCTCGCGGTGACCAGCGGCTACCGGATTCCGCGCCCCACTCGCGACGCCGACCACTTTGCAGGCGAAATAAAAAGGAAGGTCTTAGCCGGTCAAGTATCCGAAAAATGAATTTTCTCCAGCAAAATTTCAAGCGTAGGCATCCAACCGCAATGCGTATAATCTGGGCGGTCAAGTGAACATTCCCCGAAACAATCAGCGGTCGACCCTGTAATGGGCGGGCTCAAACCTTTCGCTCCGGAGAACCTATCGATGAAGCGCATGGGCATTCTGTGTTGTTGCATATTGACCCTGGTTCTGAGCACCCTCCCCATTCGCGCGCAACAGCCTCCCGTCTCCTCCGTCTCCTCGCCCGCCGCCAGCGCTCCCTCTCCGGATGCCGCGAAGGCCGTTGCGGATAAGCTGAACCAATTGGACCAAAAGGTGGCAGCGGCGCAGTCTTCCGCCGATAACGCCTGGATGCTGGTCAGCGCGGCGCTGGTGCTGATGATGACCGGGCCGGGCCTGGCGCTCTTCTACGGAGGGCTGGTGCGCCACAAGAATGTCCTGGCCATAATGATGCAGAGCTTCGCTCTGATGGCGCTGATCACCGTGCTTTGGGCGCTGGTGGGCTATAGCCTGTGCTTCGGTGGCAGCGGGCTGGTAATCGGGAATTTCCAGTTTGCGATGCTGCGCGGCGTCGGCGTAATTCCAAATGCCGATTACGCCGCCACCATTCCACAACTGACCTTCATGGTCTACCAGTTGATGTTCGCCGTCATCACTCCTGCACTGATCACCGGCGCAACCGCCGAGCGCATGAAATTTTCAGGCACGTGTCTGTTCATGATCCTGTGGTTCCTGATCGTCTACGCGCCCATGGCCCACATGGTCTGGGGCAAGGGCGGATTCCTGAACGCTTCGCTGGGCGGAAGATTCCCGACGCTGGATTTTGCCGGGGGCACCGTGGTGCACATCACTTCGGGCGTTTCCGCGCTGGTCTGCGCACTGTATATGGGAAAGCGTGTGGGCTATCCCAAACAGCCGATGCCGCCGCATAGTTTGGTGCTGAGCTTCATCGGCGCGTGCCTCCTATGGGTCGGGTGGTTCGGCTTCAACGCCGGCAGCGCACTGTCCTCGGGTGGCCTGGCAAGCAGCGCGTTTGTGGCCACGCATTTCGGAGCGGCCGCCGCGGCATTAAGCTGGAGCGCCGCAGAGTGGCTAAAGAATGGACGCGCCAGCGCGCTGGGCGCAATCTCTGGCGCTGTGGCTGGGTTAGTCGCAATCACACCTGCGGCGGGATTTGTCGGCCCGCGCTCGGCGCTGGGTATCGGCTTCATTGCGGGAGCCTTCTGCTACTGGATGGTCACGAAGTTCAAATCCATTTTCGGATACGATGATTCGCTAGACGCATTTGGAGTGCACGGCGCGGGCGGCACCATCGGCGCGCTGCTCACAGGGGTTTGCGCGCGCGCGAGCATTAATGCGATTTATGGCGACAAGGTTGCCGTCGGCGGCCTGGATGGCCACTGGGGCCAGGTTGGCAACCAGTTGGTGGGCATTGCGCTGGCATGGGTCTTCGCCATCGTCGGCACCTTCGTGATTCTGAAAATCGTCGACGCGGTCACCGGCGTGCGCGTGACCGAAGATCAGGAAATCGAAGGGCTGGACATCACGCAACATGGAGAAGAAGCTTACAACCTGGAATCGTGAAGCAAGGATGGTATTCGGGAAATCGCCAGGCGGGAGCAGAAATCCGTATGATGAAAATTGAAGCGATCATTCAGCCGTCGCGGTTTGAATCGGTGAAAGACGCACTGCTGGAAATCGGCATTGACGGAATGACCGTGACGGAAGTGCGCGGCCACGGCCGGCAGAAAGGCCACACGGAGGTCTACCGCGGCCGCGAATACACCGTGGATCTGCTGCCCAAGATCAAACTCGAACTGGTGCTGCCGGACAACCTGGTAAACCGCGCCGTGGAAACGATTTTGAAGAGCGCCAAGACAGGCAAAATCGGAGACGGTAAGATATTCCTTAGCCGGGTGGAAGAAGCAATCCGTATCCGCAACGAGGAACGCGGCGAAAGCGCTTTGTAAGGATCCCGATGTCCTCTCCTCGCCCAGGTCTGGTTCCAAGCTTTCGCCCGAAAAGCAAAACGATGGATGAATCGCAGGTCACTCCACTTTCTGAGCTGGGGCCGCAATGCGAGGCACAGCGGGAGCGGATTCGTAAACTATTTGAGAGCGGCGCCGGCGCGCGCGAGACGCTCCGGCAGTTGTGTGAACTGGCCGATGGCACGATCAAAAAAGTTTTCGGCGAATTGCTGCGCGTTCGCAGCGCCCCCGCGCAGGGCATGGCCCTGCTGGCCCTCGGCGGCTATGGCCGCGAGATGCTCTTCCCCTATTCGGATCTGGACCTGTTGTTTCTCTTCGGAAACGAAAAGGCCGAGGAAGAGTTCCGGCCGCTCATCTCCGAATTTTCACGCACGCTTTGGGATCTCGGATTTCGCGTAAGCTCCGCCGGCCGCACGCTGGATGAATGCCGGCACATCGAGGAATCCAACTCCGAATTTCATCTGGCGATGCTGGATCGCCGCTTTCTGGACGGCGATGCGCAACTCTTCGAAAAGTTGGACGCCAAGGTTTTATTGGGGCCCGAAAAGCAGGCCCGGCCGCTGCTGCTTTCCGAACTCCAGCGGCTCACTCGCGAACGGCTGGCGCGCTATGGCAACACGATCTTTCATCTGGAACCCAACGTAAAGGAAGCGCCGGGCGGCCTGCGCGATTACCACGCCACGCTCTGGATGCGCCAGTTGGCCGGCGATCGCCGTGACCCGCGCATCAGCCCGCTCAACGAAGATGAACTCACGCGGAATGCGGTGGAGTTTCTGAGCGGTATCCGCTGCTTCCTGCATTACAGCAACGGGCGCAACGACAACACGCTTACCTACGAACTGCAGGCAGAAGCCGCGGAACATTCGCTGGGCATTGACGACAACCTGCGCCGCAACGCCGCCGAGTGGATGCGCCTCTACTTCCGCCACGCGCGAACGCTGAACCGCCAACTGCTGCGCTACATGGAGCAGCGCCAGGTTACGCAGCTTTCCCTGCGCCAGCGCCTGATGAACGCCATGCCGGGCGGAAAGATAGAAGCGGGAAGCGGAAGAGCGTTTGCTGTGCGCGATGGCTTGCTGGAATTGACCAACGAGCAGGCGTTCTCCGACCGGCAAACGATTTACGCTTTGCTCGCCGAATCGTCGCGCCTCGGAATCCCGCTGAGCCGCGACGCCGAGCGCGGAATCGCCTACATCATGCTGCATCCGGAGTTGCAGCACAGGAATACACGTATCACTTGGCCGGCGCTTAGCGAAATCCTTGGCGGCGCGTTCCCCTCCTTGGCGCTGAGGCCGATGCACCGCCTGGGCCTGCTGACGGAAGCCCTGCCGGAATTCCGGACCATCGATTCGCTGGTGGTGCGCGATTTCTACCATCGATACACCGTGGACGAGCATTCGTTGCGCGCCATTGAGCACCTGCAGGAACTCGCGGCGCCACCGGATATGCGCGGCTCGCACTTCGCTCCCTTGTGGCGAACGGTGGATCGTCGCGACCTGCTCATCCTCTCGTTATTGCTTCACGACGTCGGAAAGGGCATGCCGGTGGAAAGCCACGTGGCCGGCAGCCTGCAAGCCCTTGAAACGGCGGCCGACCGCTTGAAACTCAGCCCGGAAGAAAAGAGCGAAGTGCATTTCCTGATCGAGCATCACCTGGATATGTCCGCAACCGTTCAGCGACGCGACATTTTTGACCCTTCCACTGTTTCCGGATTCGCTGCCGTCGTCGGCAGTCAGGAACGCTTACAGCGACTTTGCCTGCTCACCTATGCGGATATTCACGCCGTAAATCCAGAGGCGCTGACTCCCTGGAAATCGGAAATGCTTTGGCAGTTGTTTGTGGCCACTTCCAACCATTTCAGCCGCACCGTGGACCGCGACCGTCTGCATGTTTCCGATGAGGCCCTGCTGCTCGATCAGGTCAGCCGCCAATCGGAAACCGCGCCGAAAGCAGAGATCGAGCGCTTCCTCGAAGGATTCCCGCGGCGGTATCTCGCGGTTCACTCGCCCGAAGAAGTGGCACTGCACTTTGCGCTTTATCAGAAGCTGGGCGTGCAACCCGTGCAGACCGATTTGAAAGAACGGCATCATGCCTTTGAACTCACACTGTTGTCAGCGGATCGCCCGGCGCTCTTCGCCGCGATTTCCGGAGTCCTGGCTGCATGGGGCATGAACATCGTGAAAGCCGATGCCTTTGCGAATTCCGCCGGCGTCGTGCTGGACACGTTCCACTTCGTTGACATGCACCGCACGCTCGAATTGAACCCCGGTGAGCGAGCGAGCTTTCAGCAAAGCATCGCGGATGTGGTGAACGGCAAGCAAGCGCTGGAACCTCTGCTGAAGGGCCGGCTTGCTGCCGCCGTGGCGAAGCCGCCCAAAGTTACGTTCCGGACTTCCATCCAGTTCGACGACGGCTCATCCGACCATTCCACCCTGATGGAAGTGGTCACTCAAGATCGGCCGGGGCTTTTGTATGAAGTGGGTTCCGCGCTGGCCCGCCAGGGCTGCAACATTGACGTGGCCTTGATCGACACCGAAGGCCAGAAGGCCATCGACGTCTTCTATCTGACGGCGCAGGGAGCAAAACTCACCCCGCAAAAAAAGGAACTCCTGCGCGAAGTTCTGGAAGCCACCCTCGGCTAGAAATACCGGACCGCTACCGTCCGCAATCGCTCGCAAACTCGTTTGCCGGACCACTTGCCGGTGTTCACCACTCGCCTGTAAATACGCAACTCAAAATGCAAAATTCGTGAGAACCGCCCTTTGTAAGCCCGAGTGTTCCTGGATTAGTTCGCGGCGCCCGAGGAGTTGAGAGGTATCGTGGCCGCTCCGATAATTCTGCGCGAGCTCTTCTCCGCGAGAAACACAACCGCGGTGAGATTTTCCTTTTTCCATCCAGGATCAATGGCGAGTGGAATCTGGCTGTGGTAGCCCGCCGGATCGCGCAAGGTGTCGATTTTTTTCAGGCTGCGCACCACCGCGGCGTGCTTCAGGGTTTCGCCTGAATTTTCTCCCGCTTTCACATCTGTTTGCAGGCCTTTTTCCGTTACTGCAGCCCAGAGTTCCATTTCGCCGCGCACTGAAATCCCACCCAGGCTCTTGACCTGCACATCAAAGGCGGGCTTTTTCGGCGAGGCATTCGCGCTGGCAACCAGGGCTATCTCCACTTTCGGCTGATTGGCCGCTTTCTGGATCGCTTCCCTCGCCGCCAGGCCGCGGCTCCCCACAAATTCGTTTTGCCCATCCACGACCATTTGCGGAGTGTATATGCCGTCCGTGCCGAACACCTGGGCGTAGTCGTTTTGCCGCTCCGAGAACTCAATAGAGGAATATGGATCCCTCCAACCGAGATGGTTCCAATAATCCACGTGCTCTTCGAGCGCGATGATCTGCACCCCTTGCATGGATTGTTGCTCGCTCAGTTTTTTAAGCAGCGCATCGGCAGGAGGGCAGCTCGAACATCCTTCCGAAGTGAACAATTCCACTATAACGGGCTGGGAAGAGCCTCCCGATGGCCGTAGCGCTGCCGCACCATCACTCCGTCCGAAGGTGGAAATGACTAACAAGGCCGCTAAGCCAGCGGCGGCGTACAAGAGTGGGGAATGGAAGATCTTCGTCGTCACGTTCTGTATCCTCTCGGTTCCGGGGCCTGAGTGCGCCAGAACCTCGCATCAGATGAGAGTCGTAAAATGCGCAAAAGTATCAGGAAATCTCGAACCGAAGAGCTAAGGAAAGGCCACGATTCCGCAAGCCGTCCTGCAGCGCGAAAGCGTAACTCGAGACAACCACGAAACTGGCAACGCTTTCAGCCACGACTGCCTTCGATCGGGATGGCGAGGCCCGTAAGATGCCGGGCCTGCTCGTCCGCCAGGGAAAGCGCTAGTTCGGCAACATCGTCGGTCTTCGCCCATTTCGAAAAATCGGCGTCGGGCATGGACTTGCGATTCACCGGCGTATCCATGGTGCCCGGCAGGATGACGTTTGCGGTCAACCCCGCGTCGGCGTTTTCCAGTGCAACGGTCTGCACCAGCATGGCGAGCGCCGCTTTAAAGGTCACATACGCGCCAAGATTCGCGTGCGGCTGCGCGGCGGTCAGGCTGCCGATCGCAATGAGCCGTCCGGCTTTCGATTTTCGCAGGTGCGGAATGCTCTCGCGGAAAACATGAAACGCCGAGGTGAGATTGATGTTTTGCATCTGCTCCCACATCTCGTCGCTGGTTTCGGCGATGGCTGGGCCGCCGGCAAATCCCCCGAGCACGTGCACCAGCACATCCAGGTGCCCGTGGCGTTCCACGATTTTCGCAACCCCGCGCTTGATCTCATCCAATTTGTTGAAATCGATCGCCATCGCTTCGAAATTGGGTTGCGGGAAATCCGCCGCCGTGATGCGCAGCGATCCCCCAATGACACGCGCCCCTTGCTGCAGAAACGCCCTGGTAACCGAAGAACCGAGTCCCCCGTTGGCGCCGGTGATGAAAACAACTTTATCTTTCATGAATGGCGACCTTTCTCGGGACCGTCTCTGTGGCCGAGTGCCCCGTTGGCCCCAAGGGTTTCATCCGGGCCGGTGATTTACCGGCGCTTTGAAAAGTCGTTCAGCGCCGCGATGCTCCATGTTCCCGGTGAATCGCCGGATTGGCAAGGGCTTCCGGCAAATTACCCTACAAACTCTTCCATTCAACGAGAAAACTCCTGTAACCTTTGGTCGGACCACCACTCCCATATAGGAAGCCGAAGGGAGCCCTGCATACACGCATGCCGGCCACGGTCGAGCGGGAAAAGGAACTTATCGCGCGGATCATCGCGGGGGAAACCAACCTTTTCCACGAGCTCATTCGCCCTTATGAGCGGATGGTGTATCTTTCCATTCTGACCATGGTGCGCAACCAGCAGGAAGCGGAAGACGGCGCCCAGGAAGTGATGATCAACGCCTTTCGCCATCTGAAAAGTTTTCGCGGCGACGCCAAGTTCAGCACCTGGCTGGTAACCATCGCCATGAACGAAGCGCGCCAGCGGCTCCGCAAGGCCAAGGCGGTTCAGCTGGAATCGCTGGATGAAGGCAAGGAAGACCGCGAGGGCGATTTCACGCCTGCGGTGCTGACAGACTGGCGGGAAATTCCGTCCGAGGCGCTGGAAAAAAAAGAAATTCGCCAGAAATTGCGGGAAGCCGTCGAACAACTGCCTCCCCTCTACCGCGAGGTTCTGGTCCTGCGGGACCTTGAGGAACTCAATCAGGAAGAAACGGCAAGCGCGCTGGGCATCAAGGTTACACTCGTGAAAGTGCGCTTGCACCGGGCGCGCATGATGCTTCAAAAAATGCTCGCTCCCTATCTGAGTACGGCTGCTCCGGCGAGGAAGGGCTTCTTCGGGAGGATGTTTCAATGACGCTGGAGTGCAAAAACGTTTGGGAGCACATCTCTGAATATCTGGACCAGCAGCTCGACCCCAAGCTGCTCATGGACATCGAGAAACACCTGGAGAACTGCGAAGTCTGCTCCGCGATTCTGGACTCCACGCGGAATATCCTGATTCTGACCGCGGATGATCGCACTTACGAACTTCCAGTAGGCTACAGCGAGCGGCTGCACGCGCGCCTGGAAAAGGTGATTCGCGAAAAAAAGCCATCCGAAAACGAACCCGCGTAGCGTTCCGCTTTTCATAATTTACAAATGATGCGTGTTCCGCAGGTGATAGAACGACTCAACCGCCAGCAGGATCAGCGTCAGCACCGATAAAGCCAGCTGCACTCCCTCCGAAGCGAATTTGCCCCGCGAAACGGTCTTTTGCCTCCACGCGGAAGCCGCGCGTCCTCGCAACCGGCGTACCTGCCAAAGTGCCACCAGGTTAAACACGGCGCCCACAATCGCGAACATCACCATCGGGATCCGCACCGCATCAATGTGAATTTTCTGGTCGACGAATTTCATCACGCCGATGGCTGCGCCGAAGGCCACCGCCCCCAGCAGCAGGCGCAATCCGCTGAGCGCCACAAATATCGTGCACACGCTCTGCACCAGCGCCAGGAAAAGACTCGACCAGCCTATCCATTTGAATCGCGAAACGGTTTGAGCAGCCTCAATTTGCGCGGCGTCTGTTTCGGGCGCTCCGGGGGCCTCGACGGATTCGTCCATTGCCTTGCTCCTTGCTCAATCGGCCACAGAAATCAGTCTGCCGGTTCCCATCACGGCGCGCAACCCGGAGAAACCGGCAGAATTTGACTTCCGAGTTATTTCGAGACGATGAGAAGTTCCATCGTACCAGGCTTCACGCTGGGCCACTTTTGCCCCGCGGCCGGTGGAATCATATCCGCCGCCGGCAAGTATAGCGTATGTGTTTTCAAGTCAAGCGCCATCGTGCGGGCGCTTTTCTTCGTCGCAACATTTTCCACCACGGAATATTTGTCCGCCGTGTCTTCGTGGACCACGGTCAACGTGCCGCTCTCCCCGTTCGATGAAAAGGCCAGGTTCGTTCCCGGATCAAACGCCGCCGCGTCGGCCCCTTCTCCTGTTTTGGGTGTGGCGATCACTTTTCCGGAGTCCGCATCCACCACGGCCATCATTTCGTTGTCGCAAACGGCGAAGAGCCGGCGCGTTCTCGTGTCCATCGCCAGCCCGGATGGCTCCTTGCATGGAGCCAGCGGCCAGCGATGCAGCACCGTCATCTTCTGCGCGTCAATGTGCAGCAACTCGCTGGTGTCTTCCACGTTCACGTACACGCCACCCTTGCCATCGGCCGCGGCAAATTCCGGTTTGCCGCCGACCGCGAACGTGCTCAGGACCTTGCCTTCCGCCGCGTCAATCACCGTGGCATCTTTGCTCCGGCCGTTAAACGCGAACACCCGCTTGGTGACCCCGTCATACAGGATCGCGTCCGGGTTCGTGCCGGCGGGAACCGTGCCAATCGTCTTCAGCGACTTCAAATCAAAAATGGTGACAGAGTTGGAGCGGCCGTTGCTGACGAACCCCCGTCCCAACTCGGGTGCCAAAGCAATCCCGTGCACTCCCTGCGTGTCTGGAATATCCCCAACCACGGCGTGAGTATCCACGTCAAAGACCACCACATGCGTGGAGTGCGAGAGATACAGACGCCGCGAATCGGCGTCCGCCAGCAGGTAATCCCATCCTCCCTCGCCGGCCACCGGAATTTTCCCGGTCACCTTATAGCCCGATGCGGCCGCTGCCGCGCTAGCCGCGTGAGTTCTTTCGTTGTAGAAAAACATGCATGCAGCAAAAGCCAGTAGTGAAGCAAAACCAACAATCCCTGCTTTTCTCATCTGATTTTCCTTTTCTAGCTTAAAGGTTTGATCTGGCGCTGGCGTCAAGCATTGTAACCGAGTTTGTCAATTGCGGACGAATCCTGGAAGTTGCTGAGGGCTTATGGCCTCTTCCGAGGCCCCGGCGGCCGGATCTTTTCCGCTGGCACGATCCCTTGGCCTTCCAGCACGCTATAAAATTTGTCGGCATCCAGGTTCTTTAGCGTTTCCACCGCGCCCGACGGCCAGCGTATCTCAAGGCTTTCGATTTTCGTTGCGCTCCCCAGCCCGAAGTGCACGCGCAAATCACTCTGCGAAAGGTAGCTACCGCCGCTGTGAATCTCGTCGGTCTGCGTCATGCGGCCGGCTACAATTTTCAGCCGCGCACCAATCGCCAGCCGATTGCTCTTCGTCCCAGCGAGGTCGAAGCTGACCCAGTGGCGCCCCGGCAACCCCGGATTCCGCAGCACCATCGGACTTCCCTGCAAATCCTCCACCACCAGATCCATATTGCCATCGTTGAAAAGATCACCGGCCGCCAACCCGCGTGACACACGCGGCTCCGTAATTGCCGCTCCTGACTGCTCGCTCGCATCGCAAAACGTTCCGTCGCCCTGGTTGTATTGCACCAGTTTCGGCTCCCGGTATCTCGCGCCGGTCTGCAACGTATCTACCTGCGGATACACGTGGCCATTCACGGTGACCAGGTCCAGCCAGCCGTCGTTGTCAAGATCCACGAACGCCACACCCCATTTCACAAACGGAACCGATGGCAAGCCGATGCCCGACGGGTAGGAAACATCCTGAAAGTCCCACTTGCCGTCGTTGCGATAAAGCGGGCTGTTGTCCAGAGCAAAATTAGTCACCACCAGCGAAGGTCGGCCCGTGTGCAGATAATCGCCAAGCGCCACGCCCATGCCAGCCTGCTCGTGGCCGTCTTCGCCGAGCGCCGTGCCCGATTCCAGTCCAATGTCTGTGAATTTTCCGTTTCCATCGTTGCGGTAGAGAAATCCCGCCGTCGAATCGTTGGCCACATAAATATCCGGTCGCCCCGTGTTGTTAAAGTCGGCCCAGACAGTCGTAAGCCCGTAGTAGCCGTTGGGATCGTCCACCCCTGCCTTCTTCGAAACATCCGTAAACGTCCCGTCGCCATTATTGTGAAACAGCGAATCCCCCGCGCCTTTCAATCCGCGCGGCCCGCATTGCACGTCAATCCCCATGTATTTGCAGGTGACGCTGCTGCCGAACGCGGGCGGATGGCGAATATCCAGGTCCACATAGTTGGTGACCATCAGGTCCAGAAAGCCGTCACCATCGTAATCGCCAAACGCCGCGCCAGTGGAAAATCGCCCGTCGCGCACGCCAGCTTTCGCCGTGACGTCGGTGAACGTACCATCCCCGTTGTTGTGATAGAGCACGTTGCCGCCGTAGCAGGTCACATAAATGTCCGGCCAGCCATCATTATCGTAGTCGCCGACCGCGCCGCCCATCGCAAAGCACGGCTTGCCGATGCCCGCCTTGTCGGTAACATCGGTGAACGTGCCGTCATGGTTGTTGTGATAAAGCGCGCCGCGCGCCTGTTGCCCCTTCAGGGCCATCTCCACCGTCGGCGCGTTAGTGAAATAAATATCCAGCCAGCCGTCGCGGTCATAGTCGAGCAGCAGCACCCCGCCGCTCATGGACTCGATGATGTAGCGGCTCTCCGGCGCGGAAGTGTGCGAAAAGCGAATCCCCGCCTTTTCGGTAATGTCTTCGAATTGAGGAACAGCCCGCCCCTTGCACTTGATCGTCTTCGCCGTCGGAGGCGGCGGTGGCCCCTGCGCCACGCCCTGCGCCCATCCCTCCGGCGCCGCCACCAGCGCCGCGATCAGCAGTAACCCTCCGCGAACTGTCAGTTGCCGCACGCGAAATCACCGAAAGTTTTGTTGCAGATCGTTTTCAAAAGAAGTTCCGCCTTTCGCGCTCAACCGGCTTTATTGTATACCGAAGATTCCTGCGGTTCCCCCGACTGGACACGCCCGGAGCCTTGTGCGAGCCTAAATGTGTCCGCGCCAAGATGCACACCATAGCTTTGAGGAGACTCCCCATGAAATCGCGATTTTTCTTTTTGCCCGCTCTGGCCTTGCTCGCTGCGTCCATCGCCTCGCCAGCCGACGGCTCGTGGACCGGCTGGATTACCGACGATATGTGCGCAAAAAACGCATCGGACGGCAACGCAGATTGCGCTACCAAATGTGTGAAGGAGCATGGCGCGAAATACGTGTTCGTGAACGAAGCTGACAAGAAGGTCTACGCCATCGACGCGCAGGACAAAGCCGCGCCCCACGCCGGCCACCACGTCGTCGTGAAGGGCACCGTGGACGGCAGCGCTCTGAAACTCACCAGCATCGAAATGGCCAAGTAGCCGGTTTCACAAAATATTCCGGACGGGCAGGAATACTCTTCCTGCCCATTTTGTTTTTGCGGCTGCCGGAATTTCCGTTACGATAAAAGTTCGCCATGTCCACTACTCTTCTGCATGTTGCCCGCGCCTTCACTCCCGCCAAGGAAATTCCCGATGCCGCGATTCTCTTTCGTGACGGCGTAATCGAATCAGTCGCGCCGGGTGGCGCGGTCACCCTTCCCGCCGGCGCGCGCGAAATTATCGCCACGGACAAAATCGCCACTCCCGGCTTCCTCGACGTGCACATTCACGGCGCCGGCGGCCACGACGTCATGGAAGCCACTGAGGACGCCCTGACAGCCGTGTCGCGCATGGCCGCCGCCCACGGCACCACTTCTTTTGTCGCCACCACCGTCACCGCCAGCTCCGAATCCATCTGCCAGAGCGCGGAAGGCATCGCCGGCTACATTTCCCGTCAGCACCACTCCGATGAACTTCGCGCCGATATCCTTGGCATCCATTTTGAAGGTCCATTCATCAGCTCCGTCCGCCGGGGCGTCCATCCTTCGGAATTCCTGAAACTTCCCTCCGCCGACCTGCTCGAAAAATTCATCGACGCCGCCAAAGGCCACGCGCAAATTCTCACCATCGCCCCGGAACTTCTGGGCGCGATGCCCTGCATTGACGCTGCGCGCAAGGCCGGCCTCGTCGTCGCCATCGGCCACACCGACGCCACCTACGAACAGGCGCGCGCCGCCATCGCCCGCGGCGCGCACCACGCCGTCCACGTCTATAACGCCATGCGTCCATTTTCCCACCGCGATTCCGGCGTGATCGGCGCGGTGCTCACCACTCCGGAAGTCACCGCCGAGCTGATCGCCGACGGCGTGCACGTGGACGAAACCGCCATGCGCCTGCTGCTGCAGGCCAAGGGGGCCGCCGGCGTGATTCTCGTCAGCGACGGCATCTCCGCCACCGGCATGCCGGACGGAAAATATACTCTGGGAACTTTTGAAGTGACAGTAAGCGGAGGGGTGTGCCGAAATTCGGAAGGCAAGCTGGCAGGCTCCACCCTGACGCTCGACCGCGCGCTGCGGAACATCGTGAATCTCGGCGTGCCCCTCGCCGATGCGCTCCGAATGCTGACGCTGAATCCCGCCACCTTGCTCGGCATTGAATTCAAGAAAGGCTCGCTGCGCCCGGGCGCCGACGCCGACATCCTCCTGCTCGACGAGACGCTGAACGTCACGCAGGTGTGGACCCGCGGTCAAACCGCCTAGGGCTCGCCCGGAAACTTTGTGCTAGGGAAACCGCTCAGGAGCTTTACTTGTTCAGCGGGATGTTCAACTCATTCGCAAGCTGGCTGGCGCTGAACGGGCTGCACGCAAAATACCGCTCTCCAACTTTCAGTGTCGGCACCTTCCGCTTCCCGTTGTTCACGCGAAGCACCAGCTCTTCACTTTCCTCATCTTTTTCAATATCGACTTCGCGGAATTCCACGCCGCGCTCTTTCAGAAAATTCTTCACCCGCCGGCAGTCCGGGCACCATCCCGCGCTATATATCGTGATCGGTTCCATGCTCCGCTCCACTGCGTTTGATGTGGCAGGGCACGCCTGCGTCGCATCGTCAAAATAAGGGTAAGATTCGCACGGGCTAACGGGATTCGACGGGGACGCCGCGGTATTTCCTGACAACCTGAATGCGGATCAGCGAGCGTTGCAGCGCAATATTCACGCGATCCCAATCGATGTTCGGGTCGCCGGCCGAAAGGCGCTTCTCCGCCCGCGCCTTGGCCGCTTCCGCGCGCGCCAGGTCGATCTCTTCCGCGCGTTCCGCCGTTTCCGCCAGCACGGTCACGCGGTCGGGCAGCACTTCCGCAAATCCGCTGATCACCGCCAGCACAACCGGCTGGCTCGAAGCGCTTGTCCGGTAAGACAATTCCCCGATCCCCAATTCCGTCATCAGCGGCGCGTGCCCCGGCAAAATTCCCAGTTGCCCGTCCAGCCCAGGGATTGCCACGTCCACCACGGTTTCCCGCAGCAGTTGCCGCTCCGGCGTCACCACGATCAATTGGATGGATTCAGGAAGCATTTCGGTCCTAGACGCCCGCCTTCATTTTCTCGGCCTTCTCGAGCACTTCATCGATCGTGCCAACCATGTAAAACGCCTGCTCCGGAATTTCGTCGTACTTCCCTTCCACGATTTCCTTGAAGCTGCGCACGGTATCTTCGATCTTGACGTACTTGCCCTCGAGGCCCGTGAACTGCGCGGCCACATACATCGGCTGCGAAAGGAATTTCTCGATGCGCCGCGCGCGCGCCACGGTGCGTTTGTCTTCGTCGGACAATTCCTCGATGCCCAGAATCGCGATGATGTCCTGCAAATCCTTGTAGCGCTGCAGCACGGACTTCACCGCGCGCGCCACGGTGTAATGCTCCTGGCCCACTACGCGGGGATCCAGAATGCGCGAGAAGCTGGCCAGCGGATCGACCGCGGGATAAATGCCGCGCTCCACGATCTGGCGGCTAAGGTTAGTCGTCGCGTCCAGGTGCGTAAACGTCGCGGCCGGCGCCGGGTCCGTGTAGTCGTCGGCGGGCACGTAAATCGCTTGCACCGATGTGATCGAACCGCTCTTTGTGGAAGTGATGCGTTCCTGCAGTTCGCCGATTTCCGTGTTGAGGTTTGGCTGATAACCCACGGCAGAGGGCATGCGTCCGAGCAGCGCGGAAACTTCCGAGCCCGCCTGCACGAAACGGAAAATGTTATCAATGAAGAGCAGCACGTCCAGGTGTTCCTGGTCGCGGAAATATTCCGCCACCGTCACACCCGTCAGGCCAACGCGCAAACGCGCTCCGGGCGGCTCGGTCATCTGTCCGTAAATCAATGCCGCGCGCGACTTCTCCGAATTCCCCGGAACCACGACGCCAGACTCCTGGAATTCCAGCCACAGGTCGTTTCCTTCACGCGTGCGCTCGCCGACGCCCGCGAACACCGACACGCCGCCGTGCTGCATGGCGACGTTGTGAATCAATTCCTGGATCAAAACCGTTTTACCGACGCCCGCGCCGCCGAAGAGCCCGATCTTTCCCCCCTTCAAGAACGGCTGAATCAAATCGACAACCTTGATACCCGTCTCGAACATTTCGAGCGTCGTAGACTGCTGGTCCAACGCCGGCGACGGCCGGTGAATCGAAAATCTCGTGTCGCTCTTGATGGGGCCCAACTGGTCCACAGGTTTCCCCAGCACATTCATCACGCGACCCAAAGTTGCGCGTCCCACCGGCACCGTGATCGGCTCGCCCAGGTCCACGGCCTTCATCCCGCGCACCATGCCTTCGGTCGGCTCCATCGCCACTGTGCGAACGCGCCCTTCGCCCAGGTGCTGCTGCACTTCCGCAGTCACGTCGATCGGCTCCGGCACGTTGAAACCCTCGCTGGTGATGCGCACAGCGTTATAAATCGCCGGCAGGTGCCCCTGCTCAAACTGAATGTCGAGTACCGGCCCGATGACCTGGATCACTCGTCCCACTTGTTGCTCTGGCATTTCTAACTCCTCTAGTGCCGCAATGTACTGCGTGACTGGTGATTGGTGACTGGTGACTGGTTTTCCAGGTCCATCCGCTTTCGCAACGATGTACCTAACGCGTTCAACAAACGTCCAGTCGAATTACAAGTCTCATTCAATCTCTCGAACTCTTCCGGCGTTATCCTTCCCAAATCCCGGCTAAGGTGTAAAAAGTACCGGGTCTCTTCAATTTCCCCGCGCGAGATTTGCAGAGACCGCAAGAACTCTCGCGTTGTCCCCCTGCCAAACCCCTCGGCAATGTTGGCGCACACCGAACTAGAAGAGCGCCTCATCTGCGAAACAATGCCGAACATGTCCCTCCGCGGAAACTTCTCCGAAATGCGAAAGACCTCCAGGGTCAACTCGTGAGCCTTCTGCCACACCAGCAACTCGGCATAACTCTTGATTTTCACCAGTCACCAGTCACTAATCACCAGTCACTACGCGGTGTATGAAGCGCCGCTGACAATTTCGATGATTTCTTTCGTAATCGCTGCTTGCCGGACCTTGTTCATGTGCAGCGTCAGGCCCTCAATTACTTCGCCGGCATTCTTTGTGGCCGCTTCCATTGCGGTCATGCGTGCGGCATGTTCGGCTGCACAAGATTCAAGCATGCTGCGTAGCACCTGCGTCTCGACATAACGCGGCAGCAATCGTGCCAGCAGTTGTTGTTCCGGTTGCTCGTAAATATAGTCAATCTGCGACGTCGCGGCTTCGACTTCCGTTTCTTCGCCTGCGGAAATCTTTTCCACCGGAAGCAGTTTTTCCACCGTCAGGTCCGCGGAAATCACATTCTTAAACTCGCTGAACACCATGTAAACCGCGTCCACCTTCTCTTCCACGTACAAATCCGTCACCAGTTTCGAAATCTCCCGCGCAATGCCGAAATCCACTTTCGACAACACATTCACATACTCGCCCGCAAACGTGAACCCCGCTCTCCGCATCGCGTCGCGGCCTTTTTTACCGATAGGGATCAGCGTGAACTTTTTCCCAGGCTTGCTGCGGTAAAACTCCGCCGCTTTCTTCAAAATGTTCGTATTAAACGCGCCAGCCAGCCCGCGTTCCCCCGAAAGCACCAGCACCAGAATCCGCTCTTCCGGCCGCTTGGCCAGCAGCGGATGCTCGGGCGATTCAATCCGCGCCATCGTCGAACGCAGTACGCGCACCAGTTCCTTGGTATAAGGACGCGCCGCGAGCGCCGCTTCCTGCGCCCGTCGCAGGCGTGCGGCGGCCACGAACTTCATCGCGCGCGTAATCTGCTGGGTGTTTTTCACAGAGCGGATGCGGCGCCGGAAATCGAGTAATGTGGGCATGGTCTCTGCTTAGGCCTGGCTCCTACTTAGCGGTCGCGGCCAGCGCGGCCGTGAAGCGCTCCTTGAATCCGTCGAGCGCCTTCTTGATCGTCGCCTTGATGCCGTCGTCGAGCGCCTTCTTCGTCGCAATATCTTTCAGCACACCGGCATAACTCGTTTCCGCAAACTGCACGAACTCTTTCTCAAATCGCCGCACTTCGCCGACCGGGATGTTATCCAGCCCGCCGCTCGTGGCTACGTACAGCACCAGCACCTGCTTTTCCACCGACAGCGGCGCGAACTGGTCTTGCTTCAGCACTTCGGTCAACCGCTGGCCGCGCTGCAACTGCGCCTGCGTCACCTTGTCCAACTGGTCCGCGCCAAACTGTGCGAACGCCGCCAACTCGCGGAATTGCGCCATGTCCAGGCGCAGACTGCCCGCCACCTGGCGCATCGCCTTGATCTGCGCGTTGCCGCCCACGCGGCTGACCGAAATACCCACGTTGATCGCGGGGCGAATGCCGGCGTTGAACAGATCCGACTCCAGGTAGATCTGCCCGTCGGTAATCGAAATCACGTTCGTCGGGATGTACGCCGAAACGTCGCCCGCCTGCGTCTCAATCACCGGCAGCGAAGTCAGCGAACCCGCACCAAGCTTGTCATTCAGCTTGGCCGCACGTTCCAAAAGGCGCGAGTGAAGATAAAACACGTCGCCGGGAAACGCTTCGCGTCCGGGAGGCCGCCGGAGCAACAGCGAAATTTCGCGGTACGCCTGCGCGTGTTTCGAAAGGTCGTCGTAAAAGGTCACCGCGTGCCGGTTGTTGTCGCGGAAATATTCGCCCATCGCGCAAGCCGCGTATGGCGCAATGTACTGCAGCGAAGCCGGTTCCGCGGCGGAAGAGGCCACGATGATCGTGTACTCCATCGCGCCCGCGTCGGTCAGCGCCTTGATCACCTGCGCGATCGTCGAGCGTTTCTGCCCGATCGCGCAATAAATGCAGATCATGTCGTTGCCCTTCTGGTTGATGATCGTATCCAGAATGACCGCGGTCTTTCCCGTCTGACGGTCGCCGATGATCAGCTCGCGCTGCCCGCGGCCGATGGGAATCATCGAATCGATCGCCTTGATGCCGGTCTGCAGTGGCTCGCGCACCGGCTGCCGATCCAAAACGCCCGGCGCCAGTTTTTCCAGCGGATTCCGCGCCTTCGAGGTGATGGGTCCCTTATCATCCAGCGGCAGGCCCAGCGGATTCACCACGCGCCCGATCAGCTCCGGGCCCACGGGCACGGACATAATCGTGTTCGTGCGCTTCACCACGTCGCCTTCCTTCAACTCCGACGACTCGCCCAGCAGCACCGCGCCAACCTCTTCTTCTTCCAGGTTCAGCGCCAGACCAAAAACGTTGTGCGGGAACGCCAGCATCTCGCCGGCCATCACCTTTTCCAGTCCGTGAATGCGCGCGATTCCGTCGCCAACGCTGATGATTGAGCCGACCTCGTCCACGGAAACCGTCTGCTCGTAATTCGCGATCTGTTCGCGAAGTATCTTGCTGATTTCGTCTGCTTTGATATTTGCCATTCCTGCTCCGTTCCCGAATGCCTATTCCGCGGCCAGCCGTGCCCGCATCTGGTTCAGCCGGTTTCGCACCGACCCGTCGTAAATCGTGTCGCCAATACGGACCACGGCTCCGCCCAGCAACGCCGGATCCAGCGAATATTTCGCTTGAATCTTTCTTCCTGTCAGGCCTTCCAGCGTCTGCTGCAGCTTGGTTTTCTGCGGCGCGGTCAGCTCGGCCGCCGAGGTCACTTCCGCTTCTGCAACTCCTTGCCGCTGCCGGATCACGTCTTCGAATGTCTGCAGAATCTCGGGCAAAAGATGTGTCCGCTGGTTGTCCACAACGATAAACAAAAAATTCCGCACGATGCGGCTCGCGCCCATGCGCGTCGCCAGTTTTTCGATCACACCATGCTTCGCTGTGCGCTCCACCGCCGGGCTGCTCAACACGCTGCGCAGTTCTCCAGACTCCGCATACGCCGCGCCAAAATCTTCCAACTGCTTCTTCACCGGCTCCGCCGCGCCTTGTTCCAGCGCGATGTCCGCCAGCGCCGTCGCGTATTGCAGGCTCGCCGACCTCAATTCGGCCTCCCTTGCAGGCTCTGCACAAAGCTGCCGATCATCGCTTCCTGGACCGACGGCGTCATCTGCTTCGCCACCAGCGATTCCGCGCCGTCCACCGCCAGCTTCGCCGCCAATTCCTTCAACTCCACGCGGGCCGCGCGTTCGGCCGCCTCAATTTCCGCTTTGGCCGCCGTCCGAATTTTCTCCACGTCCAAAACTGTTGCTCCGCGCAAACGTTCCACTTCCGCCGCCGCGTCGCGCTGCGCCTGAACGCGGAACTCCGCAATCTCGCGCTCCAGGTTGCCCATTTTCGTAACCGCTTCCTGCAGCTTGCGTTCCGCCTCCACTTTTGCCGCCGTCGCTTTGGTGATAGCCGAGCTGATATTGTATGCATTCCGGCGAAACACCGGCTGTAGCAATTTCCCGAATACCCAGTAAACGAGCCCGGCCAAGATTACAAAGTGAATCCACTTGAAAATCACCCCAACGGATTGCTCCGCCGCGCTGCCGCCTTCTTCCGCCCCGAAAGTCCCCGTCGCTGAAAACAGGCCGAGCGCACACACAACAAGACTGTAGTAGGCGTTCCGCCCTGTTTTCATCGGGCCTCTCTTGTCGGGGTGCCGGGCGTCGGCGGGACCTGCAGGACGCGGCGCGCAATTTCCGCCGCAAGTTGCCCGGTGAGGGCTTCGATCTCTTTCTTCGCGCTGGCAAACTCGCCCGCCACGCGCTCTTTCGCCGCGTTTACTTCCGCTTCCGCCCTACCTCGCGCGTCTTTCAGCATCGCGGCGCGCTCTTCCATCAATTTTCTGCGATCCGCTTCCTGTTCCGCGTACACCTTCGCGCGCGCCTGCCGCAACGCTTCTTCGTACTGCCGCACTTTTTCGGCCGCCGCGGCCTGCGCCGCTTCCGCTGCCTTCTGTGCGCCAATCGTGCGCGCGTCGCGCTCCGCCATCACTTTCAGCAGCGGCTGAAAAAAAACGGACCGCATGATGAAATAAAAAAGGAGAACGATGACCGCTACGGGCACAGCCCGGAGGAACAGTTCGCCTAGTTGGTGAACCAAATCAGACATGAAAATGTTTCGCCTAAAATTTCAGGAAGGCAGCCTCGCCGATTCCCCGACCCGGTAGAAACATACGGTGGGCTTTACGCCGCCTCACGGAACATAAATTTATACCATCCTGCACGACTTGACGTCAACGAAACGCCCGGCTTCCGGGAACCTGAAAATCACGTTCCTCGCTATAATTCTGGGGCACTTCTAATGCGCGTCCCACCGGCCGTTTTGGCGCGCGGGAGTCTCCATGACCAAGACCTGGCAAACCAAACTTATCCACTCCGACGCGAAAATTCCCACCGGCTACAAGTCGCTCGCCACGCCCGTCTATCGCGGATCCACCACCGTGTTTCCTTCCGCCGCCTCCGTCAAAGACACATGGGACCAGCACAAAGTCGGCTACACCTACGGCCTCTACGGCACGCCCACCGCTCTCGAACTCGCGGCGCGCATCTGCGAACTCGAATCCGGCAAGCACACCATCCTTGCTCCCGGCGGCCAGGCCGCAATCTCGCTCATCAATTTCGCCCTGCTTCAGGCTGGTGATCACATCCTGGTCCCCGCCAGCGTCTACTACCCGAACCGCAAACTCACCACGCAACTTCTTTCGCGCTTCGGCGTCTCCTCCACGTTCTACGATCCGCTGATCGGCGCCGGAATTTCCGCGCTCATCCAGGAAAACACCCACCTCGTTTGGACCGAATCCCCCGGCTCCATCACGATGGAAGTTCAGGACATTCCTGCCATCGTCGCCGCCGCCCACGCGCGCAACGTCAAAGTCGTCCTCGACAACACCTGGTCCGCCGGCGTGCTCTTCGACGCCTTTGCGCACGGCGCGGACATCACCATGCAAGCCGTTACCAAATACATCGGCGGCCACAGCGACCTGCTCCTCGGCTCCGTCACCGTCCGCGACGACGCCATCCATCAGCGCCTCGGCGTCACTCAGCAGATGTTAGGCTTCGCAGTTTCGCCCGACGACTGCAGCCTCGCCCTCCGCGGCCTGCAAACGCTAGCCGTGCGCCTCTCGGCAATCGAAAGCTCCGCCCTCGCCATCGCCAAGTGGCTCGCCGATCGCCCGGAAATCGAGAGTGTCCTGCATCCCGCGCTACCAGCATGCCCGGGCCACGAATTCTGGAAGCGCGATTTCCTCGGCTCTTCCGGCGTGTTTTCGCTGGTCTTCAAGCCCGGCCCCACGCGGGACCATGTCTTCGCCTTCGTTGACGCTCTGAAACTTTTCAAGGTGGGTTACAGCTGGGCAGGGGTAACAAGTCTCGCCGTCGCCTACAACATCGGCCGCATTCCCGGCCGGCCTCCCTACGATCACCGCATCGTCCGCCTCAACATCGGCCTCGAATCCACCACCGACCTCATCGCCGATCTGGAGCAAGCCCTCCCCAAATTGCGCGCCTGACCTTTTTTTGAGTGCGGAGGCGAAGCCTCCGCTTTTACAGCGTAATCAACGTTTCCCAATCAACATTTAAAGCGAGGATGTCATCTCTGAAAGCGCGACGCTCACCATGCAATTCCGGGTAGCCGTTCGTTTTCCAGTCATCTCTACGCCCTCTATGGGGCATGAACATGTTCCGGAGGTGTGTCGCATTCATCCTGCGGTCCCG